>JFJP01037663.1_pt1 | contig 24963 bp, 14 predicted proteins | sample 431651 | NCBI WGS metagenome assembly JFJP01 (sample SAMN02602958, study PRJNA72255) | Microbial mat metagenome, whole genome shotgun sequencing project. | biome: fresh water; feature: sink hole; material: water; isolation source: purple microbial (photo- and chemosynthetic) mats found in...
AGACAGCATAATACTTCGTTTTGGTAAACTAGAACTTGTTCGCGGTGAGTGGCGAAAATATAATCTTGCTCTGTTGGAAGGACAGGAAGCGTTGACAACACCTGAATATTCGAACGGATTACTGGACATTGCATCAATAAATATTGAAGAAAACTCAAACTATGTTCTCCCTCCCGGAGTTGATAGGGTAATTGACCCAACAAATCCACAACTACGACAGTTGAATGAGCAATCTATGGTGTTACGTGTAAAAAATCTTGACGATGGAGATGCCCGCGCAGCTTATAAATCATTAAATCTTGATATTAGGCAATATAAAAAGCTTAAAATGTTTGTTCATGCCGAGGAATACGAAAACGAAATTCTTAAGGATGAAGATTTACGCATTTTTATTCGACTTGGTACTGATTATAAAGATAATTACTATGAATATGAAATTCCGTTGGTTGTTAGCGCTCATGGTGATAAAGATCGCTACGCAGCATGGCCTGAAGATAATTATGTTGAAATTAATTTAGAAGACCTACTAGAAATAAAACTTGCTCGCAATGAAGAGCTTAGAAAGGCGAATTCGACAATATCAATAAGTTCAATCTTTTCAATCTTTAAGGGTAAAAAAAGGTATACAATCCGAGGAAATCCCAATTTAAGTAATGTTCGAACAATAATGATTGGTGTTCGAAATCCAAGCAAACAAAACAATATTATTTCTGAAGATGATGGAATGCCTAAATCAGGAGAAATTTGGGTTAACGAATTACGATTAACAGATTTCAAGGAAGATGGAGGATGGGCAGCCAGAGCAAGAATCTCAACACGATTGGCCGATTTTGGAACAGTAAACCTTGCGGGTAGCATGAGCACACCAGGATTCGGAAGTATCGAGAAAAAAGTTAATGAAAGAAGTAAGGAAGAAATTATTGAGTATGATGTTTCAACAAATCTGGACTTAGGCAAATTTTTTAGCGAAAAAGCAAAAGTAAGTATTCCTGTTTATGCAGGATATGCAGAAGGATTTGTGAATCCCGAATACAATCCATTAGAACCGGATGTTCCTCTTAATGTGGCGCTCGATAACGCCGCAAATAAAGCCGAGAGGGATTCGATAAAAAACATTGCCCAAGATTATACTCAACGAAAAAGTCTAAATTTTACAAATGTTAAAGTTAATCTGCAATCGGAGAAACCAAAATTCTATGATCCTGGAAATTTCTCTGTCAATTATGCTTATAATGAGTTGTTCTCAAGAAATATAAATACTGAATATCATATACAGAAAAGCTACCGGGGAGGAATAAATTATAATTATATCGGCAGGCCAACAAATGTTACACCATTTCGCAAATCAAAAATATTTAACAATAAAGCCTTTGCACTTATAAAAGATTTCAACTTTTACTATCTGCCCTCAAGTTTCTCTTTCAGAACCGATATTAACCGTAATTATCAAGAAATAAAAACCAGAAACATTTATAACCCGAATAACATTATTGATCCGACTTTCAATAAAGATTTTGCCTGGAACCGATTTTATGATCTAAAGTATGATTTATCGAGATCACTTAAAATCGAATACTCGGCCCAAAATACTTCTCGTATTGATGAACCATATGGAATGGTTGACAAGCAAAGAGATCCTAATTCATACGAACACTGGAAAGACTCTGTTTGGAACAACATCAAAAATTTTGGACGAAATACCCAATTTAATCAAAACATAAATGCCACGTATAATATTCCTATAAATAAAATTCCTTTACTCGATTGGGTAAATGCTTCGGCACGCTATAATGGAACATTTAACTGGGATGCTAGTCCCATATTAAAAAACAGTGACATAGAGCTGGGTAATACCATTAGGAACTCAAGAACAATACAATTAAATGGTCAAACAAATCTGGTTACACTGTACAATAAGTTTGGCTTTTTGAAACGAATTAATCAGAAATACAGTAGTGAAACTTCTCGAAAAAAGAGTAAAAAAATTGAATCTGTTATATATAAAGAAGAAAAAACATCATTAAAAGCAGCCCGGTCAAAGAATATTGAACATAATTTAGGAACAGAAACTGTTACTATAAAAGCAACAGACAAAGATGGTAAGGAAATAAAAGGAGAGCTCGATATTGTCTCAAAAAATAAAGTTCGTTTTAAAACAGACAAAGATTTTGATGATGTAAGCATAACTGTTGAAGGAAAGGTTGAGAAGAAAGATAATCCGTTTTTATTTATTGCTGAAAATACTGCTTTATTGCTAATGTCGGTAAAAAACATTTCAGCATCATATACCATTACTGATGGAACGACTTTGCCCGGCTACACTGAAACAACACAAATTTTTGGGATGGATAATGCATTTAGTCCATCATCAGCTCCCGGATGGCCATTTGTTTTTGGATGGCAAGACGATGAATTTGCAATAAAAGCCATAAATAATCAATGGTACACCGATGATACCTCTATGATTAATCCTTATCTGATGACTGAAAATAAAAACTTAAACATCAGAGCAACACTTGAACCTATCCGTGGTTTAAAAATCGATCTTACAGCAAACCGAAGTATTTCTGAAAACAATAACAGGTACTATTTGCCTACTTTGTATGGTACAGATCCGTATAACGAACAAATTACCGGCAATTTTTCGATGACTTATATAACTATATTTTCGGCATTTGAAAAAATTTCGGGCGATAATAATTATTATTCACAGGCATACGAAGATTTTAAAAATAACAGAGTTGATATTTCCCGTCGCTTATCCGAAACACGTGTTCCAAATAGTACTTTTTACTACGATCCAAACGATCCACATGCGAATGATGAGGGATATAATGAAGGTTATGGAAGTTTATCACAAGAAGTAATGATTCCTGCATTCCTTTCGGCATATGGCATTGTTGATAATGACAAAATATCCCTTGATATTTTTCAGAAAATACCATTACCAAACTGGAATATCCGATTTGATAGGTTAAAAGATATCCCCTTTCTAAAAAGGTTTTTCAAATCAATTAATATAAGTCATGCTTACAGATCGTCCTATAATGTTGGTACATATATTAATAACCTCGAATATAAACCAGAACAAGACGGGTATAGCTATATAATAGATCAGCAATCAAACTTTATTCCTGAGTTTAATATATCGTCAGTATCTATTAATGAGCAATTTGCGCCATTAATTAATATTGATATGACCTGGATTAATAATCTTACTACCCGATTTGAAATGAAAAAATCGAGAACCATAACACTTAGTTTTTCTAATAATCAAATCACTGATGTTTATAGTGATGAGCTTGGAGTAAGTTTAGGTTATCGTTTTGATAATTTTAATCTGATTTTCGATTTTGGCAAGCAACAAGAAAATTTTAAAAGCGATTTAAATATAAGAGCTAATCTTAAGATCCGTGATAATATGACCATCCTTAGAAAGATAGCTGAAGATGATGACTATATTTCTGCAGGACAAGAAACCATTGTAATTGGAGTATCAGCTGATTATCAGTTAAGCGATCGATTAACCATCCGATTATTTTACGACCGAAACTCGACAGAACCATTTATATCTAGATCATATCCAACATCAAACACCAGTTTTGGATTTAGCTTGCGATTTACTTTAACCCAATAATCGATTTTATAAAAAAATTTAATTAATTTTGACTTGAATTTTTTTACGCGAATTTTAATTAAAAATAATTTATTATGAATATTCCACAAAACCTAAAGTACACAAAAGATCACGAATGGATTCGTGTTGAAGGTAACGAAGCTTATGTAGGTATTACTGATTATGCACAAGGAGAACTTGGAGATATCGTTTTTATTGAAATTGAAACTGTTGGTGAAAACCTTGCTAAAGAAGAAATTTTTGGCACAGTAGAAGCTGTAAAAACCGTTTCTGATATGTTTATGCCTGTTTCTGGTGAGGTATTAGAAGTTAATCCAAAACTTGAAGAATCTCCTGAGGTAGTTAATAAAGATCCTTATGGCGAAGGTTGGTTTGTTAAAATTGCTATTAAAAATGCAGCTGAATTAAACGAATTATTAGATGCTGCTGCTTATTCAAAATTATTACAAGCTTAATTCTTTTAATAGAATTAAAAAGGCTCGAAAATTTTCGAGCCTTTTTAATTTAATAGTTGTCCTATTCTACAATTTTTTCTTTATTTCAACTTCCTGATAACCTTCAACAATATCTCCAACTTTTATATCATTAAAGTTATCAATATTTAAACCACATTCGTATCCCGAAACAACCTCTTTTACATCATCCTTAAATCGTTTTAACGAACCCAGATTACCTGTATAAATTACAATACCATCTCTAATAAGACGTATCATCGTATTTCGTGTAATCCTACCTTCGCGAACCATACAACCAGCTACAGAACCAACTTTTTTAATTTTAAATACATCTCGTACCTCAACAGTAGCAACGATTTCTTCTTTTACTTCGGGCGAAAGCATTCCTTCCATAGCATCACGAACTTCGTTTATAGCATCGTAAATAATAGAATATAAACGGATATCTATCTCTTCTTTTTCGGCTAGTTTACGAGCGTTCATTGATGGACGTACCTGGAAACCAATAATAATAGCATTTGATGCAGCAGCAAGCAATACATCCGATTCAGAAATTTGTCCAACACCTTTATGGATAATATTTACCTGTATCTCATCAGTTCCTAATTTAATTAATGAATCAGACAACGCTTCGATAGATCCATCCACATCACCTTTAACAACAATATTGATTTCCTGGAAGTTACCAATAGCAATTCGGCGTCCGATTTCATCAAGAGTAATATGTTTCTGAGTACGTAAGCTTTGTTCACGCTGCAATTGTTCGCGTTTATTAGCGATATCTCTTGCTTCCTTATCGCCTTCCATTATATTAAATTTATCTCCTGCTTGTGGAGCGCCATTTAAACCAAGTATCTGCACAGGAGTTGATGGACCGGCTTCTTCAATTCTCTTGCCACGTTCGTTATACATCGCTTTAGCATGTCCAAAATAGCTTCCTGCTAGAATAACATCACCTATTTTTAATGTACCTGCTTCAACTAGAACGGTTGATATATATCCTCGTCCCTTATCAAGTTCCGATTCAATAACAGTGCCATGAGCACGTTTATTCGGATTGGCCTTTAAATCTAGCAATTCGGCTTCGAGAAGAACTTTCTCTAACAATAAATCAACATTCGTTCCTTGTTTTGCAGAGATATCCTGCGACTGATATTTACCACCCCATTCTTCAACAAGGTAATTCATATTTGCAAGCTCTTCTTTTATTTTTTCAGGATTTGCTCCTGCTTTATCAATTTTATTTATTGCAAAAATAATAGGTACACCTGCCGCGCTTGCATGGTTTATTGCTTCAACTGTTTGAGGCATAACATTATCATCAGCAGAAACTACAATAATTGCAATATCAGTAACCTGTGCTCCACGGGCACGCATAGCAGTAAACGCTTCGTGACCAGGAGTATCGAGGAATGTTATGGTTTTTCCATTATCAAGCTCAACGCTGTATGCACCAATATGTTGAGTAATACCTCCAGCCTCTCCGGCAATAACATTTGCTTTACGAATAAAGTCAAGTAAGGATGTTTTTCCATGATCAACGTGACCCATTACAGTTACAATTGGGGGGCGGAAAATCAATTCTTCTTCTGTATCTTCTTCTTCACGAATAGCTTCCTGCACTTCGACACTAATAAACTGGACTTTATAGTTAAACTCATCGGCAACAAGAGCCATAGTTTCAGCATCAAGTCTCTGGTTTATGGAAACCATTAAACCAAGATTCATACATACAGAGATAACATCAACTACTGGAGCATCCATCATTGTTGCAAGTTCGTTCACTGAAACAAACTCAGTAACTTTAAGTACCTGCTTGTCGGCTTCGAGCTTAATGCTGTCTTCTTGTTGTTTTTGGGTAAATGCATCACGTTTATCGCGTCTATGCTTAGATCCTTTTGATTTCCCCTTTGTTGTTAATCGGGCTAATGTATCCTTTATCTGTTTCTGAACATCTACTTCACTTATTTCAGGACGTAATTGTCTTTTTTTCTTTTTATTTAGTTTACCGAAACTATGATCTTTTCTTGGCTCTGATGCTGTGCCCTCTGTAGGTTTCTTTTCTAAAGTAGGTGCAGTTTGATCTTTAAAATCTTTGTGTATACGTTTACGTTTTTTCTTTTTAGATCTTAAATCATTCGATGATGCTACTGGCTTTTTATCCTTGTCTTTTACAGGAAGATCAATTCTTCCAACAACCGTTGGACCAGTAAGCTTTTGAATTTCTGATTTAAAAAAGACTTTTTTTGGTTCAGCTTCAGGTTGATCTGATATTTCTTTTGTCGGTTTTATTTGCTCTTCAATTTCGACAGTTTTTTCAACTTTTTTACTTTCAACTTTTGGCGACTCCTTCTGTTCTCTTTCTTCGTCTTTTTGCTTTTTTGTCTTTTTATCAGGGCGAGTTTTTTGATTTATTGAATCAAGATCAATTTTACCAACAACCTTAACGGTATCTTTTGCCTGATCTGCCTTTTTATCTTCGACAGGTTCTTCTTTTTTAGTGTGTTTCTTTTCTTCAGGTTCTGCAATTGTTTCAGGACTTGCAGCCTTTTTCTCTGGTTCAGCTTTTGTAGGTTTCTTGTCCAAATCAATCTTACCAACAATCTTAACCTTATCGGTAGCTATTTTTGGTTCCTGTCCGATTTGCGATCCTCGGCTACTATTATCTTTAATAAGAATTTCTTCTTCTGGTATCGATGAATCATCATCAGTATCATCATCAGCTTGCTGATGAACATCATTAATTGATACTGTTTCTCTTTTTTCGCGCAACTTGGAAAGACTCAGTTTTTCTGATTCTTTTTTTGCGGAAACATCAGAGCTGTATTCTTTAACAAGGAGATTGTAAAGCTCTTCGGGTACTTTTGTATTGGGATTTGAATCCAGATCAAACCCTTTTTTATGCAAAAACTCAACAATAGTTGAAATACCTACGTTAAATTCTCTTGCTACTTTACTCAGTCTTGCTGTTTTATCGCTTGTCATAATTTAATTGTAACCTATTTAAAAATTTCATAAAACCAGTGAATCTGTCAAATTAATGCGATCAATTATTCAAATTCAGCTTTAAAAATACGAATTACATCATCAACGGTTTCTTCTTCAAGATCAGTTCTTTTTATCAAATCTTCTCTTGTTAATTCAAGTACGCTTTTTGCAGTATCGCAACCAATCGATTTGAGCGCATCCAGAACCCATGGTTCGATTTCGTCAGAAAACTCATCAATACTAACATCTTCATCGTCTTCAGTCTCTGCTTCGCGATATACATCAATTTCGTAACCTGTAAGCTGGCTGGCAAGTTTGATATTCAATCCTCCTTTACCTATAGCCAAAGATACCTCCTCAGGTTCGAGATATACATCCGCTCTTTTTTCGTCCTGATTTAGTTTAATAGAAATTATTTTAGCAGGACTTAATGATCTCTGTATAAATAATTGTGTGTTATTCGTAAAATTAATTACATCAATATTTTCGTTTTTCAATTCGCGAACAATTCCGTGTATTCTAGAACCTTTAACACCAACGCATGCTCCAACTGGATCGATACGTTCATCGTACGACTCAACAGCTACCTTAGCTCTTTCGCCAGGAATACGAACAATCTTCTTAATGGTAATAAGTCCGTCAAAAATCTCAGGAACTTCAAGCTCGAATAATCGCTCAAGAAATACTGGTGATGTTCTTGATAATACAATTAAAGGATTGTTATTTTTCATTTCAACTCGAACAACTACAGCCCTAACTGAATCACCTTTTCTGAAAAAATCAGAAGGAATCTGTTCTGCTTTTGGAATAATTAATTCATTGTTTTCGTCGTCGAGAACTAATATTTCTTTTTTCCAAACCTGATATACTTCACCTGTAACGATATCACCTATACGATCTTTGTATTTAAGGTAAATATTATTTTTTTCGAGATCAAGAATACGGTTTGTCAGATTCTGACGTAAAGCAAGAATTGCTCTGCGACCAAAATCCTTAAGTTTAACTTCGTCGGTAACTTCTTCACCCACTTCATAATCTGAATCTATTTTTTTAGCTTGAGATAATGGGATCTGCAAATTTCCATCTTCAAAGTTAGCATCTTCAACTATTTCACGGTTTCTCCAAATTTCAAAGTCCCCCTTGTCGATATTAATAATAACATCGAAATTCTCATCAGTGCCGTATCGTTTTAATAATAAATTGCGGAAAACATCCTCTAAAACGGTCATCATGGTTGCACGATCGATATTCTTCAGTTCCTTAAATTCCGAAAAGGTATCGGTCAAATTCAAATTTTCCATTGTATATAATTTTTATCTTTTATTTAAAATGTACTACTAATCTCGTTGATTTTACCTCGGCAAACGATAAGGGAGTCTCCTCAACAACTAACTGTCTCTTCTTTTTACCTTCAACTCTCTCCGTTTTGGTTGTTACAATTAAAAATCCATTTTCGTTTACAATTTTTAAAAGGCCAGTAATTTTCTTTCCCCCTTTTACAATAACTTCAACCTCATTACCAATATTCTTGTAATATTGCTGAATTACTTTAAACTCTGAAGACAATCCAGCAGATGAAACCTCAAGCTCATAATCTTCAATATCCCGATTAACTTCTTTTTCGATAATTTTACTTATTTCAGCACAATCATCTATTGTAATTCCTTTAACACTGTCAATTTCAACAATTACATGGTTCGAAGCACTAACTTTAACTTCAACTATAAATGCTTCTTTCTGGGTAACTAGACCTTCAATAATACCAATTATTTCTTCGCGTGTAATCATTTTTATACTTGTAATAAAATAGGGGACATCGTCCCCTAAATCTCTTTACTCACTTTTTCAGGCGCAAAAATAGAAATAATCTTGAAAATCACAAAATTATTCGACCAAAAAATAGTTTTTTCAATTTACAGATATGTAAATTCCTTATTATAATTAAAAACTTCTATTTTTGTTTTAGAATCAATTGATAGAAATAAGTGAAAGATAATCGATTAAATAAGCGAAAAATTCTTAATGATCCTGTTTATGGATTTATAAATATCCCATCGGATCTTATTTTTGATTTAATCGAACACCCTTATTTCCAACGTTTAAGAAGAATTAAACAACTTGGTTTAACTGAGTATGTTTATCCCGGAGCCGTTCACACCCGCTTTCAGCACACGCTTGGGGCATTACACCTCGTTGATTCGGCTCTTTCGGTATTAAGATCTAAAGGATTCTTAATAACAGAAAAAGAAGAGGAAGCGGTTAGTATTGCTATTTTATTACACGATATTGGACATGGGCCATATTCCCATACACTCGAGAAGGTTATCATAGAAAATTACAGTCACGAAGAGCTTTCTTTATTATACATGAAAGATTTAAATGAACAATATAAAGGGAAACTCGATTTAGCTATTACTATTTTTACCAATCAATATCCAAAGAAATTTCTTCATCAGCTAGTCTCAAGCCAGCTTGACATGGACCGGCTTGATTATCTCAGTCGAGATAGTTTTTATACAGGAGTTTCAGAAGGAGTAGTAAGTTCGGATCGAATCATAAAAATGTTAAGTGTTGCTAACGATGAGTTGGTTGTAGAAGCAAAGGGAATTTATTCGATAGAAAAATTTCTTATTGCCCGATGGTTGATGTATTGGCAGGTTTATTTGCATAAAACGGTTATTTCTACCGAGCAATTGTTATTGCGAATTTTTGGAAGGGTAAAAGAATTGATTTCACTTGGCCATACTATATATTTAACTGATGAATTTCATTTCTTTTTTGATAATCCTGGTAAGAAACTAAATACAAAAGATATATTAGAAACATTTGCCAGGATTGATGATACGGATATTATTGGGTTATTAAAACATTGGGAAAATGATAAAGACCCAGTATTATCGATCCTTTCGAAAAATCTATTAAATAGAAATCTATTCAGAATTGAAATACAAAACGAACCCTTTGATACAAAAATTATAGAAAAACATTTGTTTCAGGCATCAAAAAAATTACACTTTACCGAACATGAATTGCGTTATTTTGTTTTTACCGACGATATCAGTAAAAACGCCTATAGCGCATTCGACGATAAAATTCAGATTGCATACAAGGATGGCAGACTTATTGATATTGCTGAGGCATCGGATATGTTAAACATGTCTGTTTTATCCAAAACTGTGCGAAAATATTTTTTATGTTATCCAAAAGAAATCGAATGATTATAACCGATTAGTATTATTTTTACAGTTTATACTTAAATTTAAATAGATGGAATTTACAGCCAAAATAATTGCCGACTTTTTACGAGGTGAAATTGTAGGTAATCCGGATGTTAAAGTTAACAATGTTGCTAAAATTGAAGAAGCTCAACCCGGTACACTTGCCTTCTTATCAAATCCAAAATACAATAACTACTTATATACAACCCAGGCTTCGATTGTTTTAATTAATAATGATTTTAAAATCGAAAAAGAGGTTAAGCCAACACTAATAAAAGTTCCGAATGCATATGAAGCTTTTGCTTCGCTATTACAGCTTACACAGCAAGGAAAAGTGCTAAAAACCGGAATTGAAGAAAAATCTATGGTATCGGCAACGGCAAAACTTGGCGAAAATGTTTATATCGGTTCATTTGCTTATATCGGCGAAAATGTAATGATCGAAAAAAATGCTCGTATTTATCCGAATACATTTGTTGGAGATAATGTAACCATTGGCGAAGGAACAACATTGTTTGCCGGTGTAAAAATATACGAAGATTGTGTTATTGGGAATAATTGCACAATTCATGCTGGTGCAGTTATTGGAGCCGATGGTTTTGGTTTTGCACCACAATCGGATAATAACTATAAAAAAATCCCTCAGATTGGAAATGTAATACTTGAAGATTTTGTAGAGATTGGTGCCAATGCAACTATTGACCGTGCAACAATGGGATCAACGATTATTCGAAAAGGAGTAAAACTCGACAACCTTACACACATTGCACATAACGTTGAAGTTGGCGAAAACACAGTAATGGCTGCTCAAAGCGGGATTGCCGGATCAACAAAAATTGGTAAAAACTGTATGTTTGGCGGACAGGTTGGTTTTGCACCACATCTAACTATTGCCGATGGGGTTAAAGCTGCTGCGCAATCAGGTATTGCCCAATCAATAACAGAAGAAAATCTTATTGTTATGGGTGCTCCTGCGTATAAAATTTCAGATTATCAAAAATCGTATGTGGGTTTTAGAAAACTACCCGAAATCTTAAAACAGATTTCGATACTTGAGAAAGAAATTAAAGAACTAAAAAGTAATCAAAAGTAACTGAAGTTGTGTTGGTTTAAACAGAATATTTTTAAAAACGTACTGTCGTAAATTAGAATTTCGTAAATTGCGAAAATTTTTTTAACCGAATATTTACCATAATGACTGATAAACAAGTAACTATTAGCCAGCCAGTAACCCTTAAAGGTAAAGGTTTACATACCGGATACGAAGTATCTTTAACATATAAACCAGCACCTGTTAATCATGGAATTAAGTTTTGTCGGGTTGACTTGACTGGTTCACCAATTATAAATGCTGATGTTGATCTAGTTGTAGAAACATCAAGAGGTACAACAATTGAAGATAAAGGAGTAAAGATTCATACCATTGAACATGCTCTCGCAGCATTAACCGGACTTGGAATAGACAATGTTTTAATCGAAATGAATGGCCCGGAAGCACCTATACTTGATGGAAGCTCGAGATTATATGTCGAAGCCATTTTGAAAGTTGGAACAGAAGAACAGGATGCCGAAAAAGACTATTATGTTATTCGAGAAAAAACAGTTTATCGCGACGAAAAAAACAATATTGAAATAGTAGCTTATCCAGATGATCATTTTTCTGTAAATGTTCTTATCGATTATAATTCGAAAGTATTAGGTCATCAGTTTGCATCATTTGATGAAAGAACAACTGATTTTGCTAAAGAAATTGCACCTTGTCGTACTTTCGTATTTTTTCATGAGCTTGAGTTTTTGTTAAAAAACAATCTTATCAAAGGTGGCGATCTTGAAAATGCCATTGTTATTATGGAACACCCCGTAGAGCAGACAGAGCTTGACAGGATTGCAGATGTTTTTAATAAACCTCATGTAAAAGTAAAACCAAATGGTATTTTAAGCAACCTGGAATTACATTTTACTAATGAGCCTGCACGTCATAAGTTACTGGATATGCTAGGCGATTTTACGCTGATTGGAAAAAGAATTAAAGGTAAATTTATTGCATCACGACCTGGTCATTACGCAAATACTCAACTTGCAAAAATTATTAAGCAAGACATAAAACGAAATTCATCCAAACCGAATATTCCGGTTTATGATCCAAATATTAATCCGTTGTACGACATAAATCAGATTAAGAAAATATTACCTCATCGTCCTCCGTTTTTATTGGTCGATAAGATTATATCGATGGACAGCACGTCTGTGGTTGGTATAAAAAATGTAACTATGAATGAGGGGTTTTTTGTAGGTCATTTTCCTGATGAGCCGGTAATGCCGGGTGTTTTACAAGTAGAAGCAATGGCTCAGATTGGAGGAATCTTAGTTTTAAATACAGTTGAAGATCCTGAAAACTATTTGACTTATTTTTTACGAATTGATAAAGTACGATTTAAACGCAAAGTAGTTCCCGGTGATACAATCATTTTTAAGATGTCGCTAATACAACCTATACGCAGAGGCATTGCGCTAATGTGGGGTGAAGCTTTTGTTGGTGATACACTGGTTATGGAAGGCGAATTAATGGCACAAATTACTAAAGTAAAAGAAGAATAAATTTATGAATCAACCACTTGCATACATTCATCCTGAGGCCAAAATTGGTAAAGATGTAAAAATCGAAGCATTTGCATGGATTGATAAAAATGTTGTTATAGGCGATGGAACCTGGATAGGACCCAATGCAACAATAATGGAAGGTGCGCGAATTGGTAAAAACTGCCGGATTTTCCCGGGTGCAGTTGTTTCAGCTATTCCGCAGGATTTAAAGTTTAAAGGCGAAGAAACTACTGCCGAAATTGGTGATAACACTACATTGCGTGAATGTGTTACCGTAAACAGAGGAACAGCATCAAAAGGAAAAACTGTTGTTGGCAACAACTGTCTGCTAATGGCTTATGTGCATATTGGTCACGACTGCAAGCTGGGAAATAATATCATTATCTCGAACAGTACCAATGTGGCTGGCGAGATTATTATTGATGACTATGCGGTTATCAGTGGTGATGTTCAAATACATCAGTTTGTACATATTGGTGGACATGTAATGATTTCGGGAGGATCGTTGGTACGCAAGGATGTTCCGCCCTATGTTACGGTTGCCCGTGAACCATTAACTTATGCCGGAATAAACTCGGTAGGTTTGCGCCGCCGTGGATTTTCGAACGAATTAATTACTCAAATCCAGGATATATATCGCGAAATATTTGTTAAAGAACAAAATGTAACGCAAGCGTTTAAGTTTATCGAAGAAAGCATACCCGCTTCGAAAGAAAAAGATTACATCCTCGAGTTCATAAAATCATCAGAAAGAGGAATTGTTAGAGGATATAGTGGTAGCGGTGGAGAATAGTTTTCCTTTATTAAAATATAAAAAGAAATCCGAAGCATTAATCTTCGGATTTTTTTTACATAATCTATTATCGCTTTATCTCGCCATACAAATCAATATAAATCTCGTTTTTGATTAATTTAAACTTATTTATTTCGAATCGCGCTTTGCTACGAGCTACAGTTCTTATTAGTCCTTCGTTTTTTAGTGTATAAAAATCATTTGTATTTTTTACATGGCTGGCTAGTTGTTTTGATAACTGGGTAATGTTGTTTAGGATTCCACATAAATATGCATTCCATAATCCAAGAGCCAGTGTATTTGCCTGAAAATCGCTATCGGTGCTGTCTTTTTCAAAGTCGGTTGCTGCAATATAATTAAATGAACGCTCAGGAAAATCAATCATTCTGTTACCATATAAAGATGCAATGTCATAGTTTTTATTCAGCTTACGAAAATTATACTGGAGTACTTTTTCAGTCGAATCATTACTATTTTTTAAGTCATTTACCGATAGGTTAAAAAACTCTATTTTCTCTCTTTTGCTACCCTGCTCAGTATAAATCTGCAGATGTTCTCCTTTTACTTCAAGAGTATCGGAATAGGGATCATTAGTGGTTCCAATTTCAACTAAAACAATTGCTTCGCTGTATTTAGTAAAGAATGTATCAATAACATGTACCGCGTTGTTTTTATATGGTATTAATGCCTTAGAAATGGTAAAATCCTGAAATTTAGTTTCAAAGTATCCCTGGTTACCTGATTCTCGTAAATTTGTATAATCATCAGCGATATTGCTAATTGTGCAATGATTTACCAAGGCATAAACAGCTTTAGCTCTTAAAATAGCTTGATTGTAAGCTAATTTTCTTTCCATTCCGGGATCTGAAATACCAACTATACGGATCGGATTTTCAGAAACAGGTTCAAAAAACCAATCAGGTAATTTTTCTGGAATTAAATCATATTGTCGCTGCTTATTTTGTATTTCAGATTCTTCGCCAAGCTCTTTATTAAAAACCTCTTTCTCGAATCGTGCTTTATCGTCATGGGTGTTTTTTGATCTGGGTTTCCTTGTTTCCTGAGCATTAAGCGAGATGGAAAAAATCGAAATTATTGCTATTAAAATCAAATATCTCATACGATATGGTTTAAATCAAATCCAACTTAAAAATACCAAAATTATATTTTCAATAACAATCTTTGAACCAAAAAATATGAAATCTGAAAAAATCAGAACCTTGCTCGTAAACCAATAATAAAATTACGACCCGGAGAAACAATTCCGGATGAGTATGGCCTATATCGTACATCGAGTAAATTCTCGATACCCGCATTTAAAGAAACACCAAATTTAAAATTATAGGATGCCAGAAAATTTAATGTGTACCACGATGGTGAATAAGGATTTCCATTTTCATCCGTTGCATAAATGGTTGGTTTTTCCTGTTCGCTCGGCGGTAGGTTATTATAACTTATTTCGCCATTATAATTTAAATAAACAGCAGCTTTCAAGCTATTTTTCGAATACCCCAAACGAGTACTACCAAACCAAGGTCCTGCATGGCGCATTGGAACTCCATCCTGATCTTCGCCATGTGTATAATTTATGTTGGATTCGAACTTAAAGTCGAAAGGTAAATTTATTTTCAGGGCCCCATTAAAACCATAAAGCGTTGCATTATCGGTGTTAACCATGGCAAGTACATTGCTCATCTCGCCTTCGTATAAAATTGAATCATTCCCATTAAATGTAAAATCGCGTCGTACAATGGCATTATTTAGCCAAGTATAAAATCCAGTAAGGCTAATTGTTGCAATATCTGCAAAATCCTTCTGAATACCCAAATCAATATTATAAGCATATTCCGATTTAAGGTTTTCATTCGGAACAACTACATTGCCCGGTTCTGATTCAAATATCTTGCCCATATCATCGAGGTTTGGAGCGTGGAATCCTGTTGATAGGTTTAAATTGAATTGCCATATTTGGGTTGGTTTATAAACAAACCCCACAGAGCCATTTAATGCACTTGTGCTCAAATTGATTTTGTCGAATGGAAAACTAAAAAACGCAGTATCAACAAGGGTTGAATATAAGTTTACATAATTAAAACGAACCCCAGCTATTGTTGTAAATTTTTTGTTGAAATTTTCTTTATAACTTAGATATGCCGAAAGAGTGGAATAATTATTTATGCCATCAGGATATCGGGTATCGGCAGGAGATTTTGTGCCTGTTGTAATATCTTTTACATGAGCTGTTGATGTTACTGAATTATATACCGCTTCAACTCCATAAAAGAATTGATTATCACGGTTAAGGTTTTTGTCAAAATCCAGATTCAACGAATATACTCCAACTTGTTCGGTGCGTTCAAAAAGTTCATTACTTCTATATTTTCGGTCATGTCTGCTTTCTTCATAATCCTGGTAAGCAAGTGTCAATTTCAGATCATCAAAAAAGAGATTTGACTTTTTATAATTCATGATTAACGAATGCATAATCCATTTTTGAGGACCATAATACCAGTCGCCATATCGTAACGAGCCATTTCTGTATTCAATCAGCTTATCATATCGTGGAACATCTGTTAGTTTAGAAAAATGGAATGCGTAAATAAAATCAAGTTCTTCGGATGGTTTATAGCGAATTTTCTGCATAAAATTAACCTGATTATAACCCGATTCAATTTGTTCGTTTGGATTGCCGTTTGCAACGATTGAATCGACGCCATTGATTTTAGTAACATACTCGTTGCGCTGATAATCATCATTTCCGTTACTTCCCATTTTAAGATCGTCAAAGTCGCTATAGGTAATACTTGTTAGCAGTCCTAAAACCGGAGTTCCAATATTAAAATCGAGGTGAGTAGTTTTTTCATTATTTGACGATGAATATCTTGTTAAAGCATTCCCGGTGATTTCAATAGTACGACCTGTGGCCAGTTTAACTCTTAGCGTATGGAAATCCATTACACCTCCCAAGGCATCACTGCCATAGGTTACAGAACCCGGACCAAATATCACTTCACTATTTTCAATTGCATTTGGATCGAGCGAAATCACATTTTGTAGATTTCCTTCTCGGTAAATGGCATTATTCATTCGAACACCATCAATAACCATTAATATTTTATTTGTTGAAAATCCCCTAATCATTGGGCTACCGCCACCCAACTGACTTTTTTGCACAAACACTTCATTTGATTTTGCCAATAAATCGGCTGCTGTTTGAGGATTATCAAATTCTATTTCTTTTCGTGATATAACAGATATTTTATTAGGTACTTCTTCTCTGTTTTGCTCCCATCGATAAGCGGAAATGACAAACTCTTCGAGCTCAACAACTTCTTTTTCGACATAAATTAATAATCCTTTTTCGATAAGTTGCTTTTTAGTAAATCTTAATCGTTTGTAAGTAGGATGTTGAAAATAAATTAACTCATCTAATGTAAAATCATTAATATTAACCAATCCTTCAGCATTTGAAAGCGATGATTTATTTTTAACTTTATTAAATAGCGCCATGTCAGCAACTGGTTCTTGTGTTTCTGCATCTACTATTTTGAGCGTTTGAGCAAAAACATTAATGCTAATAAAACTCAAAAAAGAAATTAAAATAATTTTCATATTATCCATTATTATAAAAGCGCTACAAATTTAGGATATAGATTTGGAAATGATCTATAGGTTTAACGTTAATTCAGTTTTACTTATGCAATTATTTTAATAAATTTGATCGGTATCAAAATACAGTCAAAATCCATGTTAAAAAAAATCGCGATTACCATACTTGTATTATTAATCATTGCAGCAATTGTTTTTGGTTATATATTTATAAAGGAACAACGACTTCCAAACTACGAAGCCATTCAGGCTGTTCCGATTGATGCTTCGATAATCATTAAAAGTCAGAACAGCATTACAAAGCTTAATCAATTTCGCGCGGGAAATGAAATCTGGACAGAATTAAAGAATATGCCCGCATTTAATCAGTTTGATGCGGATATTGCTTTTATTAGCGATTTTGCCAGTCAGATTCCGATATTATCAGAGATTTTTTATCAGAAAGAAATAGTAATCTCTATTCATAAACTAAGTAAAAGAAATATTGGTTTGTTGTATTATTTGCCGCTTAGCGCTTCGCGTGACAAAAAAATAATACTCGAAGGTATTTCAGCTAAATTAGGCATAAGCCAGCAACCAGGGAAAAGGAGCTTTGCTAATACTGTTATTTATCATATTAAAACAGATCAGAATAAAAACGATTTATATTTTTCTTTTGTTAAAGGGTTATTAATACTTAGTCCATCGAACGCAATGCTTGAAAAGGCATTGCGCCAAACCGAAACGAATGAATCGTTAAAGAACGATGCTGGTTTTTTAAAAGTGTCTAAAACGGCTGGCAAAAATGTGGATGCAAATATCTACATTAATTTTAATCACCTTCCAGAAATAGCTTCATTACTCTTTAATACAACATTAGAATCTAAAATAAATGATTTCAGTAATCTTGGCAATTGGGCAGAGCTTGATTTAACAATTAAAATAGATGCTGTATTGCTCAATGGATTTACATTTAGTAATAGTGCCCTTAACAATTATCTTAACATTTTTATGCAACAGCAACCTGTTGAACATAAAATGAATAGTATTTTACCATCAAATACTTCAGTTTTCTTTTCCTTTGGCATTAGCAACATAAATCAATATCTCGAAAACTTTAAAAAATATCTCGAAAAGCTGGGAAAACTCAATTCCTATAAGCTAATGATTGATAAATTTAAAAATCAATACAGTATAGATCTTGAAAAAGATTTTCTGGGATTACTCGATCAGGAAATAGGTTTGATAATGACAGATAATACAGATTCGGACAAGCATCAGAATAAATATATGGTAATGCAAATTAAAGGAAAAAGCATTGCTGAAAATACACTCGAATCGATGATTGAAAATATTGCCGATTCAGAAAATAAGAAATTCAGAGACTATATTAAAGAAACACGCATCGATAAAGAAACTGTGTATAAAATTTATAGGTTTCCGGCACTGAATGTATTTGATAATTTTTTTGGGTTCCTTTTTTCTGAAACAAACTTTAAATATTGCACATTTATTGATAATTACCTCATTTTTAGCGACTCAGAAGATGCTTTAATGAAATTCATTCATGCTAATATTCTTAAAAAAACACTTGAATTCGATGTGAAATTTTCTCAGTTTACTGAGTTCCTTTCAACAAAATCAAATTTCTACTTTTATTGCAATATGTTCAGATCTACAGATCTGATTGCCAATATTTTAAACGACAATCTTAAAAAGGAATTTAATACCAACAAAGAAATTTTTAAGAAATTTCAGGCTTTTGCTATTCAGTTTAGCAGAACCAACGATATGATTTATAACAATTTATTTTTAAAATACATCCCTGACACAAGAGCCGAAGCGATTACAATATGGGAAAGCCGGTTAGATACTGTAATCGATTTTAAACCCACGCTGGTTACAAATCATTATTCAAAAGAGAATGAAATTTTTGTTCAGGACCTGAATCATAAAATTTATCTAATTAACAAAGTTGGTAGAGTATTATGGCAAATCCAGCTTAACGAAAAAATTAACAGCGATATTTACCAAATTGATTATTACAAAAACGGGAAGCTACAATTATTATTCAGCACCCAAAACCAGATACACTTAATTGATCGAAATGGAAATTATGTTGAGCGTTATCCGATAAAGCTGCGATCCCCATCTACCGCAGGTCTTTCGGTTTTCGATTATGAAAATAACCGAGATTACAGATTGTTCATCCCTTGCCGTAATAAAAATATTTATGCCTATGATATTCTTGGTAACCTTGTTAATGGATGGACTTTTCAGCAATCGGATAAAACAATTACTACATCAATCCAGCATTTTGCTGTAAATACCAACGACTATATTATGTTTGCCGATAGTTACCGCATTTATATTTTAAATCGAAAGGGTGAAGAGCGTATACGAATAAAAAACCAGTTTATTAAATCGGCAAATAATCACTTTATACTCGAAACCGAGAGTCAAAAACCACGAGTAGTAACAACCGATACTTCCGGAACAATAAAAATGATTTATTTTGATGGAAAGGTTGAAGAACAAACCATCCGAAAATATACTGCCAACCATTTTTTCGACTATCAGGACTTAGATGGTGATGGGAGTAAAGAGTATCTTTTTATGGATGAAAACCTTCTCGAAGTTTATAAACAAAATGGTTCTCTATATTTTGAATATACTTTTGATGAAATAATTACAGATGCTCCCATTTATTTCTACTTTTCTTATGATGACAGAAAATTAGGTGTAGTTTCAAAAACAACAAACCAGATTTATTTGTTTAACAACGATGGAAAACTTTATACAGGATTTCCACTAAGAGGAAGTACAAAATTTACAATTGGTTTCTTTGAGAGAGGAAGTACCAGTTTTAACTTAATTGTGGGAACCAATTATAACTTATTATATAATTATTCCGTAAATTAGTAAACCATTAATGAACTAATAATTTGTATTATGTATCGATTAAGGTATTTAAAATTGCAAAAAGGAATTGTCATCTTATTGATTTCAATTCTTTTTAGTGGGTGCATGCAAGATGAATTTCAGCTCGACAGACTGATTACTGACGTTGAACTTGAGGCTGGTTTTTTTGCACCCGCAGGATACGGAACATTAACCATTAATGATTTAATCAAAGATCTTGATAGTACTTCATATCTATATACAGACGAAGATGGTTTGCTTTATTTCTCATTTACCGATTCGCTTTTTTCATATGGTTCTGAAGAAATTTTAGAAGTCCCCAATCAGGATTTCTTTGAATATTTTATCGAAGCAGATTTTTTCTTTCCTCCAATATGGACAACGGTCTCGATAGACAGAGAGGAAAATTTTCCTTTTTCATTTAGTAATGATGAAAAAATTGATAGTATATATCTTGATGCTGGAGATATGATTTTTAATATCAGTTCTGAGTTTAAACATACAGGTACGATTGTGATTTCCTGCCCTACTATTCGAAAAAATGGAATAGCCTTTTCTCAGACAATAATTATTGATGACCCAAGTGGAACCTTTTCATCAAATAATACATTTCCGCTTAATGATTATGTAATTGAACTGAATGATTCTATTGGAAGCGATTCATTGTTTCTGCCAGTCGATTTTCATGTAGAGCTTTATAACGAGGGAAGTCCAATACTTCCTACCGACCAAATCGAAATAGTTGCTACTATTCAGAATCTTGATTTTGAAGCTATTTTCGGATATGTTGGCGATTACGAATTAATGGGTCAGGCCGATTCTATTGAACTTGATGTTTTTGATAACGAATTATTTGAAGGTAATATTCAGTTTGCAGACCCACAGGTTAATTTTAATATTAGTAATTCGTTTGGTGTACCTGCAGAAGCAAATATAACCAGGTTTACAGCATTTAACTCCGAAGGCGACTCCCTGCAATTAACTCTTGATCCATCGATAAATCCATATCGATTTGATTTTCCAACACTTTCAGAATATGGGGAAGTTAAAGAATCAACATGGTCTCTTAATGGATCAAATACCAACTTATCTGATTTTCTGGGATTCTTGCCTACATCAATCATATACAGCGTTAAAGCAACTTCAAATCCTGATGGACCAACAGGACCATACAACTTTGTTTCTGATGCAAGTTTAATTGATATTGGATTTGAATTTGTACTGCCAGTTTGGTTTAAAACCAATGATTTTGCATTGCAAGATACCATTGAATTGGATATGGGGGATTTGGGTGATATTACCGATATGATTGAGCAAGCTAATATTCTGCTTACAGCAAGCAATGGACTCCCAATCGATATTGATTTACAGGTGTATTTTGTAGATTCATTATATGCCCCCGTTGATACTTTGTTTGGAATAGACCAGCAACCTCTTATAAAATCAGGAATTTTAGATGCTGATAATATTGTCCAGTATCCGGGTACAAAAACAATTCTTGTACAATATACGGGTGATGAAATTGCAAACCTTGAAACTGTTCGATATGCATTTATTAAAGCCGGGCTAAGAACACCTCAATATGATGAAAATGTTTATGTCAAGTTTTTTAATTATTATAAAGTCGATTTTAAGATTAGTGTTGATGTCGATTTAAAAATAAATACCCGAGACTTATAAAGATTTAAAACCATGAGAATACATAAAAATATATATATTACTGGCTTATTGGTTTTAAACCTTTGTTTATTAACCAACTTGCAGGCCCAGGATAGTCAAACCTTATATTATATGAACCGGGTTCCACAATCAACCTTTATGAATCCGGCTATTCAGCCAACATGTAATTTTTTCTTAGGGTTACCTGTTGTATCTTCCGTTCAAATGGGTGTTGGAAATAATGCATATAGCCTAAGCGATATCGTAAAAAAACATCCAACAAATGATTCTTTGATTTTATTCCTGAATCCTGATGCAAATTACGATAAGGGTGATTTTATAGATAAACTTGATAACAACAATTATTTTTTTGAGAATCTTCAGACCGATCTGTTAACATTCGGTTTCAGAGTTAAAAAATGGTATTTTACGTTTAATTTATCAGAAAAACTCGATGTGTCGTTTAATTATCCAAAAGATCTGATGGTTTTAGCATTATACGGTAACGAAAAATTCTTCAATGAAACTGCAGATTTCAGTACACTGGGAGTTAATGGTATTTTTTGGCGCGAATATGGATTAGGCGTTTCAAAACAAATAGGCAACAATCTTACAATTGGTATTAGAGGTAAAGTGCTCTTTGGACATGTGGCTGAAGTAATGGGTAATAATTCGATGGGGATGTATTCTTCCCGCGATTCTATTTATATACATGCAAACACAATCATAAATACATCAGTTCCATTAGATGCTAAAACAACAGCCGAAGGAGAATTTGATGGATTCGATGAGACTGGATTGGATAGTATTGATTATATTGATTATGCAATGCAACATAACAATATGGGATTTGGTGTTGATTTTGGGATCTACTACAAACCCGTTAAAAAACTGGCCTTGTCATTTAGCGTAGTTGATTTAGGTTATATTAAGTGGGACACAGATGTTACAAATCTTGCTTTAAATGGGGAATTTACTTTTAAAGGAGTTGACTTAGGTGAATTAAATACAAATGACTCTGCATCATTCAATAGTCTATTCGAAGAGATTCTTGATTCACTCGAAAATAGTTTTAAGGTTACCAATCAAGCTACAAGTTTTACGACTAGCCTAAGTACAAAAATTTATGTTGGAGCCTCGTGGTTAGTATCTAAAAAGTTTGATCTAAGTTTTCTTTATCGTGGTTATTATTTTAATGATCATCTATCCAGCGCATATACATTCTCGGCGAATGCACGTCCAATAAGAGGATTATCGACAACCATCAGCTACTCTATAATGAATGGCTCGTATAACAATATTGGAATTGGACTTGTGCTTGGAGGTGCTCCGTTGCAAATCTATGTTATTGCCGACAATGCTTCAGCTGCATTGTGGGGACATCAAACAACATCCTTAAATTTTAGAGTTGGATTAAACATTGCCTTTGGATGCAGAGAAAAAACCAAAGCACAAGATAAACCACTACTAAGATCAACCTTTTTTTAACAGATAGTGCTAAATACAAACCATTTTTTCGAATAATCTTAAAAACTGGTCAATAAAATACAGCCACTTACAACAAATATATAACTTTATAAATATCTGTATATTAAGTTATTGATTGATAGTTAGCGGGCTTGAATTGCTATAAGCCGAATTTTGGTCGAAAAAATTTTCTTTTTATTCAACAGAAAAATTATCTTTAATCCTTTAATCAAAATAATTTTCAATCCAGGGCTATGGATAAGCCTAAAAATGAAAATAAAATTGTTCTTAAAATAATAACCTAAAAAAATTCTACACATGAAAAGACTAGCATTATTATTTATCGGGATTATGTTATTCCCATTATTCTCTCATGCAGGAGGTATTGTTACCAATACCAACCAAAGTGCTGCCTGGGTTCGTATGTTTGCACGCGATGCTTCAACAGGTATCGATGCAGTATATTTTAATCCTGCCGGTTTAGCAAAATTGGGTGATGGTTTATATATTTCATTAAACGATCAGATTATAAGCCAGAATAGGTATATCACTTCAGATTACCAGTATTTAAATACAAGTGATTTTGAAGGATCAGTATTTACTGCTAAATTCGCAAGTGTTTATGCTGCTTACAAAAAAGGAAAAATTGCAGTTTCTTTTGGTTTTAATGTAATTGGTGGTGGAGGAAGTGCAACATTCGAAAAAGGCTTACCTATGTTCGATATGTCAGCATCTGATTTAGTTCCAATGATTAACGCCCCTATTGATATGACATCATATAGTCTTGATGCTTACCTTGAAGGATCATCTGTTTATTATGGATATCAGTTAGGTGTTACCTATGCCATAAATGATATGATTGCAGTTTATTTAGGTGCTCGTTATGTTTCAGCTACCAACACCTATGTTGGTCATTTAAATGACATTACTATTTATGATGCTAGTGGAACACCCTATGATGCGTCGGCTTTTTTTGAAGCTAACTACACTAACATTACAAACGTTTCTGGATATGTTTCTACTTTACCAGCTGGAGACGCTCTAACTAATGCAACCGCCATAGGAATCCTTTCATCACAGGGACTGTATAATTCAGGAATGACCAATGGTGCCGCAGTTTTATATTTAAATGGAGTAGCTCAAAAGAATTATGCTGCATCAGTTCTTTTAGATGATCAAGAAGGCGATATTGAACAAAAAGGATCAGGCTTTACACCTATTATTGGCGTAAACTTAAGTCTTTGATTCAGCAAAAGGATTTGCAATAGATATGGATGCAACAGGAAATCCAATCTACATGTTCCCTGACGGAGAAGAAGTAAATAACGATATGCCTGCACAATTTACAATTGGTGCTGATTATAAAATTACAGATAAATTCTCTGTTGCGGTTGGTGGACATTATTATTTCGATAAACAAGCCAATTATGGTAAAAAATTAAATGGTGTTTATGTTGAAAATGATCAATTAATTAATAAAGGATTATGGGAAGCTGCAATTGGTCTTGAATACAAATTTAGCGAGAAATTCCTACTAAGTATAGGTTATTTGCATACTCAAATTGGTGTTAAAGAAGTTTATCAGTCAAACTTAAGTTACACTAACTCATCTAATTCTATCGGTTTTGGTGGAGC
>JFJP01040067.1_pt1 | contig 24950 bp, 41 predicted proteins | sample 431651 | NCBI WGS metagenome assembly JFJP01 (sample SAMN02602958, study PRJNA72255) | Microbial mat metagenome, whole genome shotgun sequencing project. | biome: fresh water; feature: sink hole; material: water; isolation source: purple microbial (photo- and chemosynthetic) mats found in...
CTGTGAATCCTACAATTGTACCATAGCGTACATCATAACTGCTGTACCCTTTTGTCAGTACCTTAACAGGTGTACCTATTTTGTACTCACTGAGTACTGTTGCCTGGCGAAGATCAATTTCCATCTTGATCCCATTCACCTCAATAATCCGCTTTGTTTCATCACTCATTTCAATGCCTCCTTAATGGCTCTTATACACTCTTTCAGAGTGAAAGGGTTACAATCTTCTTCCTTCGCTTTAGCAAGGATTGCTTCTTCCGTTGTGGGCAGTCCCCATTTGTTCAGCTTCCGTGGATACTTAAAGGTGTTCACGGAGGAGAAGAAATGGTAGTTGTCATAATCACGTATCATGAAGTAGTCATAATGTGTCCCGTCTCCTGGCTCATTGATTATGTGCTCTGCTTCAATACTTACTTTCATATCTGAACCTCCATTTGATTGTAGTTGATACGCCATTCTGTAAGCATCACAGGAAGTGAGCACTTATCCAATGGCTTCAGCATCCATACTTCATCACGGGCATAGAACAGAACCTTGTACTTTTCTCCATAGTGGGATTGTAGCATGTCGCCCTCTTTTATAGCCATACCTTTTGAGTCCCATGTAGGGCAGATTCTTAGTCCCTGGTGCATATCAGTGTCCCCTCCCACTCAGGTGCACGGAACTCTGTCTCACTGACCCAGTAAACAGAGTAGGCACGGGGATTGCTCTTTATGATCCCTCGGGCCACGTTCCTGATTCGCCAGACCTGCCGATAGTGACAGGGAATAGACCAATCACTACCAAGAGGATGCTTGCCCTCTTTGTCTTTTACGAAGAACCAACCATTTCTTTCCATTTCCCACTCCTTACAAGGTATTGTTAAATAACTGAAACAACGATGATGACAATTGAGGCAGCTTGGCGGGTCTGGTGTCATTAGTATGCCTGCCACAATTATCATCATCCCAATTAACGTCAGGGCAACCATATCTTAATCCTATTAAGTATAGTCTTGGCTGCATCTTTCTTGCCACTGAGCCATGCTGTGTGTAGTGCACAGTGTCCTCCTCCAATAGGACAGGAGGAACAAGGACACACTTCACAAAGAGGACAATTGGACTTGAGCTCCTTCAGCTCCTCCCAATAAGGTGTCTCTTCCTTGGATCGGCATTCAGGGTGTGAGGCCAAGTATGACCATACTCTGATGCTTAGTTCTTTGGCTTCGGTTTGGGTCATCCCTCCTCCTTAATGAACTTATTCCAACCATCAATTATGTCTCCTGCTGAATCGATGATGGCCCAAGTGTAGTGGGCCAAGTGACCAACATAGGCAAAATGTTGTGCTGACTTCATTTCCCCGCCATCGAAGGATACTACAAGAGCCGGGGTTGTTGTGATCATGAACAGAACCTCACCGCGAGTCATCTCTCTTATTTTCATGCTTTGTACCACCATATTGTCAGCCCCTCTCTATCCGGGGTCAGATGGTAACCTTGCAGGTTCAAGGTTAATCGTAAGTCATCAATAACCGGTCCTTCAATAAGTGCCCTGTAGTGTCCCTTGTTGACCGCAGCCTGAACTGTGCCCATTACTCTCTTGTAGCTGTCAGTGGCTGATATTACACTGACCGTCCTGTCACACGCTTCTCTACTCGTCATCATACTCCTCCTCTTCTGCATTGTCAATGATTATCTGGTCCCATTCGCCGTCGATGTCAATATCGACATCATCCAGTGTTGCTACATCGATCTCAATTTCACCTCCTTCCTCAGGATCACCCGGGTCACCATTTCTCTTGTACATTGTTGCTGGGTGATAGTCTGTTATTCTACCTTCAAAGTGATAGACTCCATCATCATTGTCATAGTCAAAATTGAACGTCTTCATCTTACCATCCCCTTATTATTTGTAGTATAGTGTCATAATCCTTGCTGTCCCAATAAGGTATGCAATCCACAAAGGGACAGAGGTCACAATTGAAGTCAAAATGCTGACAGAGCTCATCACCATCAATGGAAGGCCATGTGTGGTCTTTCTTATGCTTCTCCCATTGAGAGATAAGACGGAGCTTTAAGGCATCCTTGGATATTATTCCTTTAGCCATTTTTCTTCCCCCTTTTCCCATTCAATGGACACTTGTGGGGATAGAGAACCGATGGTTCTTCATTGAGGATAAAGATGCATGGATCCTTAGGGTCACAGGTGTATGTCATTTCTTCCCTCCGCTATCCCTATGATAGGCCATGCAGATCTCACAGTCGGGGATACCGAGAATGGGATCGAGGCGGAAGGTTCCAGCCTTGTGGTGCATGGAGCATGAATCGTGGGTATTGATGTATGTTAGCATCAGTGTCAGTATACGTTGAACAACACGATCACGAGGGGACAGGATTGCTGGTGGGGTGAGACGGCGGATCAGGTCACGGAAGTTCAGCCATCCTTCACCGTAGTATGGGCAGAGGTTACAATTGCTGTCACAGTCAGAGCTGACTAGTGTCTCCGGGTGCAGGGATGCGAAGTGACAGCAATTATACTGTCTTTTGAGGTCGTGGAGCATTAAGGTGCGGATGAAGCGTGTGTCCGGTAGTGACCGAATCAGGGCTTGTAGTTCAGGATGATACATTAGGGACTCCTTTTTGTTAAGGGAAATCACTTTAAGGACAAGCAAAATCTAAGTCTTTATGGGACATGGAGTTAGGTATTTTAGAGACTGGGATAGCTTAAGTCCTTATAAGATAAGAAGATATGAGTATGACACGGGGTAGAAAAATGTCATTCTCAAATTCATGGAGAGAGATTCAAGGACTTTTTTAGTGTAAGTCCTTGCTACTAAAGAAGAAGACAGGAAACGGGGTATAGGGGTCATCGGGTAGCGATTTCACTTGACATGATTCATGAAACTAGCTAAAAAGGGCTCGTTTTAGGATTTTTCACCTTAAGTTACCCCGCTTTAATTTCTTTTATTCTATAACTCCTTTTAATGTAAGAACTTACATTATACTAATCTAAAAAATATATCTATAATAAGAGCTTTTGGGGACTCCTTGAAAAGTATCCCCGACACTCTACCCATTGTTGTCATTGAAACGCGAAACGGATCATGAACAATGCAGCCACGAGCCACCACGTCTTGCCTCTTGACCACACTGTAACGATGCATGCACCAATGACCAAGAGATCAACCACGCTTCCCATACAACCCTTCCAGATGAGTGATGAGCCTGTCCGTGATCAGCTCACTGATAGGAAAGTTGTTCCAGTCTGAAGCATCATCCCATGCGCTCAGCAGCATATTGTCTTCAAGGTCCTGCACCTTGCCAAAGAACTGTCTCATCAGCGCTTTGTGCTTTATGAGTATGCAGGGTGTTCTTGCACACTCGTAGAGAAAGCCAAGTGTGTTGCCTTGTGTGAAATGCAGGCTGAGTAGTGCTGCATTGTCATCCATCACCCGTGCCAAGGATATGATCCGTACACCCTTAGCCTCCACATAGTCATCAGTGAACTGTCTGATAGTCATTCGTCCTCCCATGTAACCACTATGTTACTGTCATCCGCTACTATTACTGTACGCCGACCATTGATCGTGCACTTGTACAACCCAAAGATCTTTACCATCTGCTTAGCGATGGCATAGAGCATATTAGGACATTGGCTCAGCTTCATTGTCTCGGCCATTTAAACACTCCTCAGCGCTATCAAACAAATGGCATCTTCAAGAGTAGATCCTGCAGTGTGCCACTTCCCATCCCATTTCACGTACCATATGCCATGTTCTCGTTTCATACTTCCCCCCATGCATCAAGCAAATTGTAGATATGATTCTCTATATCCGTCGACAGCTTCGGCTCGATGATATAGTCTTCCAGTTCATCATTGGTGTACAAGGCCCAAGCTGTTTTGAGCCAGTCATCATTCGATTCATCAACCAGCTCATTGATCATAGTGACCATCTCTTTCAGTTCGTAGTGCTTGCAGTACACTTCCCACATCTTGCACTGACGCAACGGTGCATCAGCTATGTACCGTCTGTAGACCCTATAATCGTAATCAAGTGTAGTCGCAGTGTCGATGTAGTGCCACTTGATCCTTTCCCATTCATCGGAAGAAATGATGCGGGTAAGATCATTGTCCATGATTACGCGATGATACGGCTCGAGGGACGGATCAAGTTCATTGATAAATCCGCATAAGCCATTCAACTCATCCCAACTGTACGTTTCCAGCATGGCACGGGCCAGATCACCATCCGGCACTGCAAAGTCACTCAGCCATTCATCCACTCTTCTTTTCATCATACATTTCTCCTTTAACCAAATATCAAATCAGGCAGTTCACTGCTCGATTTATTATAATCAAATACAGCTAAATCAAACATTTCACTTGTTGAATCAGCTATGCTGCAGAACAAGTGATAGTTATTCAACTGTAAAACAGCTTGTAAGTCACAAACAAGCATTAAGTCACGAATCAGTTCTATTTCAAAACGAACACACCCATACGTGCAGCACATACTGAACGCTTCTTTATAGTTCTTATTAACCAGGTGTATGAGATATTCTTTCGAATAATCATCATCTTCAAACTTTTCAGCGATCCAACGACTACGGTTAGTCATGTCATCAATCACATGTTCTCTGAGCTTTTCTTTAGTCTGTTCATTCAAATACATCTTGACCCCTTTACAGTCATAAGACTGTTCATTCAATGACTATCTGAGAGTAGATAGTCATCAATCAGCATTCTTATTCTTCGTAATCGTTGATCTGTTCACCCTCATCAATCGGCCATGCCTCTGAATTGGTTGCAACTATATTGGCACCAATCTTGGCATCGCGCTGTGCTCTAGCCATCTGAATGGCAGCATTCTCTGTTTCGGCTTCAAGTTCATACAGTACTGTGAATTGCACATTGTATTTCATACTCGTTTCTCTCCACTTGATGTATACATTTTTCCATGGCCATCTGGCTCAATATCAAACGAACATTTAGCTTTGGCACCACGTTCGAACATGTAGATGGTATGACCATCTTGTGTGGTCCAACTGTCCATCAACACCCAACCAGTGTTAAATCGTTTAATTACTTCCTGCATGTTATATCCCTCCACATTGTTCGAACTGTACATCAGTGTTTCCACGAGTAATAGTCATTGAACTGTTCAAAGTGCCATCTGACCAAGCTGAACATACTAAGCCTTCAGCCTGTTCTGCGGATTTTGCCTGAACGAAGTAACTGGTCTGTTCAGTTACAATTATTTCATATGTTTTCATTTTCCGCATGATAATACCACCTTGCGATCACGCTTGAGAGGCAAGCGGGGAGCTTTGATGCTGTTAGGCTTCTGACTGCTCAGGGCCTTCTTCAATCGATCACATGCTTCATTCAGTTCATTCATACTGTTCTCCTTTAGAACTATATTTTATACGCGTTGTAACAGCTATTATACAGCTAAACATCCGTGTGTTCAACTTTCTTTCATTCATCTATTTATATCCTGTACGTGGTCAATGAAACCCACTGAGATATTTCCATATGAAGTTCATCGAAAGAGAGGGGAAGTGAGTAGAACTCTTCAAACACTTTTTTCTCTTCGAGTGTACTAGATTCATACTCTTTGATCAATGCCCGTGAGGCTAGATAATACTCGTTCATCTTTGTGATCAGCTTACTGCTCTGTACATTGCTTTCGTTCATACTTGTCTCCTGTGTGTTGTGCAGTTTGTTTAAGTTATATCTCCCGTGTGGGAGATATAACTTATCTCTATTCAAGATGCATTCGTATGGAATTATTATCACCCCAAACAATTACCATTGAATAACCATCGTTTATTGCCCAATGAAAAGCATTCCAATAAGATCTGAACTTCATTGTGAATACGAATGAATGAACTTTGTCCATACTGTTCTCCTGTTGAAGCTTGTATATAATAGTTTCATACAAAACTATTTATTAAATATTATTGATTGATAAAATAATATTTAATAAAAAGTTTCAAAAAGTTGAAAAACGAAAAAGTGGTAAAGTTTTTCAACCTTACCACTTTTCATATATTCACTTCTTTACATACACTTCTTTACCATCAATCACCTTAACATCATAACCCTTCTTTAACACCTCTTTAACACCCAACTTATATTCACTAAACACATTCATTATATCCATACCATCAAAATCGATCTTTTTTACACCTTCACCCCTACTATCATTTATAAAACTTTCACATAACTTTTTATAATCCATACCCATATAAACAACAAACTTTTCATCATTCTTAACATAATCAAACATCTTTTTAATTCTACTATACTTTTCATCATTACACTTTTTACTTAAATAACACTTATAGTTTTTCATAAACAAATCATCATTCACATTCACATCATAATCAAAACCATAATCATTCATTTCTTTAACCATCTTAATCTTATCCATATCATACCCCTTAATCATTGATTGACTCAACATACATTGAATCTTTAACCTACTACTATTATAAATCATATTACAAACTTTGTCAACATTATTTACAATTATTTTTAACACCCCATTACAACTGCATTTCATGATACAAAAATCACCATGTGTGATATAGTCCTGGCCCATTTTCCAGAACTTTTCAATTTTTACCTAGTTCTCACTATTTACCCTCTGCCAAAAATAAACCAGGCCCCAAAATCCCCGGCCCATCAGCCCTTCTCCCTGCCTCAAGTAGGGGGCGCCTGCCACCCTTTATGGCCTCATTGTAGGCGGAATATACCTAGGCCTGGTATTCTGCCACCTCAATTATTCACTTTATTAAGAAAAAGTGATAAGTACCCATGTACAGAACTAAAATCATGTGTTATAATTCTAAATGAGAGGTGGTTTAACATAATGACCGTTTCAGAGGCAAAGAAAGATCAGATAGTAAATGGCATCTCAGCCGGAATGCTCATGGAGGATATGTTCCTCCTGGCCCAGTGCTCTCCAAACGAGATCCTTGCACTCCAGTCTGATGAGTTCTTCCTCTCAAGGTGCAGATGCGCTGGTAAGCAGCTCGAACTCGACCTCCTGAGCACTTTGACGAATATAATCAGCATTCAGGAAGATAAAGGTAAGGACCACGGTACAATCTGGCTCCTTGGCAAAATCAACCCCCGCTTCTCAGACCGTCCTGAGATGGGGGATAAGCCCGGAGTCATCAATATCAACAATGACCCCAAGCCTCTTGCGGACTTATCCACTGTTGAGATCCATGAATACCTTGACCCTCCATCATCGGCTCTTGGCCCGGAGGAAAAGTACTGATGAACATCATACCAAGTGTTCATCAGTCAGCACTTCTTTCCGCACCCCGACAGTATCCCCGCATCCCTTACTACTTTCTCATTGGTGGTTATGGTTGTGGCAAGTCCTACAGTGGTGTACTGGCGATCCTAGATATCTACGCCCGCTATAATGGTTCATCGATACGTGTAGGTGTAGGTGGTACCTCACAAACACTCCTCCGCAAAACACTTCTTGCTGACCTGTTCAAGGTTCTCAAGGAAAGTGGTATCAAGTACAAGCATAATAAACAAGAACACACATTCATGATAGGTACCATTGAGTATGTGTACATCTCAACCGCGGACCCTGACACAATCTTCGCTTACAACTTCAACATCTTCATCTGTGATGAGCTCGATGAACTCCCTCAGGAAAAAGCAATTGAGAGTTTCAAAGCTATTCAGGAACGCTGCCGTGTTATGCTCCCTGATGGCAGGGACCCCTATGCCATCTACATGACCACCGCACAAGGACTCAAGGGAACCTATCGTATTATCTTGGAGCTCCAAGAGAAGAAGATACCCTACATTCTCATAAGAGGGCTCACTAAGGACAATATAACCCTAAGCCCGGATTATGTAAAGCGCCTCTACTCCTTGTACACTCCCATTGAAGCTGAAGCGTTCCTCGAAGGCAAGTTCGTGAATCTGTACACCGGTCGTGTGTACCCTGAGTACAATGACTCTATTCACCTGTATCAGAAGTTCCCTGTCAAGGATGATGAAACTATTTATGTTGGACAAGACCTCAATAGTGGCTTCAGCAAAGCTGCAGTATTCATTGAGAGGGGAAGTTGCCTTTTTGGCATAGCAGAATACTCCTTTAACGTCGTGGCAGATGCTCCTCGTATCCTGCGAAAGGACTTCCCCTCTCAACGCATAATTTGGCTACCTGATGCCTCCGCCAAAGAAGTAATGATGGGCTACGCTTCAGAAATTGCTGAAGCTAACATCGAGCTGGTGATGCGCAACATCAACCCCTCTGTGACAGAGCGCATTCTTGTTGTTAACAAACTGTTCCGAACTGGCAAGCTTAAATTGTTTAAGGACATGAAGCAGTATGCACTTGGTCTCAAGACCCGTCAATTTGATGATGATGGTAAACCTGCCAAGGGTAAAGGTTCTCTTGCACCCGACCATATCTGTGATGCCGCGGAGTATGCACTCTGGTACATAGTCCAGATCTCCACGTATCTCAAAGAGTTCTGCGATGCACTTCGCATAGGAAGAAACAATGCAGCATGATTTTAATAAGATAGCAACAGAGACAGCCAACCCGAAATATATCCAAGACGTCTATGCCCTGCTCAGCAAGAATGAGACAGGCATAACTAAAGATGCAACAAGTGCACGTTCTCATTCAGTGAGTGACATTACTGATGTTCAGCACTTGATGTATCAGGAAACCCTGGGTCAGCGTGCTCTCAATGGTCACTTTCAGACCCTCGATGAGGTTATGAAAATCGGTGTATCTGATTTCAACAAGCTGACCAAAGATGGCTTCTACAATCCTATGACAGGCATTGGCACGAGCAATGACCCCTCCCTTTTCAATACTGCCTCTGTACCCCTTGCTTTGTCTCCCATGGAAGCAACAGCAATCTACGCATCAGGCGGACTCCCTGAACGTATCATCGATAAGAAGGGTAAAGGGATACTGATTAACGGTTACTCTTTCGCCTCAACAGATAACTTCTGGAATGAAGACAGGATCAATGCCCTTAAAGAAGATCATGCACAGAAATGCTTCGAGGAGAAACTCTCTGAGGCGATCACCGCTGGTTTTATTTACGGTGGTAGTGTAGCGTATCCCGTCTTATCGAAAGACTCGCCAGCGACCTTTGATTATAGCATGAAAGAATTGCTGGCTTCGGGGATGCTTCACAAAGGGTGTATTGACCGCTGGACTAACGTTGACCGTTGGAACACAGTCTTTGTACCCAACTACATTGTCACTGCAAAAGACTACCTCTTTGCGGAACGGTACTACATTCCCCTCGCAGGCATCTCTGTTAACACAGCCCGTTCTGCGATTATCCGTCCTAAGAAGTTGCCCTACTGGGGAGCGATCCAGCAGATGGGCTGGGGCATCTCTGACTTTGAAGGGTACATGAGGTCGATACTGGGCTATCAGATCATGATCGCTTCTATCCCGATAATGGCCCAGCAGATGTCCCTCCTGATGTATGAAATGAGCCTTGATGGAACAATGGCTGCCAATAGTCTCTCCACCCTCAAAGAGCTCATGAAGCTCAATGATGAACAGATGAGAGCATGGTCCATGGCCAATCCCAAGACCATCAACGCAGCAGGAAAAGTTTACACGGTCAACAGGACCTACGCAGGGTACTCTGATCTTGGTGAACTGATGAAGAGTGATATCTGTGCACAGTCTGGTATCCCTGACTCTGCCCTCTTTCACACTCAGTCAAAAGGCTTTACCAACAATACTGAGGAAGAACTCCTGAAGCAGTCTGAGACCATCAGATTGGCTGCGAAACAGATTCTTCCTTCCCTTATGTCCATTAAAGACCTCTCTATCTATGATACCTTTGGACAGGGTTCAGAGGAAGCTAAGCATAAGAACACTCTCCGCTTCACCTTTGATAATCCTGTTGTTGCTACGGAGGGTGAAAGAGCAGAGTCTGCTGCACGCTTTGCTGCAACAATCAATTCACTGCATCAGGCGGGTATGCCTCTTGAAGCAGCAATCATGCAAGCACAGCAGTTCTTTAAGGCTATATCTGTTCCTGCAGCTGTTATACAGATGAGTAAAGAAAGGGATGAGAATACATACAACCTCGAAGAAGCAATAAGCAAGAAGAACGCCCAACCTGATAAGGAGCCAAAGAGTGGAAAAGCTGATTAAGAATGTAGCTATAGCACATTCTGGTATCTATACGTACACCCGAGGGGAAGTACCGACTCTTGGTCTTAACCTCATTGATATGCCTCAGCAGTACCAGGACATGGAGCACTTCAATGTGTACCGTCCTGGTTCAGTCATTGCAAAAGCAGCACCCCTCTATGCCCGTCAGCCCGTTACTGTTGAACACCCTGACTACGCTGTAACTGCTCAGAATGCGAAAGAGCTGATGAATGGTCTCACAGGAGACACCGCAGAAGCAGTGTACCGGGATGGTGAAGTTTATATAGACTCAACACTAACCCTTGTTGCCGAAGATGCAATTAAATATTATGAGGCTGGATATAATCAGGTCAGTCCCGGATACACTTCTAAAAGTAAATGGATGAATAAGGAAGGCAACTATAAAGGTATGCCATATCAGATCGTAGTCACTGATATCTCGGGAGTAAACCACCTTGCACTTTGCCAACGGGCGAGAGGTGGACCTACTACACGAGTTTTAGATAGTCAGGGAGGTAGCATGGCAAAGTTCAAATCGGGTCTGCTCTATAGTCTGTTGAAGGCTATGACGGGCACCAAAGACTCAGTATCGGTAAGAGAAGAACTTACTGGTATTACCAAGGACGGCGTGACAGAGGAACAGATTGTTCTTACTGTTGACTCAGTTCTTGCGAAGACGGCGGCTTTACCGGAATCAGAAGGACGTGAGAAACTCACCCGTTTCTTGGAAGATCTGAAACTGGCCAAAAGCTTGGAACCCTCAATCGTCACAGATGCAGTTGCAAAGACTGCAGAACTGTACGAAGCTCTCGACTCTGCTGCAGAAGAAGATGCCTCGGTAAAAGATTACGCCGTTGGTACTACTGGTGCTGCAGGAGCTGGGTCACAGAAAATGATCCCCGATGGTGAGTCGGGGGAACACGAGTCTGCTGAGATGGCAATTCTCAAGCAGATCTTGGCCGCAGTAACCAAGACCACAACTGATGCGGAAGCGGTGGAGAAGGCAAAGAAGGAAGCTGACGAGAAAGCAACCAAAGATGCCCTCGACGCAGCCGCAGCCGCAGCCGCAGCGGAAGCAGAAAAAATTGCCAAGGATGCAGAAGAGGAAGAAAAGAAGAAGAAATCCACTACTGACTCAATCACGGCTACTCTGACCAGTGGACAGGCTGCCCCTGAAGGCATTGCAGGTTTCATGTCTGGTTTCGGTAAATAAGGAGAAATAAGAATGAACAGCAACATGAGCTTTACCCTTGGTAATTTCAAGGGCTCTGGTGCCTCAAATGGTGTACCGGTATTTATTGATAAATTGCCGGTTACCCTCGGTGGCGTAATTGGTACACTCGACCCCCTGTACCCCGCGAAGTTCGGTCGCCTCGTCTCGGCAATGCCCGCGGCTCCGAACGTATTCCTCATGGGAACGCCCGCCGGTTCCTACCCCGTTGGTGTCCTCATCAATGATCCTGCCATTGCGCAGAATGATCCAGGAATGAATGACATGTATTACGAAGGTCGCCCGGCCACCGTAATTGCCTTCGGACCGTTCCAGAACATCGACGTCGAACCCGGCCTCTCTGAAGCGGGTCTCGGTATGGAAGTCTGGGTCAACAAGCTCTCTGGTCAGATCGGCTTCAATCCCATCGGTAACGTGCCCTCTGCCTCTTACCTCAAGATCGATGCAGCCCTTCTCGGAAAAGCTGGTCCCAATGGTAACACCATTTGGCTCAACTTCCCGGCCATTGCAGCCACTGCCTCTGAGGCCAAACCAGTTGTTGCTACCCCGACGATCTCTCCCGCGGCTGGTGCAGTTGCTTCTGGAACCCTGGCTTACCTCTATGACGCGACCGAAGATGCGATCATCTACTACACTGTGGATGGTTCGACTCCTGACAACACAGACCTCGTGTACACCGGAACCCCGATTGGTATCACGGGAGCTGTTACCATCAAGGCGATTGCCTACAAGACTGGCTATACTGCTTCCGCAGTACTCACCGCAGCTTACACCGTCGCGTAAGGAGAACGTACAATGAACGTAAATGTAGCTAAGAGCTGCAAGAGTCTCAAGACTCTTACGGACAAGTTTATAGGAGAAAACAAAGCCCTGGACCTCGCTTCCCGTGGCTTCGAACTCTCGATTGGACCTGCGAGTGACCCCAACTTTCAGACACCCGCGCATGCCCAGGATGCCATCTTCGTAGGTGACTCCGCCCGCATCAATGGTAGCATTGCTACCGCGGAAGTTGATGCCCTGTTCAAACAGGACCAGAGCAAAGTCAGCACTCGCCCGGTCTACGACTCGGAGACGATGAGCTGGAAATATCTCTTCGAAAAAGCTGCGATGACCAACGACGCATTCAGCCCCTTGGCTGGTCAGATGTTCTCTCCGTGGAACGTTTCGTTCTTCCAGAGAATCTTCCGCGAACCGCTGCTCTACTCCCATGCACGTGACCTCGTTCGCATGGAACAGGGAACCAATCCCTGGGCAGAAGTAATGACCCTGCTCATGGAGCAGTATGCTGGTTTCGCGATCACCGGTGCCACTGGTTCTGCGCAGAACACCATCACCAACGATGTGAACGTGGTTAATGGCATGATGACCTCTCCGGTCGTCAACATGGCTGTAACCTACTCACTCACCCTCGAGGAACAGAATCGGTCTAAGCAGGGCAACGGCAATCCGTTTGCTGGCCAGTCGATGATGCAGAAACAGAAGTATGCCAACTACGTGTTGAACATGCTCACTGACTACCTCATCTACTACGGAAACGATGAAACCAACACCCCCGGACTCTTCGATGTCAATCCCATCGTGTCCTGGGCAGGAGCTCCGATCAGCACGATTGCCAATGGCTCTTCCGCCACCAAGGGTGCAGACGCTTACAAAGCGGTCTATCGTGTCATCAACGACTTCCTCACCTCCGCCGACAACAAATTTGACGAGGTGGTCATGTCCATGTCGCCCGAAGCGTACAACGCATTTACCTCTCTGCCCTACTCGGAGAACTTCAATCCTACTGCTGCGCACAAGATCCTCACGGAAAACTACGCTGCAGGAAAAGGCCAGGACGGTAAGATCCCCTCCGTTCGTTTCGTGTCTGACCCCATGCTCAAAGCAGGAAGCATCTTCAATCCGACCAACCATGACTACATGGTCATGACCGCCCCGGAAGTTGGTGCAGGCCCCCAGAACGAAAAGCAGCCCCTCGTGCTCTTCGGTTCCCCCCTCATGGACTTCGTGTTCCCGGCCATGCCTGGTCAGTACAACACACAGTACAAAACCATGCGTCGTGTAGCTGGTATCTTTGCTCCCGTACCCCAGGCCATCCGGGTTTATCAGGGATTCGGCAGATAATGAAATACCTCATCAGCTATCTGCCCCGTGAGTTCGTTATCCAGGGTATCTTTATTCCTAAGAAGGGATATACTCAGGACGAACTTAACAACGGAAAACGTGAAGTGGTGGCGGTTACTGACGAGCAGATCGACCTTCTGCAGAAAGATCCCATCTTCTTAGACTACATGGCGACCAAGAAGATGCGGATTCTTGATAAGGCACCAGAGAATCTTCTCTCTGGTGCTGAAAGGATCGCAAATCTGCAAGCAGAAAACCAGGCGCTGAAGGCAGCCAACAAGGACGATGGGAAAGTCAAAGCCTTGGAAACTGAAATCTCTTCCATCAAGGAAGAAGCCATAGCGAAAGTAAATGAGCTGGAAGGGGAGAACGCTGCCCTCAAAGCCCGTCTTGCCAAGCTGGAAAAGGAAGGGAAATAAATGCTCATAGGTGATTTCACGTTCAGGGACAGGTTTCCTTCCCTGGATGACTTAACAATACAGAAAGCAATAACCTCTGTTGAAGTCACCTGGGCAGGTATTCCCAGTATGTGGTCCACCTCCCCCCAAGTAGTTAGGCAGAATAAAATAGAACTCTGCTACAGCTACTTGGTGGCGTGGTACCTTGCAGACATGTTCCCTACATCTGCAATTGATATTTATACAAATGGTGGTGCTCCCCTCCGGTCTAAGGACATTGGTGGTACCATGTTGACCTTTGCGCCTAGGAAAGTACAGGCTGAGTTGGATCAGCTTACATCTAATATGTACGGGCTCAAAGCCCTTGATATGATAACAACGTGTCCGGATAGGTTCCTACTGAGATGAGTATATACGGAAACACACTGCTTGCATTTGCAGAGCAGATGATAAATGTAGACTATTTCCAGCAAGTAGCCAGGGTAGGTTCTGGTTATGATAAACTGGGGGAGTCCCGCTCAATTAGGTGCATCCTACAATCTGGTAGAGGGAAAGAAATGTTCGGGTCTAGTGGTAGACTCGCACAGCACTCTGCATGGCGTTCTCTTGCTGTATCTGATAAAGAAGATTTGTGGGTTGTTGAACCCTTAGTATTAGGCTGGTATATCCTTCACCCTTTCACTGGTAAAGTTATGGTCATTGATAAAGAGAATAGTTGGGCAAGAGAAGCAGGATTCTATGCCTATACAATAGAGCTGGTCGTTGGTGAAGATGGTGTAAACAAGACTGAAGCACTAACCTTTAATAGGGGTACATATTGAGTGAATCAAGGATAGTAGCCAACCAGTCACATCTTGCCCGAGGTATAAAAAGTAATAACATACAGATAAAACTATATGTTAAGGATCAGGCTCATTACAGTGGATACTCTACCAGAGAACTAGCTAAGATGCACTCTGAAGGTTTCTCCATCAATGTAAGAAGGCCGAATGGTAAGACACGAATTATTGACGTTCCTGCCCGCCCTTTTATGAGGGAGTTCTTCGAGGCAAATAAGCAGGAACTTGCACACACAATCGGAGAGAGGGTTACAACAGCCCTGTTAACTTCTGATAACCTCGACCCCCTGGTTGAGAGTCTTCAAGACTATGTTCTTTCCATGTTTCAGCTATGGGCACATTCAGGGGGAATAACACCACCTAATGCCCCCTTCACTATCAAACGAAAAGGTTCAGAAAATGCGCTTATAGATAAGGGTTTTTTACTTGCAGCTGTAGATACGGAGGGACACGTTGTTACAACTAAACAATGAGACACTACGTGACTTCTTAGGGGACGTCTTTTTCGGTGGTGACAAGGACAAGTACATTAAGTGTGTTATACCCCTTCAGGGTAACTGGTGGACGCCCACGGAGAATGAGGGAGCAACAATATCTACTTGGGTTGGTTACAACCTTTATGAAATTGAACCACGCATTCGTGCCCGCTACGTTACTAATGAAACTGGTACAGCTTTAGTTTCAACCTGTATGGCTAAAGTGCACTTACAGATTATCGGTAAAGATGCTGAGTCACTTGCCCGTTCACTTATACATTGGGATGAACGAACAGATGTGGCAGAAATGCTGGGAAGGTTCGCTGGACAGCTCTGTTATGATAAACGTAAGGTAGTGAGTACACTCTACTACCAGGACGGACAGAACTCTACAATTTCACATAATGTTGATTTTCGTTTCCTCTTCGCCGACGTTGTGGAGCCACAACTTTCAGGCATAACGGGGATGGAAGTTAACGGTATGATATATTACTAGGAGGGAACTATGAATGATTTTCAGGGCTCTATTGCGCAAGAAGATGTGCAGTTCGTTACCGAAATTATTAGGGAAGTCAAAGTAGGTCAGAACTACTCTGACCTCATGGTATTCATTGAAAAGGATAAGCATATCCTTGATGACACCGGCTTCGTCATTATTTCAGGGGACATCGAGGAGTGTATCGTTACAGCTAGTGACTACAAGACTGTAGTCAAGGGAAGACTTCTTGACTGGCTGAATGACTTCTTCTCAGCACAGTCCTCTGCCAAAGTTTACCTGTTCACTGTATGTCCTTCAGTTACAGTCGCTGGTGACTGGGATGCTGCGGCCAAGACTTCACTCACCACAGCCTTTGAGGACTTTGGTCAGCTCGCGTACTGGAAGACCATTCTCATCTCTGTGGCACTGACTGACGTAGTTGTTCCCGCTGCCTGCGTTGACCTGGCCGACCTCTGCAAGACAGACCTGCTCCTGTCGTCCCCTGTAATGCTCCCCAGTGTTAATGCGGCTTTGGGTACACCTTCTTCTGATCCTGTGTATGTCGCGATCAATACAGCTAAGGGGCGTGCCTTCATGGTGGGGCACTACGACACCACAAGGAACGGAGCCCTTCTCCAGCTTAGCCTTGCACTTGGCACACTGAATGCTTCCGGTACTGCAGTTGGTAACAACATGGACTTTGTTGGCACAAGCCTCATCGATGCCTCTGGTCCTGCAGGTTCTGCTCTTCCCCCTGGAACACAGGCAACACTGAAAGCAGCCAATATTGGTTACTTCAAACCGGTTGGTGATTCTACTGGTGCTGTCGCACTGGTTGGAGCAAAGGACCTTCTCGGAGGTACAGTATCTGCAGACTGGATCGTCAAGTACTGCAACTACGTCAACAAGGTACGGGTGGCTAACATGATCTCCCGCATTGGCATCTTCAGAAACAACTCGACCTATCAGGGTGTTCTGTTGCTCATGTCGGATACCATTCAGGGTTTCGTCAACAGTGGACGTCTTACGAACTTTGAAGTCACTGCCCCTGATTTCGCGGCACTCCCCACTGGTGGGGGTACGATCACTGTGCCGAATGCATGGAAGGCTCTTTACGTGGACAATGTGCGTAAGGTTGAAGTATACGGCCAGCTCACTCTGGTTCAGGAATAAGGAGAAACAAGATGGGTGATTTTGCTACTAAACATTCGGTTCAAGCAGTAGGTGGAGTTACTATTACGTATCTTCACACTGGCATTGATGCCGCGGCGATTACGATCCAGGGCTTCAAGCTCCAGTCACAGTTCCTTAATGCAGAAAATGCGATTGATAACTCTGTTATCATTCCGATTCTTGGTGGTGGTAGCATCCAGCTTACCAACAACAACATCGCAGGAACCATCACTTTCAACTGTACTCGTGTCTCTGACAAGATTACAGATGGTGATATCGTTACCATCGCACAGAAACAGGTCTCCATTGGTGACTCGGTAGGCGCAACGATTGCAATTACTTGGCCCTTCAATGGTGCGACGTTCAGCATCACGTTCTACAACTGTACTGTAAAGCGGGTGCCCGCTGCTCGCCTTGCTGGTAACGATGCACCGGATTACTCCGTACAGTTCAACTATGGTTACTACAAAGTAGGATAAGAATGAAAATAAGCCACGACGAAGTTTCTGATTTGTATAGGACGTACTTCAGTGCAGATAAGACCTTTCAACGCTACAGTCTTAATCTGCCTGATGACATCAACTCCCTCGACCCACTTTATATGCTTGAAGTGATCAATGGTGAGGGAAGTATCCAACAGCGGGCACAGATCACTGGAAAGCTTATAGAGGGCAAGAAAGTAGAAGTCTACGACACGGGCAAGATGGTTAAGTCGTTTATTCATAACGGACAAGGCACCCTTGCTCTCCTGTTTACGGAAGAACCTTACTTGCTTCAGGTTGTCATTGATTACTGTTATGCCCTTGTATTAAAAAAATTGACACCGCCTTCTCTCGACTCAGAAGGGGAAGCGGTGACAGAAAAAGCGTAGTAGTTAAGAATGGACCAGCCAGTGTGTTTGACATGCTGGCTAGTCTCATTCCTACTAAGTCAGAGATAATAGAGAAGTACATAAATGAGAGCTTAGGCTCGTACCTGTATCTTTATTATGTTTATCTGGACAACTATCATCTTCGTCCTACGTCCCTTGAAGAGCTTGTAAATGGACTTAATTACATAGGGATAAAACGAAGTATAAAGGAGCTATACCAAGATGAGTGATGACAGTCAATTAGACCTAAAGATAAACATAAATACAAATCAATCAGACTTCGATAAGCTTAAACAAAACCTTGATGAGATAGACCAGAAATGGAATAAACTTGCTTCTCTGCCCTCTCTGAATATGGATAGGAAGATAGGTAGTGGCTTCTCACAAGAACAGATAAACATACTCAATAGCCTAGGTGGACCGAGCAGGGCTGGTGGTATGGCCCCTAGTGGTACTATTGAGCCTATTATGTATTCACAAGAACAGCAAGACATACTCAATGGTATGGGTGGGCCTACACTTAACGGAGGCCCTGGTTACACAGGCTCTGCCCGTGGAAGAGTTGCCCCTGAGTATGCAGGTATGGCTCATTCCTCTCTTCCTGCTTCCTACTTTCACCCTAGGCCCACAGTTGATGAACTGATGGCAAGGAGTGTAGGTAACAATGGTATATCCCTCGTTCGGGCCTTAGGACCCGCTACTGATGTCCCTTTTAGTAGTGGGGGAGGTAGTGCTTCAGCTTCTCCCCCACCCCTGCCATACACTTGGGATTCTGTGTATGGCAGGGAAATAGCTAAGATACAAGACCCTGAAAAGAAAGCTCGAGGTAAGTATCATCCTGATTCGGCAAACAAAAAAGGGGGACTTGCTCTTCACTCCTTGACAGTAGCTAAAGCCGCACGTGAGCTTGCACTCGCCAGGGGCTATACCGGTGACATGGATGATCTTACTATTGCGGGTCTTGCTCATGACAGTGTAAAGAAAAATAAGAGCGGTTTCTATAATTCTAAGCATGATGCAGAAGCCGCGGCTAACGCACGTGAGTATGGGCTGTATGCCTCCTCCGAGATGATGGCAACACACATGTATATGGGTAAGAAAGGTCAGCTTGAGCCTACCACAGAAGGACAGAAGATACTGCATGAGGCTGACTGGTTGGCCTCCAGGAAGTATGCTGATGACTATATGCAAGGTAAGGAAAGCTATGATGCGCTTCGTAGCAGGGCGATCAAAGCAGGCGACGCATCTATGGGGTCGGATGGCTTCCTGAAGATCACTGCAGCGGAAGCGAATAAAGGTCAGAAAGAGATCACGGATAACGCAAAGCAATTTGAGAAGTCATGGAACTCTGTACTGTCTTCCGCAGGGAAATATGGTCAGTTGTTGAAAGGTTTAGGTGCTCTTGGTATTGCTGCATTGACCGCAGGTATCGTGGCAACCACATCTAATAATAAAGACATGGGCAGTGGCCTCCAGACCTTTACTGGACTTGATGGCAACGACATCATGGCTAATCAGATTGCTGCGAAGAAGATAGGTATCGGTGAAAGTTCCATCAATGATGCGATAGTCAAACTCGTTTCTCAGCGAGGTGGGTTTCAGATTAAAGGTGAAGGTGAACTCCTCAACAAGGCATTATGGGGGCAGATCAAAGGGCTGATGACTGATCCATCAAAACCCATGAATGATGTCTTCTGGGAAATCGCTGATAAGGTCGCGGATGATGTGAAGGGCATGAATCCCGCGGACAGAGAGAAACAGCTCAATCTTGCAGGTATCAATATTCCTGGAATTGAATATGTTGTAGATTTTATGAGCCGCATGAGCAAAGACGGCAAGGACTACAGGTCCAAGGATATGCTATCGAATACGCTTAGAGAGGGTGGGTCTGGAAGTTGGATGACTGAGGCTGATCGTGTTAACGCAGAGATGCAGGTTCAACTCGCAGGAATAAAAGACTCATTCAAAGGACTCGCCCAAGCCTTTGAGGATCTCTTTGGTGAGCCTGTACTGAAGTGGTTCAATAAAGCATTGGATGAGGTTGTCAATGGTAAGGATGACAATCGTGGTATTATAGACATGATGGCACAGTACAAGGCAAATTGGGGCATACGCAGTATGTCCTATGACTTAGACTTAGTGGATTATAAAGCATCGGGCTCTCTTTACGAAGCGTACAGAAAAGCGGAAGAGAAGAAACACGATGCGGTTTATGCCTCTACCTATGACCCATTAGCCAAGACTGCTGGACAGATGAATGCCATTCGTAAACACAATGAGCAAGACGCAGTAGGCAGACTCTATACGCTTGATTCCTACTCCGGGGTATCTATAGAAGAATTGAATGCAGCATGGGCTGCACAGGGAGGGGCTCCTGTTAGACCTTTAGGTATGGGCTTTAATAAGGCAGACACAGAAGCACGGTCCCGCTTAGAGAAAGAACTTCGTATGAAGAAAATCATAGCTGCTGCCGCTGCGAAAGGCTTCACTGTAAAAGGGGACACTCCAGAGGAACTTATAGCTGATGGAAAGCGTCTCGCTGAAGGAAAAGAGAAGCTTACAGATGCTGTGTATCGTAATGCTATCAATGAGGCGAAAGTAGCAGCGGAGTCTGCCGCAGATAAAGCCGCACCTCTGTCTGATGAGATGGGGACACCGTGGACGCAGATGGAAAGAGATGAGAAGTATAAGTATGGGATGGCGGCGTTCAATGAGAAAGCCAAGGTAGATAAAACGCTTGGTCCCCTGAAAGCTGCCCTGGATAAGATAGTCACCCCTACAGATGTAGCAAAGGATACTATTGTCAACGCTTTGGACGCGCTTAACAAACATCCTGAAAAACTTAATGATGTTCTTAAGTTCATTCTAGAAGGCACTAATGCGATGAACAATGAAATGAACTATCTGGAAAAGCAACCGGGTGATGGTCACTCCTCAATAAACAAAGGTAATATCTACATCAGTGCATCGTTCCCCAATGCTGTTAATGCACGAGAGATACAGTCTGCCTTCACGAATATGTCGAGCAGTGCAATGGATAGTCTTTATACAAGGAGTGTAGGATGAGTACTTCTTCTGTTGCGGGTAAGATTGCAGTCGCTTCTCTTGTGGGTCTTCTGCCTACTCTCTCCTCTGGTTTGGATGCGCAAGGTCTCGTTCGTGCTTTAGCAGAGACCCTAGCGAATCCTTCACTTAACTATGTACCCATCTATTCCACAGGAGTAGAGTGTACGCGAACGGCGATAGTTTCTACGAGTATGATAATGTCACAAACTTCCGGTAATAAACAGTTTGTGACAGATAATACAGCCCCTCAACCGAGGGTGTGGTCTATAAAAGGGTATCTCAAGTCACTCATTCCCTACCTTGAGGACAGACTTTTTTTTAAGCCTACCCTGATGTTACAGAAGTACATCATGGACTACTCAATGACAAACAGGGAGCCTATCCCTTTTAAGTCACCAGATGGAGAAGTAGTTGACGTACTTATAAAGAGTCTCCGTATTATTACATCCCCCACTAACATGAATACTGCAGAGATCACGGTAGAAGTACAGGAACTGAACTATCTCACTGCGGACATTGGTGAACTCTCAGACTTTGAAGTATCCTCACCTGCCTTGAGTGTTAAGTCTCTGCTTCTGTCTCTTGCACCTATGACTATTCTTGCAGTAGGTGTGGCTAGTGCAACTGCGGTCGCAGCAATTCCAGTCAGTGAAGGCACAGGCCAGTTAGGCTACTAAGGAGAAATCTATGACGTATTATGACTGCTATATGCCTACATTCGTTGCAGAAGAAGCTGTATCCGTGGGGGTTAGTCTTCCTATCGGAGACCTTCAGCTGACCTGTATCTGGTGGGATGGCTCTTGGCATCTTACATTAACTCTTGGTGGGGAGAAACGTTCCTGTGTGTTATACCCAAACACCAAATACTTTCCTCTTGATCCCCTTTACTCTATATTGGTTTATGGAGACAAAGAAGTAATAGGCTATGATGATCTTAGTAACCTGCACTTCCTTGTGGAATTAAAATGAAATACAGTAAGAACCTATTTGACCGCATCATCGATGTAGAGTTCTCCGTAGATAAACCGGAAGCGTCAGTTGTTTATAGTGATGCCTCTTTGATTCCACAGGAGAAATATTCCTACAAGTGTCCTAGGACAGGAGTAAAGCCGACCATAGCCTTCTTCATGCACGTACTTCCAGGCAATAATCAGAGTAGCATAACACTGAAGTTGACTAACTTCTATTCTGAAATTGACATGAATAAGTACAGGTACATGAAGATACGGGCAGGGTATAAAGACGTTACACCAGTCACGCTGAGTGTAGAAATCTTCTCCTGCTTTATAGAGAAGCCTAATCCTGAAGGCGTCACTGTATTCAATGGTATTCTTGGGTATATCTCAGAGTGGGTGTATAACCCAAAAGCAATCAAAGTGGATTGGCAAGGGAATAAAGAACAGACAGTTAAGGGAAAGAAGGTATATTCCATTATCAATGAAAAGGAAAGTCTGTTCAAGACTATAGCAGACGCCTGTGGAGTGGGGATAAGAATGAATCTTACTTCTGAATGGGGCGGTCCTGTTTGGGACACGGAGAACTCTATGTGGGTAACACCGAGCAAGCCACCCTTAACTGGACGGAACTGGAGTGATGTATTTCTCCCTTTTAATACACTGCACTATACATTTGCAGATGCACTTGCAGTAAGAACGTGGCTTAATGATCTGCTCCTCCAGTTGTCCTTTACCAATGGTCTTGCCCCTCTTAAAGTTACCCTCGATGAATACATGCTTTCTATTGTGCCAACGAGTGAGGCAGATGTTGATACTAAGGCTATAGTCTTGGACAAGGTTTCCTCCGCTTATCTCAATGGGGGTGATGTTGTTATCAAGGCACCTTGGAATCCTTTACTCCTTCCTGATTCGCAGTTTAAGATGAACTCCAATTTCTTCCGAGGACGCATTGCCTCCTTGAAGCCAGGAGGAACATTGACTAACTTTCAAGTTCTTGAAATGGACGTGGACTTCAGTACAACTGGACAGAATGAGATGACTGTAAGAGCAACAGACATAAGTATCTCTGGAATAAGGGAGAGTGCATTCACATGATTGGAAGTACACTACAACAGAAAATAAGAGACAATAGTGTCATTGGTGGACTTCAGAATATGAAGTCCGTAGTAGGCAGTTATATCTTCCTAGACATCGCAATGGTTACTGAAGTTGGTGATAGGATTAAAGTTAAGTTAGTCAACACAACAATGTCCGAGGGTACTACAGAAGACGTGATACTACAGAATATTGAAGTCATGACCCAAGGTACAGGAGGCTTCAGTACAAAGTACTCCCTCATTGTTGGTGATCTTGTTATGCTATTCGGTCTTCGTAGTGCAGTGGAAAAGCTGGATGAACTGGAAGAGACCTTCCCCCGTCTACTCCCCCCTTATGACCCGAACGGCATAAAGGCTATTCCTATAAGTAAGCATCTTATGGCAAAGACCCTCCTTGACATAGCAGAAGACGGTTCGTTTACTTTGACAACACCCAAGAGTGAGCTCATTGTAGGTGTTGATGGTGCTACAACCTACCGGTCTGATGGTTCATTAACCTTGGAATCTGCAGTGGAGATCATACTTAAAGCGGTAGGCTCTGCTTCTTGGGTTCCTAACTCTCTTCCCAATTGTCTTTATACAGGAGCTCCGCATGGAGGTCCTGCCGCAGGGATAACAGGCTTAAAGGGGTCATGATATGGCAATGAACAAAACTACGTTAGGCACGGCAATTGCTAACAAGATAATGGATAGTGGAGCACCGCAGGACATCAAAGACGCTATAACTGCATCCTGGATTGACATAGCAGAGGTCATAATCAATCATATTAAGACTGCTACTATTACTGTTGCAACAGGAATACCTGTTTCTACCACAGGAACTGCTGCGGCGCAAACAGGTGCGACGACAGCTACGGCAAGTGCGACCATACAGTAGGGACAAAGTATTTTTTAGGTATGTACAAATCCCGGAATCCGTGTTATAATTAAGGTATAAGAAAATAAAGTGAATAATCTGGGTATGAGAATACCAAGGCTAGGTACACAGAGTCCTTAAAAGAAGCTTATTCGAGGACCTGAAAAGGAGGAACTATGGACTTACAAATAGTCAACGTGAATAATACATGGGACATTGCAGTAGTCGATGGTCTTCCTGTTACTACAGATGGTGACAATGAATGGATACAGAGAGCAATGCTCGCTGCTCTCCTTCAGAAGAATACTATCCCTATGCTTCCTACCCTCGGTAATGATTGGACGGATTATACCACAGGAAAAATCTCTTTACCTGAAATAGACACACAGATTCGTCTTGCAATAAACACACTGTTGGGACGTTATGACTATATACCCTACTACAACATTGACGGTGAAAAGATAACGTTCAGTGTACAACAGATACAGTTACCAGGAGTTAAGTGATGTCAATAGCATTAGATGGCATTGAATACACAGTAGACCAGCCCACAGACAATGCTCTTAATCTTCTTAAGTTCATAAATAGTTATCAGCCTGCTCAGTTTGTTGTAAACGCAACAAGTCCTGTTTGGCTGATTATTCTTGGTATGGGATACATGCTGTCTACGTTTCAGCGGCTTGTGTACGCTGCGGGACAAGCCTTCAACATTGCTTCTTGCTCCCCTGCCCAGCTTCTTAATCTCGCTGAGATTGCAGGTACGGCTCTCCTTGAAGGTTCCGCAACGACAATCAGTTGTCGCATCACAGCTCTTGTTGGAGGGGCTTGTGTAATCACTAAAGACCTCACTGTAACACTTACTTATGAGGGTCTTCCTGCTGTATTCAAGCCAATATATGCAGTAACGATAGCTGCTGGGACTACTGAAACAGTGACACTACAGTGCACTGAGAATGGGCCGAAGTATATTGAAGCAGGTGCAGTTACGGAGTTTGATACGGTTGTTCCTTTCATTGGAACCATTGTTTCCTCTAACTCCGCACCAGGAGAGAATCCTGAGACGGTCAGTACACTTAGGGGTCGGTTGCAGTTCAAGACATCACCTATCGCAGGACTGAACGCTTGCATCACTGCAATAAGGAACCTAACTGGAGTCCAGACTGCAAACCTCTACTTTAACATCTCCCTTTCCACGGACCTTGTCATAGAGACAATGACCATACCCCCAAG
>JFJP01031711.1_pt1 | contig 24940 bp, 23 predicted proteins | sample 431651 | NCBI WGS metagenome assembly JFJP01 (sample SAMN02602958, study PRJNA72255) | Microbial mat metagenome, whole genome shotgun sequencing project. | biome: fresh water; feature: sink hole; material: water; isolation source: purple microbial (photo- and chemosynthetic) mats found in...
TTCTACAATACTGATGGTTCTGAAAATAAAGATATTCGGGTGTTAAGTGCCAATCCGATTCTGTATAACAAAACCAATACAACAACCAATCAAGGCTGGTTTATTAATTTGAATCTTGCCAGCGGTGAGCGCGTTATTGTGGATGCTGATTTGCGGATTATAGATAGCTCAAATATTGAAAACAATGACATGATATTTTTTAATACTTGGATTCCTGAAGCACAAGAATGTAGTGCAGGGGGTTATGGGCAGTTAATGTCAGTCAACATGACCGATGGTAGCAATCCTAAAAAAGCGGCGTTTGATTTAAGCAAAGATGGGGTTGTTAATGACGCGGATTTAGTTTCTGTCAATGGGGTGCTGATGGCAGCCAGTGGACGAAAATTTACCAATGGTCTACCTTCCTCCTCGACTATTTTTAATGACACCCAGTACACCCCTGGAACAGAGGGGGGAACAAAACTTGATCCAACCGCTGTCCGCGCCGGCCCTCCGATGCGGCGGATTTCATGGCAAGAATTGCGTAATAATTAACTAAATCCCCCCCTTTCAAAAAAGGGGGTTTATCAAAAGCGAGTCTATTTTATGAAACAAAAACAACAGACAGGTTTTACCATTATCGAGTTGATGATAGTGGTTGCTTTAATCGGTATTATTGCCACCATTGCTTATCCCAGTTACCAAGAAGGGATTAAAAAATCTCGCCGAGCCGATGCTAAAGGCGCATTAACAGGCTTTGCCAATGCGATGGAGCGACGTTTTACGGTGTCAAACAATTATTGTGATAGCGGTGGACTAGGCGGAACAGCGGTCAGTAATTGTGGTGGCTCTATGCAAGATACTGGCTCGCCCACTATTTATGCAACCAGCAGTCCAGTAGACAGTCGGACTGAAGTTTATTATGAATTAACGATTAATGACGTAACCGTCAAACCCGCAGGCTATACGCTGTATGCCAAACCTGTGAATGCGCAAGCCACTGACAAATGTGGCACATTGACTTTGACCAATACAGGGCTGCGCGATCTTAAAGATGCTCAATCAGGTGTTACCAAAGAAGAATGTTGGTAATATAAAAATCCCCCTTTAAAAAAGGGGGATGATTTTAACCATTTGATTTATAATACAATTTTTGAAAATAACGGTCATTTTATCGCGTCCCAAATACCACAATGGTTTTACCGTGCGCGGTAATCAAACTTTTTTCTTCCAATTCTTTTAATACCCGCCCAACCACTTCTCTGGAGCAGCCCACAATCCGCGCAATTTCTTGCCGACTGATATAAAGCTGCATTCCATCAGGGTGCGTAATCGCATCGGGTTCTTTACACAAATCCAGCAAGGTTCTGGCAATCCGCCCCTTTGTATCCATAAACGCCAAGTCGCGAAAATTACGGCTGGTCATCAACAACCGTTTTGCCATTTGCTCACCAATCATAAATAAAATATCGGTGGCATAATCAGGCAATTCGCGTTTCAACGCAGTTCTAATCCGTTCATGGGTTATTTCAGCAATTTTACAATCACAGCGGGTGCGCACATTCACCTGGCGCGGGTCTTTGCCGTTAAAAACACCCAACTCACCGATAAAATCGCCTTTGTTTAAATACGCTAAAATCAACTCTTTACCATCTATTTCGTCTTCGGCATCAACGACCACCGACCCCTCTACAATATAAAAGAGGGTTTCATTGATTTGTCCTGCGTGAATCAAAACCGCCTTAGCAGGATAGGTTTTGATGTGGCATAAGCGCAAAAAGTGGGCAAGAGCCTCTTGACGAATGGTGTCTTTATTGTAATTAACATTAATAATCGCCATCTTGGTCTATCATCCTCTAAAATAGTGTCGTACAAATAGGCTGTGATTATGTCAAAAAATAAGGTTTTTTTATACTATTCAATCTGATTGTATTGTTTTAACAAGCTAACAGCCAAAATTTAACAGATGCGCTGGGCGGGAAATTGACAACAAAAACAACTCCCTTGACCTAGTTCACTATCAATTTTCAACTGCCCTTCATGGCGCATTAAAACGTGTTTGACAATGGCTAATCCCAGTCCTGTGCCACTTAATTTACGGCTACGCTTGACATCCACCCGATAAAATCGCTCTGTGACACGCGGTATATCGACTGCGGCAATCCCCTCCCCTTTATCTTCAACCGACATACACACTTTACCCGCATCGTCATACCAACGCACTTTCACCAAGGTTTCTTCTGCTGAATATTTTAAGGCGTTCACCACTAAATTGGTAAAAGCACTGCGTAACTCTTGCTCATTACCTTTGATTTTTTTATCTGTTTCCAAATGCAGAACAATCCGTTGACTAACGCTGGCTAAATACTCCCCTTCTTGGCAAATTTGAATCAGTAACTGTCCCACATCCACACAATCGGCTTTTTTTTGTTGCGTTTCCAGCCGCGTTAATAATAACAAATCATCCACTAAATGCTGCATTCGGTCGGTTTGCTGCCACATTTGTTCAAATGAGGTTCTAAATAGCGGGGATAAATCATTTTCAAAATCGGTTAAGGTTTCTAAATACCCTTTCAACACCGTCAGTGGGGTGCGCAACTCATGCGAAACATTGGCAACAAAATCTTTGCGCATCCGTTCCATTTTTTTCAATTGCGTCACATCATGTGCTAACAGCAAACGTAATCCTTGGCCGTAAGTCACCACTTTGATTTCTAACACCATCGCATGATTCACAGGTGACAAAATCACCAATTGTTTACTGTAATCGCGGGATTTTAAAAATTGATTGAACTCAGGAAAACGCACTAAATTGGGAATTCGTTGACCTTTATCTGATTTTTTCAAACCAAATACTTGGCGAGCGGCAGAGTTAGACCATTCAATTTCATCGTCTAATCCCAAGACCACCGCCGCGTCGGGCAAGGCTTCGGTTGATTTACGAAATTGCTCAATTCGATAGGCTAATTCTCTTTTGCGCTTTTTTTCACGTTTTTTCAAGCGCGACAAATGGTAGTAAATCTCTTCCCAAATGCCATTGGCAGTAGGCGGTTTTCCCGTTGCGCCTCTGCGCAGCCATGCCTCCAAGCGATTGACAAACCGAACTTGCCGAATCCATAGCCCTGTGACAACCAGCAAGCACATCGGTAAAAATAAACCAATAAAGGTTGATAAAATGGCAGCAACCATAAACCAAACAACTGCCGAAACCAATTCTTGTTTCCAAACAGCAAACATCTTAGTCTTGTTGTGGTGAAAAACGATACCCAAAACCGCGCACTGTTTGAACTAAATTTTCGCGGGCGTGTTCGGTGAGAATTTTGCGTAATCGCCGAATATGGACATCCACCGTGCGCTCTTCGATATAGACACTGCGTCCCCAAACTTGGTCCAATAATTGTGTGCGACTATAAACCTTATCAGGGTGCGTCATAAAAAACTGCATTAGCCTAAACTCAGTCGGACTGACATCCAGCGGTTTATTTGCAATCATTAAACTGTGTTGTTCCGTGTCTAACACTAAATCACCCGAAACAATCAACGTTGAGCCATTCATCTTTCCACTCCGGCGCAGCACCGCTTTAATTCGCGCAATCAACTCTTTGGGGGAAAAAGGTTTGGTCACATAGTCATCAGCACCACAATCTAAGCCATTGACTTTGTCTTCTTCTTCACCCCGCGCAGTGAGCAAAATAATCGGTAGCGTCTTGCAGCTTTCATCTTTTTTCAAGCGACGCGCCCATTCTACGCCGCTCATACCGGGTAGCATCCAGTCTAATAAAATCAAATCAGGAAAATCATCCGCCAAGGCTTTTTGTGCTTCTTCGGCACTACTAACTGCCACGACTTGAAAACCGACCTGTTCGAGTATTATAACCAGCATTTCCCGAATGGCATCTTCATCTTCAACGATTAGCACGGTATATTTAGACATTTTTTCACTCAACAACATTAATGAACCATTCTAACAAGGCAAAGATGACCGTTTTGTGACAACCTTTAAAACCCTGTTGTTTAATTGCCGATTTAGAAAGGCAACACAATATCGGGCTTTATTTTCAACATCACCACCTTGAACTGTTGTTGAATTTTTTGCAAAGCCTCCTGTGTATCGGCTTCAAAGCGCATCATCAAATACGGGGTGGTATTAGACGCTCTGACCAATCCCCATCCATCAGGAAATTCAACCCGCAATCCATCAAGCATCACTAAAGTCGCCTCAGGAAAAGTCGCTTTTGCTATTAATTCTGTCATAAAGGTAGTATTTTGCCCCTCTTCCAACCGAATCAATAACTCAGGGGTGTTAATACTATCGGGCAAATCGGCAAAAACTTCACTGCTAGAACGGGCATCGTTAGCCAATATTTCCAATAACCGCGCCGCAGAATACAGTGCATCATCAAAACCAAACCATCTATCATTAAAAAAGATATGACCTGACATTTCGCCTGCTAAGATAGCTACGGATTCTTTTATTTTGGCTTTCATAAAAGAATGCCCTGTTTTCCACATCACAGGTCGCCCACCACATTTTTTAATAAATGCTGGCAATAAACGGGAGCATTTCACATCATAAATCACTTCCGAACCTGGTTTAATAGAAAGAACTTGCTTGGCATACAACATCATTTGCCTGTCTGCCCAAATAATTTTGCCTTTATTATCTACCACTCCAAGCCTGTCGCCATCACCATCCAATGCAATTCCGATATCAGCTCCCTGTTCACACACCGTCGCACTTAATTCTTTAAAATTATCAGGATGCGTCGGTTCAAAATGATGCCGCAATGTTTCTTTTACTTCACAAAATAACGGAATCACCTCACAGCCTAATTCTTTAAACAAAGCAGGTGCTAATTCCCCTGCCACGCCGTTACTGCAATCTATCACCACTTTCAGCGGGCGGCTTATCCGCACATCTTCACAAATAGTACCAATATATTCTTCTGTATAGGCATTGTTATGCTCAATTTCCCCCATCGTTGCGGTGACAAAATCATCTTCTTCAATCCGCTGTTTTAGCAATTGCAATTTTTCACCACACCAAGTTTCTCCATTAATCAAAACTTTCAAGCCATTGTATTCAGGTCGATTATGACCCCCTGTTAGCATCACACCGCTACGCCCTTCAATATGGTGTGCAACAAAATACAGCATCGGTGTAGGTACTTTGCCTAAATCCAACACTTTACACCCTGTTGAAGCCAATCCCTTTGTTAATCCATCAAGTAAATCGGTACTTGAGGCACGACTATCTCGCGCTACAACAATTGTTTTAACGCCCGCCTCACTTGCTTCACTACCAATTGCCAAACCTAAGTCATACACAGTTTCTTTTGACAAAGCTTTCCCAACCACTCCACGAATGTCATAGGCTTTAAAAATAGTTTCTTTAACGGTTTGAGGTTTTGCCGCAGTCGCGGTAGAAGAGGAAATAACAGCGGGGGATTTTGCCTTAACAACAACCAGTTTTTTGGGTTCAGGTTTAACTTTAGGCTTAGGCGGCTCTTGCGTTACTTTTTTTTTTTAAAGGAGCTAGCAAAGGACTTTTTATTGGCAATAGAAGACTGTGCCGCTAAATCCAACATATCTCTGTCTTCAAGTTTGACCTGCCCTTGATTTTCTAAACTTCGACTTTGTTTGTTATCTAAGATACGTTTAAATTGTGCTAAGGTTGAAATAATAATTTGCATCTCCGTCAAACTCACTTGATAACCGCCCAACTCTTTGCCTGTCATCAAATCTTTCACCGCTTCTAACACTTTATTCTGGTCTTTTTTCAGCAATACAGTCATTTGCCAATAACCATAAAATAACGCACCTGTCATTAAAAGTGCAAAAAAAACCACAACGCCGATGATAATACTAATATCGGCAAAATCACGCGCCCCCGTTGACCAATAAGAGATTTTCCAAGGAATATTCAAGGTACTTATTTGTTGCGGCGAGTTATTTTTTAACGCCTTATCGCCACCCGATTCTAAAACAACATTTTCTTGGCTAATTTCAATAAAACTGTCCTTAATTAAAGCACTATTTAGCGTTCCTTTAATAAAATCAAACTTCAAGCTTGCCAAAACCACCCCAATAACCTCGCCGTCTTTTTTAATCGGCGCGGTGATGGCAAGGTGTCTATTTTCCCCTTCCCCCTGAATAATGGCAGGTTGTTTCGCGGTTAAGGTTTTTTTCACCATATACAAATCAGCATACCCCATATTCGGTACTGTCGTTTCATCAATGGCATTCACATTAGCAGGCAATAGCCGTATTTTTAACGCATTGGGAATCACTTTCTGTACTTTATTACTGATTTTTTCCATCCAAGCAGGGTCTGCACTTTCAATCGCTAATATCACCTCGTCATCTGTTGCAAGTTGTTCAACTGACTGCTCAAGTAATGCCATTTGTGTAGAAACACCATAGGCAATCCCTGTTGCCAAATCGGTTGCGGCCTGTTGTTTTGCTTTATCCAAGGTCGATTGTGACAAACCTAATACACCCACCCCCGTAAAAACGACCATGGCGATTGCAAAAATAGCTAATAGACTAAAAATCCCCCTCATCTTAATTCACCTTTCCTCTATTTAAGAGCGACCCGTATGTCCAAAGCCGCCTACACCTCTTACACTTTGATTAAATACTGTCACACATTCAAACTCAACTTGCACAACAGGGACAAAAACTAACTGGGCAATTCTCTCGCCCACGTCAATGGTAAAACCTGTCTCTGAACGATTCCAAACAGAAACAAACACTTGCCCTTGATAATCTGAATCAATTAATCCAACCAAGTTCCCCAAAACGATACCGTGTTTATGCCCTAAACCAGAACGCGGCAACAAAACAGCGGCTAACTGTGGGTCTTGGATATGAATCGCCAATCCTGTCGGAACTAACAGCGTTTCCCCCGCCTCTAAGCGTTTACTTTCAAGCAAACAGGCGCGTAAATCCAGTCCAGCAGCCCCATCTGTTGCATAATGCGGCAGTGGAATTTGTGTTCCTAACCGTTCATCCAGAATTTTTAGCTGTATTTTTTTCATTCATTCTCTCCATAATCAGTTCAATCAACTGATGAGCCAGTGTTTTTTTATCCGTCATGGCAAGCTTTTTTTCGCCTTCGTGCCAAAAAACGTGTAGCGCGTTTTCATCTTTATCAAAACCGCCTTGTTTTTGCCCCACCCAATTAGCTGCAATTAAATCAATCCCTTTGCGCAATAATTTTCCTTTTGCATACACCTCAAGCTGGTCTGTTTCAGCGGCAAACCCCACCACAAACGGACGCTGTTTTAAGGCAGCAACAGAGGCCAAAATATCTTTGGTTTTTTGCAAGAACAAGGTATTTTCCCCGCCCTCGGTTTTGATTTTTTGCCCTTCCACTTGTACAGGCGTGTAATCTGCAACAGCGGCTGCACCAATATAAATAGCTTGCTGCGGCGCAGCCGATAAAACCGCTTGATACATTTGTTCTGCTGTTTCTACTTCAATTAATAAAACAGCGGCGGGGGCTTTTAATTGCACAGGCCCTGAAACTAAGGTGACAATCGCCCCTGCTTGCAATGCGGCTTCTGCTAAGGCATAGCCCATTTTTCCTGAACTGCGATTAGTTAAAAAACGCACGGGGTCTAAAGGTTCACGGGTAGGGCCTGCGCTAATTAAAACTTTCACCCCTTTTAGCAAGCCTGTTGTCAAATGTTTTTCATCCAGCGGTACGTTTTCAATGACACGCTCAGGACTTTTCAAAAAACCTTGCTGTATTTGTTGCAAAATCACCACAGGCTCTGCCATCCGCCCGATGCCAATTTCACCGCACGCTTGCTCACCTGCTTCGGGAGGAATAATCACCATCCCGTGTTGTTCTAAACGCGCCAGATTTTCTTGCGTCACTGCTTTTTGCCACATACTCTGGTTCATCGCTGGCGCAACATAAATCGGGCAATTGGCGGCTAAACACAGGGTACTGATTAAATCATCGGCTAATCCATAACTTAATTTAGCCATCATATTCGCTGTTGCAGGAGCAACAATAATCACATCAGCCCAGCGAGCTAAATTAATATGCCCCATCGAATTTTCTTGCTGCTCATCCAATAAGCGAGTTTGTACAGGATGCCCTGACAGGGCTTGAAAAGTTAAGGGAGTGATAAATTCACACGCCGATTGAGTCATCACAACACGCACCTGCATGGTTTGCTTGCGTAACAAACGGACTAGCTCTGCGACTTTGTAAGCGGCGATACCGCCACAAACAGCCACTAAAATTTTTTTTGCGTTAATGGTCAGACCCTCCCCCAATCAGATAAGCGAGGTATTATGGCAAGGATGACTAAAATCTTCTATCCTTAAATCCTTAATTCTTGATAAAAGACTCACAATGGCAATTACAGATTGGGCTGTTGCAGACCGCCCCCGCGAAAAATTATTACAACACGGTGCAAAAGCCTTAAGCGATGCAGAATTGCTAGCTATTTTTTTGCGCATTGGCACACGCGGTAAAACAGCGGTGGATTTAGCCCATGATTTATTAGCCGAATTTGGCTCATTACAAGCTTTATTGAATGCCGACCATGCGCGATTTTGTCAATGTCACGGTTTGGGAGATGCAAAATATGCGCAATTACAAGCGGTCTTAGAAATGGCACGCCGGCATTTTTTTGAGGTGATTCAACGGGGCAACGTTTTGTCCAATCCCGACGCAACCCGCGCTTATCTAAGCTCACAATTACGCGGCTACAATTATGAAGTGTTTGCCTGTTTATTTTTAGACAATCAATACCGCATCATTGAATTAGAAGAGTTATTTCGCGGCACACTCAATAGTGCGGCGGTTTATCCGCGTGAAGTGGCACAACGGGCTTTGCACCATCATGCAGCCGCCGTCATTTTTGCACACAATCACCCATCAGGAAATAATGAACCCAGTCTTGCAGACCGACAATTAACCGATAAACTAAAACAGGCTCTGGCATTGTTTGACATTTTGGTGTTAGATCATTTTATTATCGCCGATGGTCGTCCTTTTTCCTTTGCCGAACACGGACTGCTTTAGTTTAGCCCAAGGTAAACCGCATCAAAACCGCCTAACAGCTCAGGCTTTATTTATCACAACCCCCCGCTTTAGAACAAGCAGGCGCGGCAGACGCTGGTTTAGGGGTATTTTCACCTGCCACATTTTTCTTTGCCCCACTTTTAAAATCGGTTTCATACCAACCACCGCCTTTTAAGCGAAAACCTGCCGCAGAAATTTTTTTCTTCAACTCAGGTTGTGTACACGCAGGGCAATGGATTAACGGGCTATCACTGAGTTTTTGTAAGGCTTCGTGTTCATGGCCACACGCTTGGCATTGATATTCATAAATCGGCATTGCAATTCCTTCTAACTTTAAGAGAACAAGAGTTTCTGAACGTAAGGGTAAATTTTAGTTTTTCAATCTTCTGCACTATCATAACCCGCTATTCTATACAAAAGCGTGGCGACTATGACTAAAATAACCCTGACCCAACCCGATGATTGGCACGTTCATGTCAGAAACGGTGCGATGCTGAAAACCGTGATTGCGCATACCGCACGGCAATTTGGACGGGCGATTATCATGCCCAATTTAAAACCGCCTGTCACAACCGTAAAACAAGCCTTAAGCTATCGAAAAGAAATTTTAAACGCACTGCCTGCTGACAGCACCTTTCAGCCGCTGATGACCTTGTATTTAACCAATCAAACCAGCGTTGCAGAGGTGAAACAGGTTGCTGAATCGGCGTTTGTTCATGCGTTTAAATTATACCCCGCTGGCGCGACTACTCATTCTGAAGCGGGTATTTCTACCTTAGTAACGGTTTATCCTATTTTAGAAGCGATGGAAAAATACAACATTCCTTTGTTGATTCATGGCGAAGTTACCGATGAAGTGTGTGATATTTTTGACCGAGAAGCGATTTTTCTTGAAAAAATCTTAACAGGATTAATACAACAATTTCCTGCTTTGCAGATTGTGCTAGAACATATCACCACCAAAGAAGCCGTGCAGTTTGTCGAATCGGCTGCAAAAAATATCGCCGCCACGATTACGCCACAGCACTTGTTATATAACCGAAATGCTTTATTAGTCGGTGGCATTCGTCCCCATCATTATTGCTTGCCTATTTTAAAGCGTGAAAGCCATCGCCTTGCCTTAGTTAAAGCGGCAACAAGTGGCAATCCAAAATTCTTTTTAGGCACAGACAGCGCGCCCCATTTAAGTCATTTAAAAGAAACTGCCTGTGGTTGTGCCGGCTGTTACACTGCACACGCGGCTCTTGAATTGTATGCAGAAGCGTTTGAAAAAGCAGGTGCGTTGGATAAATTGGAGGGCTTTGCCTCTTTTTATGGAGCGGACTTTTATCAATTACCTCGCAACACAAAAACCATCACACTGGAAAAACAAGATTGGTTAGTGCCTGACCATTATGGTGAAAACGACATTTCTGTGACACCACTCAAAGCAAATGAAATGTTAGCGTGGAAAGTAAGCGCGTTTTAAGCAATATGACAAAGTTTGTCACCTTGAGTGACAAAAAGTGTCACTTTTAACTAAAATGACCTGCGCCTTAAAAATAATACACCCGCTCAATTAATTTAAGCATCAAACAATGCAAGAGATAGGCTTGTTTTTGGCGATTCGTTTAAAATTGGCACAGTTCCTGCTTCTATTAATATGTGAATATCTTATATTTAATAACCTGAGGAAACAATCATGAAAGCAATTAAAAAAGGTCAACAAGGTTTTACCTTAATCGAGTTGATGATCGTTGTGGCGATTATCGGTATTTTGGCATCTATCGCGATTCCTGCGTACCAAGATTATATGGTTCGTACAAAATGGGGTAAAGCATTAAGCAATTTGTCTGCAATGAAATTGTCGATTGCAGAATGTTTAAATGACAACGCAGGCAGTACAGCAAACTGTGACACCGTAGGTGCAACTGGTAAATTGGCTAAATACGGTATTACAGCTGAACCAACTGATCCTGAAGTCACTTTCAAATTGCAAACAGCTACCGCAACTATCAAAATGACAGGTGGTTCTGGTTTAGGTGGTTGTGTCATGGATTTAACCCCAACAGTTAGCACAACTGCGGGTAACATTACTTGGCAAGCTTCAGCGGTATCATCTTCTATCGCTAGTGTCACCGTAGCAAAATGTGCTAGTTTTATCAAAGGCGCGAAATAGTCTTTTTTCTATGATCAAAGCCATGTCCAGTTTGGGCATGGCTTTTTTTATTCTGTCCCGCCCGTCATAACATAGCAGTAACTCAGGACACCTGTACCAAGCTCGGTGTCTAAATAACACGCAAAAAACATATCAATTAATTTATCATCCTCTCTAACAGTTTTTTTATAACAAATCGAATGCTTTGTTCTCTAATTTCTGCTCTATCACCAACAAACTGATTTTGATAACATTCCACTTGTTTGGCTGTTTTAATCGCAATAAACACCATCCCCACTGGCTTTTCAATACTGCCTCCTTCAGGGCCTGCAATTCCTGTCACTGAAACCGCAACATCTGCGCCACTTTTTTGCCACGCACCTGTTGCCATTTCTAAAGCCGTTTCTGCACTGACTGCGCCGAATTTTGCTAAGGTTTCAGGATTAACATTCAGCATTTTTATTTTTGATTGATTGCTATAACAAACAAAGCCGCATTCAAACCACGCTGAACACCCCGCTATTTCCGTGATTAATTGGCAAACACCACCGCCCGTACACGATTCTGCAAGGCTCAGTTTTAAGCCTTTTGCCTGACAAACCCGCCCTAAATCACTTGCCAATAAGATTAATTGTTCTTTCATGCTGTTTACTCGCCTTTCTTTCGTTAAAATAAGCAGATGACAACACAATCACCTCCCCTCACATTCCACACGCCGATGATGCAGCAATATTTGCGCATCAAAGCCGCCCATCCTGATACGCTGTTATTTTATCGAATGGGCGATTTTTATGAACTGTTCTTTGACGATGCCAAAAAAGCCGCTCGCTTGCTGGATATTACTTTAACCAGTCGTGGACAAACCGCAGGTGTACCGATTCCGATGGCAGGTGTACCTTATCACGCTGCTGAAAATTATATTGCCAAATTGCTTAAACAAGGTGAATCGGTAGCAATGTGCGAACAAATCGGCGACCCCGCTACGACCAAAGGGCCTGTAGAACGCAAAGTAATGCGTATTATTACCCCTGCCACGGTGACCGATGAAGCCTTATTGGAAGAGCGCAAAGATAATTTATTAGTCAGTGTATTTTTATTTAAACAAACTTATGGCATTGCCAGTTTAGATGTCAGCAGTGGGCGGTTTTTAGTCCAACAAGTTACCACAACCGCACAATTGCTCGATGAAATCGCTCGTTTAAATCCTGCTGAATTATTGGTCAGTGAAGATTGGTATGTCCCTGCCCCACTCAAAGAACGTAGTGGATTATCACGCCGCGCTCCGTGGCATTTTGAATTAGACAGTGCGCGGCAACGGTTATTAAAACAATTTTCAGTGCAAGATTTACAAGGTTTTGGCTGTGAGCAAATGCCCGCTGCCATTTGTGCCGCTGGGTGTTTATTGCATTATTTAAAAGAAACGCAACAAAGTACGCTGCCGCATTTACAAGGCATCAAAGTTGAAAACAGTGCCGATAGCATTGTGTTAGATGCAGCCAGTCGGCGCAATTTAGAATTGGACTATCATCCAACCGGACAACTGGATTACACCTTGTTTGGCGTATTAGACAAATCCATTACCGCTATGGGCAGCCGCTGTTTACGCCGCTGGCTAAATCGTCCGATTCGTGACCATGCCATGTTAAATAATCGCTACCACTGCATCGAAAGTCTCTTACAGCAACAGCACTATCAAGCTTTGCAAGCACTGTTGCGCCAAACAGGAGATATTGAACGAATCAGCGCACGAATTGCCTTAAAATCGGCGCGTCCGCGCGATTTAGTCGTATTGCGGCAAACATTAAGCGTTTTACCTTCATTGCAAGAAGCGTTGTTAAAAAGTGAAAATCCGTATTTGCACTGTTTGGCAGAGGCGTTAATTACACAGCCTGTGTTACTGGATTTATTAACTCGTGCCATTATTGACAATCCGCCCGTGCTAATTCGTGACGGTGGCGTGATTGCACCAGGCTATCACCCTGAGTTGGATGCGTTGCGGGATTTAAGTCAAAATGCTGACCAATTTTTGCTGGATATGGAACAGCGGGAACGCGCAGCAACAGGAATTAACACCTTAAAAGTCAATTACAATCGGGTGCATGGCTATTATATTGGCGTTTCACGACTGCACGCTGAAAAAATCCCAGCCCATTATCACCGCAAACAAACCTTAAAAGGTGAAGAGCGTTATATCACCGCCGAGTTAAAAGCCTTTGAAGACAAAGTGTTAAGTGCGCGGGATAAATCGTTGAGTTTTGAAAAAGCGTTGTATGAGCAGTTATTAACGCAATTGGCAGAATCGCTTACCCCCTTACAACGTTGTGCAACGGCATTAGCAGAAATTGATGTCTTAAGTTTATTTGCTGAACGGGCTGAAACCCTAAATTTATCGCGTCCCACGCTAAGTTTTAAATCTGGATTGTCTATTGAAGCGGGGCGACATATTGTGGTTGAGCAAGTATGTAAAACGCCGTTTGTTGCCAATGATTTAGCCTTATCCAGTCAACGAAAAATGTTGATCATTACAGGGCCGAATATGGGGGGAAAATCAATTTTCATGCGGCAAAGTGCGTTAATTGTTTTAATGGCACATATTGGTTGTTATGTTCCTGCAAAATCAGTCACTTGTGGGGTCATCGACCGAATTTTTACCCGCATCGGCGCGTCAGATGATTTAGCCAGTGGTCGCTCAACGTTTATGGTTGAAATGTCAGAAACGGCAAATATTCTGCACAATGCGACTTCTAATAGCTTGATTTTAATGGATGAAATCGGACGAGGCACTAGCACCTTTGACGGCTTGTCCTTAGCGTGGGCGTGTGCCGAGCATTTAGCCAAAATCACCAAAGCCTACACTTTATTTGCCACTCATTATTTTGAATTAACCCAATTGGTTGAAGAACATAAAACCATTCACAATGTGCATTTAGAAGCGATAGAGCATGGTGAAACGATTATTTTTCTTCATGCGGTCAAAGACGGCGCGGCAAGCCAAAGTTATGGCTTACAGGTCGCTTCTCTTGCGGGTGTGCCGCGCGGGGTCATTGAAAAAGCCAAAGAAAAATTACAGTCTTTAGAGGAACAAGCCTGTTTAGAACAGCAAAATGGCGTGGGCAATACCCAATTGGATATTTTTCTGGCAAAAGAAACCCATCCTATCATGGCATTTTTAGAGCAGCTTGCCCCAGATGAATTAACCCCTAAACAAGCCCTGCAAGTTCTCTATCAGCTTAAAAGTTTACTGTAAACGCCCCACATCCCTTTAATAACCTGAAAAGGGATTCTTGTTTTTTAAAAAAGACAAGGGGAGTTTTTCAACCGCAAGCCTGCTTTGTTGATTATTGTTTATTAATGGGGTTTTAGGCATAATGAGTCAAGTTTAATTGATGGATGGTGTGTTATGAATGAAATGATATATTCAGGTGTCGAGTTAATGTTCACAGGAATGCTGGTGGTGTATTTATTTTTAGCCCTCCTTGTCGTAGCTATTAAGTCAATGGCAGCCATCGTGGCGCGTTATTTTCCCCAGCTTTCGCCTGATTTTATAACCACACAAAAAGAGACTGACCCCCAAATTATCGCGGCAATTAGTGCGGCGATACAGCAATATCGCAACAAATCCCCCAAGTAATGTGATTTAAACAGTTTATGTTTTAATCTACCCACAAGGTAATAAAAAATAGCATGACCCAAAAAGGTCACAGGAGAAAAAGCAATGGTGAAGGCTAACAAACCTTTAGGTATTACCGAAGTCGTCTTGCGTGACGCACATCAATCACTTTTAGCAACCCGTTTACGCATTGAGGATATGCTGCCTATTTGCGAAAAACTAGACCGTGTTGGTTATTGGTCAGTTGAATCATGGGGCGGGGCAACGTTTGATGCCTGTATTCGCTATTTAGGTGAAGACCCTTGGGAAAGATTGCGCTTATTGAAAAAAGCCATGCCTAACACGCGACAACAGATGTTGTTTCGTGGACAAAATATTTTAGGCTACCGGCATTATGCCGATGATGTGGTGGATAAATTTGTGGAACGCTGCGCGATTAATGGCGTGGATGTGTTTCGTATTTTTGATGCCATGAATGATATGCGCAATCTTGAACGCGCGATTAAAGCCGTGCTAAATACCGATGCACACGCGCAAGGCACGATTTCTTATACCACCAGCCCTGTACATACCATTGACAAATGGGTGGAACAAGGGCGAATGCTTGAAGATATGGGGGCGCATTCTATCTGCATCAAAGACATGGCAGGTTTACTCACCCCCTATGAAGCCTTTGAATTAATTTTTGTGTTAAAACACGCGGTTAAAATTCCGATTCATTTACATTGCCATGCCACCACGGGCTTAAGTGTGGGAACACTGATTAAAGCCATTGAAGCGGGGGTGGATAATGTCGATACCTCAATTTCTTCCATGAGCATGACCTATGGTCACAGCCCAACCGAAGCGATTGTGGCAAGTTTAGCGGGGCAAAAACAAGATACTTTCTTGGACTTAGTGTTATTGGAAGAAATTGCCACTTATTTTAGGGAAGTGCGGAAAAAATATGCCGCCTTTGAAGGCAGCATGAAAGGCGTTGATGGACGAATTTTATTAGCGCAAGTCCCAGGCGGAATGCTGACCAATATGGAAAGTCAATTAAAAGAACAGGGGGCAACCGATAAATTTGCGCAAGTTTTAGAGGAAATCCCTAAAGTGCGTCAAGATTTAGGCTTTATCCCGTTAGTAACCCCTACCTCACAAATTGTTGGCACACAAGCCGTATTAAACGTGTTGGCAGGGACACGTTATAAAACCATCACGAAAGAAACTGCCGCGCTATTAAAAGGTGAATACGGGGCAACCCCTGCGCCTGTTGATGCGGCTTTGCAAGCGCGTGTTTTAGAAGGCAAAGAACCAATTACCTGTCGCCCAGCGGATTTGATTGCGCCTGAAATGGATAAATTAATCGCAGAAGTCGCTGAAAAAGCACGCGCTGAGAATGTGACCTTAACAGGTCAAGCCGAAGAAGATGCGTTAATTTATGGTTTATTTGCCCAAGTGGGTTGGAAATTTTTAAGCAATCGGGGCAATTCAGAGGTCTTTGAAGCAACACCTGTTGCTGTTGAAACAAATCTTACACCAACAGCGGCTGTAGCTAATATTACTGCTGCACAATGCGTAGAAAATTATTTGATTAATGTGGATGGTCGCAGTTTTAATGTGTCGGTTGCTCCAGGGATAGGCGGCTTAATAGTTCAGCCTAGCACGACTCAAACCGCTGTTTTACCAGTATCCACAGGCGGGGACGAAGGCGCGGTTATTACTTCCCCGATGGCGGGAAACATTATAAAAGTGCTGGTCAATGTCGGTGATGTCATTGCCAAGGGCGATGTGGTTTTAACCATGGAAGCGATGAAAATGCAAACCGAAGTCCGTTCTAAATTTGCAGGTATCGTCAAAACAATAAATACCAAAGAGGGTGCGGCGGTAACAGTAGGCGCGCCACTGATTAGTTTATAAATTCTTACCCATAACAATAAATAAAAGAGACCTTACCATGGAAAATATCCAGTTACTTTGGCAAAGTACAGGCTTATACAACTTTACCGCAGGGCAAGCTTTCATGATGGTTGTGGGGTTTTTATTGTTGTTTCTCGCAATTAAAAAAGACTTTGAACCTCTATTGCTTTTGCCCATTGGCTTTGGTGCTGTGTTAAGCAATATTCCTGTCGCAGGGATTGCTGAAGAAGGCGGCATTCTTTATTACCTGTATTACGGGATTAAAACAGGCATCTTTCCCTTGCTGATTTTTATGGGCGTGGGTGCAATGACCGATTTTGGCCCGATGTTAGCTAATCCCAAAACCCTCTTTTTAGGCGGTGCGGCACAATTTGGTATTTTTGCCACTTTGCTTGGCGCATTAGCTTTAAATGCCGTACCTGGGATTCACTTCACTTTAAAAGATGCCGCAGCGATTGCGATTATTGGTGGTGCAGATGGGCCTACTGCAATTTATGTTGCTTCAAAATTAGCACCTGATTTGCTGGGCGCGATTGCCGTTGCCGCTTATTCTTATATGGCATTGGTCCCACTGATTCAGCCACCGATTATGCGAGCATTAACAACGGAAGATGAACGTAAAATTGAAATGCAGCAATTGCGGGATGTCAGCAAAACTGAAAAAATTATTTTTCCCTTGATGATGGTAATTTTAACCGCTTTATTATTGCCCTCAGCCGCGCCTTTAATTGGGATGTTCTGTTTAGGAAATTTAATGAATGCCTGTGGAGTCGTAGAACGCTTAAGCAAAACCGCTCAAAATGAACTGATTAATATCGTCACTATTTTTTTAGGTTTATCCGTCGGTTCAAAATTAAGTGCCGAAGCGTTTTTAAAACTGGAAACCCTAGGGATTTTAGGACTTGGGGCAGTGGCGTTTGCTATCGGCACAGCCTCAGGGGTTTTGATGGCTAAACTGATGAATAAATACAGCAGTACGCCGATTAATCCACTGATTGGTGCTGCGGGCGTTTCCGCTGTACCCATGGCAGCGCGTGTTGCCAATAAAATAGGACTTGAAAGCAATCCGCATAATTTTTTATTGATGCACGCAATGGGCCCTAACGTAGCAGGCGTAATCGGTTCAGCCGTTGCGGCAGGGGTTTTGTTAAGTTTAATCAAATAAACTTTCCAAATGCTGTGTCTTCCCTCCTTTGCTAAAGGAGGGATTGGTAAACGCCAGACAAAAAAAATGCGACTAATTAAGTCGCATTGAGTGTAATCTTTGAGGAAGATATGAAAAAACAAAAAAACGCTTGGCTTATTTAGGAGGAGGCTAAGTGCTAAATGTTGGGTACAGTGTAAACGGTTATTGAAACATTGGGAATGTGGCAAATTGTCACTGAGGCAAAATGTCGCAGTCATAATAAAGATTTATTTTAGTAGGCTCTTTATAATAGCCTAACCAATCAATCATTTTGATCATTATGCTATGAGAAACCACTGTGAATAATCGCGTTAGTCCCTCTTTTTCTATCCAACCTAACTTGCGTATCGCCCAAATTATCCCCGCCTTAACTAATCTAGCGAGCCTGTTTTTGCTTGCAGGCTGTGTCGTAGGCCCTGATTATGTTCCACCAACCGTAGCGACTGTGCCAACTCAATGGCACACGCTTTTAAAGCAGCCCTCCACGACAGTGGGCGATTTAACGCGCTGGTGGACGACTTTTAATGACCCCCAATTATCACAATTAATTACCCAAGCTCTTGCCAATAATTTGGATTTAAAAAAAGCGGCGGCGCGGATTCACGAAGCCCGCGCACAATATGGCATCGCAGAAGCCAGTTATTTTCCGTTTATCAATTCCAGCGGCGGAGTGGGCGAAAATTATAACGGGGTGTCTGACCAGCGCAATGGACGCTATAGCTTAGGTCTGGATGCAACCTGGGAAATTGATTTATTTGGTCGAATTTCTCGTTCTGTGGAAAGTGCGCAAGCCAGTATTGAAGTAACAGAGGCAAATTATCAAGCAGTGCAAGTCAGTTTATTGGGCGATGTGGCTCTCAATTATGTGCAGATGCGCACTTTGCAAACCCGTTTACAGGTTGCAACCGATAATTTGCAATCACAAACTCAGATTTATCAATTCGGAAAATGGCGATGGCAAGCAGGATTAGCAAGCAAATTGGATGCTGAACAAGCCCTTGCCAGTGTGCAGCAATTACAAGCACAACTGCCTGCATTAAAAAATCAAATTGCGCAAAATCAGCATCAATTAGCCATTTTGTTGGGGGTGACACCTGCCAGCTTAAATACCCAACTCAATAACGCACACCCGATTCCCACAGCACGTTTAGCTATCGCTGTCGGTGTACCCGCCGAGGTGTTGCGACAACGCCCCGATATTCAGCAAGCCGAACGAGAACTTGCTGCACAAACAGCCCAAATTGGCGTAGCAACCGCTGCGCTGTATCCTAAATTAGCCCTGAGCGGTTCAATTGGTTTGGAAGCCATTAAAGCCAGTAATTTCTTTACCGCCGCAGGGTTAGTGGACAGTTTACTGGGTCGTTTAACCTTTCCTATTTTTAATGCAGGGGCGATTCGGCAAAACATTCAAGTGCAGACTGCCAAACAAGAACAAGCCTTAGTGCAATACGAAGCAACCGTTTTGACTGCATTAAAAGAAGTGGAGAACGCTCTGATTGGCGTGGCAGAAGAACAGCGACGCTGGCAAGAATTAAACCGCGCCGTACAAACAGCACAACGCGCCGTTATTTTGGCAAAAAATCAGTATCAATCAGGGCTAACCGATTTTCAAAATGTCCTGCAAACTCAACGCACTTTATTGAATTTACAAGACCAACGCGCCAGTAGTGCAGGTCAAGTGAGCAGCTATTTTATTGCTTTGTACAAAGCCTTAGGCGGCGGCTGGCAACCTGTGACTTGAAATTAAACCTCCCCTGCCCTCCTTTACAAAAGGAGGGAGTTCCCCTTTTTAAAGGGTGGCTCAAGGAATTTAAGAATATCCAACAACTTTCAACTACTTACCTACTCTTTAACACATGGACATCAAACACGCTTTAAACACCGTTATTCAACAGCAGGATTTAACCCGCGAACAAATGTGTGAAGTGATGCAGCGCATGATGAGCGGACAAGTCACCGCTGCACAAATGGCAGGTTTTTTGGTGGCATTGCGTTGTAAAGGCGAAAGTATTGAAGAAATTACTGCCGCCGCCCAAGTGATGCGAGAACTTGCTACCCCCGTGACAATTGCTGGCGAACATCTTATTGATACTTGCGGCACGGGGGGCGATGGCGCAAATACTTTTAATATTTCAACCACTTGTGCTTTTGTGGTTGCCGCGGCGGGTGGAAAAGTTGCCAAACACGGCAATCGTTCAGTATCGAGCAAATCAGGCAGTGCCGATGTTTTAGAAGCCGCAGGCGTTAATTTAAATTTAACCGCCGCGCAAGTTGCCAAATGTGTGAATCAAATCGGGGTGGGCTTTTTATTTGCTCCGCATCATCATGGTGCGATGAAACACACAGCCCAAGTACGCAAAGACATGGGAATCCGCACGCTGTTTAATTTATTAGGGCCGCTGTCAAATCCTGCTGCTGCGCCCAATCAACTGCTGGGGGTTTATGCCAAACAATGGCTTGAGCCGCTGGCACAAGTGCTAAAAAATTTAGGCAGTCAGCACGTTTTAGTGGTGTGTGCGCAAGATGGGCTAGATGAAATCAGTATTGCCAGTCCCACCGATATAGCGGAATTGAAAAATGGACAGATTAGCACTTATCATATTACCCCTGAACAATTTGGTTTATCACGCGGTTCATTGGCTGATTTAGCGGTCACAGATGCCGAGTCGAGTTTAACTTTCGTAAAAGCAGTATTACAAAATCAAGCAGGCACGGAGCAAGACATTGTGCTATTAAATGCAGGGGCAGCCATTTATGCGGCAAATTTAACCGCCTCACTTGCCGCTGGAATTGACAAAGCGCGTGAAGTTTTAGCCAATGGACAAGCGTTGGAAAAATTCAATGCCCTTATTGCATTGACGCATAAACTATCCTATTAAGTAGTAAAACAAAAGTTTTGGAATGTAAAACCTAGGTTTTGCTCTCCCTTTAGCAAATAAATATACAAAAACTTTGACTGACTTACTTAAATTGTTTTCTTTTCATCGTACCTTAAACGCTTATGCAAAAAACACTCACACAGCTACTTGATTCAGCCAATCACATTATTCTGGGAAAAGACCTGCATATCCGCCTTGCGTTGTGCTGTTTGTTAGCCAAAGGGCATTTGCTGATTGAGGATATTCCGGGGGTTGGCAAAACCACCCTGTCACACACGTTGGCAAAATTGTTGGGTCTCCAGTATCAACGCATTCAATTTACCAGCGATATTCTGCCCGCTGATATTGTGGGTTCGTCGATTTATGATGTGACTAAACAACAATTTAGCTTTCATCACGGGCCTCTTTTTAAACAAATGATTTTAGCCGATGAAATTAATCGCTCTACCCCAAAAGCACAAAGTGCGTTGTTGGAAGCGATGGAAGAGCAGCAAGTGACGGTGGAAGGCATCACTTATCCGTTGCCTGAACCTTTTTTTGTGATTGCCACGCAAAACCCAAGCCATCAAATCGGCACGTTTCCGTTACCCGAATCGCAGTTAGACCGGTTTTTAATGCGCATTGAATTAGGCTATCCCAATCATCAAGCCGAGCGCGAGTTGCTCAGTGGGCAAAGTCGTCACGCACTGATTGATAAGCTTGAAACACAATTACCGCCAGCGATGTTATTAGCGATGCAAGAAGCCGTGCAAGCGATTCATATTTCCAGCGCGTTATTAGATTATCTACAAGCTTTAATTGATTACAGTCGGCAATCGCCCGAATACAGTTGTGGGCTATCGCCGCGTGCAGGCTTGGCTTTATTAACGGCGGCAAAAGCGTGGGCGTTTATGCAGCACCGTGACAGCGTATTACCCGAAGATGTGCAGGCCGTTTTGCCTTCTGTGGCAGGACACAGGCTGCGAGCTGGCAGTGTTAATTCAGCCGCCATTGTCGCGCCCTTGCTCAATGATGTGGCGATTCCTTAAAAAAATTTCAGGACATAAAAAACATGAAACAACCACTTGCAAACATAGCTTTTTTCCTGCTATGGCTGACTATTGCTGTTCTTGGAGCAGCCGCAATTGCCGCGATTGCCTTAAATCAAGGTGAAACCGTGAATAGTTTTTGGTTTATCACCGCCGCTGTTTGTGTTTACGCCTTAGGTTATCGGTTTTACAGCGCGTTTATTGCCACGCAAGTATTAATGCTGGATGCCACTCGCGCCACGCCTGCGGAACGTTTTAATGATGGACGCGATTTTGTTCCCACCCACAAATGGGTGGTATTTGGACATCATTTTGCCGCGATTGCAGGCCCTGGCCCGTTGATTGGCCCGACTTTAGCGGCACAATTTGGTTATTTACCCGGCACGTTATGGATTTTAATCGGCTCGGTCTTGGGCGGTTGTGTACAGGATTTTGTGATTTTATTTGCCTCGATTCGCCGTGATGGTCGGTCATTAGGGCAAATGGCAAAAGATGAACTGGGCGCGATTGGTGGCACTGCCGCACTGTGTGGGGTCATGATGATTATGATTATCTTGATTGCGGTGCTGGGACTGGTGGTGGTTAATGCCATGAAACACAGTCCGTGGGCAACTTCCACCGTGGCAGCGACCATTCCCATTGCGGTCATCGTGGGCTTTTATATGCGCCATTTACGCCCCGGGCGCGTGTTAGAAGCCACTGCTATCGGGGTTAGTTTGTTGATGCTATCGGTTATCGGGGGCGGTTGGATAGACAGTTCTGCTTCTCTACGCAGTTTGTTCGATTATCAAGCCCCTGAGCTAGCCTTGATGGTGATTGCCTACGGCTTTGCGGCAGCGGTATTGCCTGTTTGGATGTTGCTTGCGCCGCGTGATTATTTATCCACCTTCGTCAAACTTGGCACGATTAGCTTATTAGCGGTTGCCATTATTATTTTACACCCTGAAGTCAAAATGCCCGCCCTCACCCCATTTATTGATGGCACGGGGCCTATTTTTGGCGGCAAACTGTTCCCTTTTGTATTTATCACCATTGCTTGCGGGGCGATTTCAGGGTTTCACGCCCTAATTTCTTCTGGCACAACCCCGAAATTAATCATTAACGAAGCCGATGCGCGGTTTATTGGCTATGGGGCAATGATGATGGAATCGTTTGTTGCGATTATGGCAATGATTGCTGCCACCGTCTTAGACCCTGGGGTATTTTTTGCGATTAACAGTCCCGCAGGCGCGGTGGGAGCAGAAGCCAGCGAAGCGGTGGCAAAAATTACTGGTTGGGGATTTCCTGTAACACTTGAACAAATGGCAAGCCTTGCCAGTGCAATGGGTGAGGATAGCTTATTTGCTCGAACAGGCGGCGCACCCTCCTTAGCTGTTGGGATGGCAAGTCTGTTTGCCAGCGCGTTTGGTTCAGGGCTGCTGTCGGTGTGGTATCACTTTGTGATTATGTTTGAAGCCCTGTTTATTCTCACTACCTTAGATGCCGGCACGCGCGTGGCACGGTTTATGGTGCAAGAAATTTTAGGCAATTTTGTCCCCGCTTTAGGGCGCACCCAATGGTATCCCGCAGTATTATTCAGCTCAGGTTTGGTGGTATGCAGTTGGGGCTATTTTTTATACACAGGCACAATTGACCCACAAGGCGGCATCAATAGTTTGTGGCCATTATTTGGGATTGCCAACCAAATGTTAGCCGCGATTGCGTTGTGTGTCGCGTGTACCATTTTAATTAAAACAGGCAAAGTGAGATTTGTGTGGATTACCGCGTTGCCCTTAGTGTGGCTATTGCTGATTACCAGCGCGGCAGCATGGGAAAAATTGTTTAGTGCTGAATTACAAGTCGGTTTTTTAGCACGGGCGAATGACTTAACAGAGCAGCTTCACGCTGGCACGTTATCCGCTGAAAAAGCGGCAACTGCACCGCAATTGATTTTTAATAGCTATTTAGATGCTGGCTTAACGGCTTTGTTTTTAGTGTTAATTTGGATTTTAACCGCCGATATGCTGCGGGTTTGTTACCGTGTTTTAACAGGTAAATCACACGCCCCTTCCAGTGAGTCTGACTACACCGTCAGTTGTTTGCAAGATAACAATTTCTTCTGAGCTAGTTTGCAAGGTGTTAATTGATGGCGATTTGCATGGTGCAGACTCCTTAAAGTTTATTGGGTCATTGGTAAAAGTGTACCCCATAGAAAAAACCGCCCTTAAGTTTCCTAGAAGGGCGGTGGTTTTGTAAGGGGTAGAGGCGCAAAATCTTGCGTCTCTACAATCCGATGTTTCGCTTTTCCCAGCGGTGCAATACGGCAAGCCGATTGCGCCCTACCGTGCTTCTCTTTGTTCAGCACAACTTATCGGGTTAGTATGATTTCATCCACTGCAAATCAGGTAATATCTTAAAGTCTTTGATATTGTCCGTTACCAATTCCAATTCTGTCACAACCGCTGTTGCGCCAATCAACGCATCGGGAATCAGTAAACCATGACTTTTGCTGTACATGATAAGCCAATGATAGGCTTGTTCAGAAATGGCAGCAGATAAGGGAATCAAAGCAAATTCCGCAATTAAAAGTTGAGCCAGATTCACTTCACGTTTGTTTCGACAGCCGACAATTAATTCCATCGCAGACACCGCAGAAATCGCCAAATAAGCCTTCATTTGTCGTTGTTGTTCAATAAAATCGGCGGCTTGTTCATTGCCGCGTGACAAATCGATGAGTACCGTTGTGTCTAATAGCAAACGCTTCATCTTGGCTGCCATTGTTGTTGTCTAATTTGCTGTAAATAGTGGTGTGAGTCTTCTTCTACATCACACCACATGCCAAACGCAGGATTATTGCGGATAGACGTTGTTTGCGTCGTTTGTTGTTGAACAGGCTTGATTGGTTTTGTGCTTTCAATACCTAATCTGAAATAGTGAATAACTTTAAATAATTCAGTGAGTTGCTGTTCTGGAATTAGGTTTATTTCCTGTTGCAACTGTTCTTTGAGAAGCAAAGTTGTCATGTTGTTAGCCTCCAAATAAAAAATGCTAATTCATTTTACCTTAATTTTCGTATTTGGCTGGCAATAAAAAACCGCCCTTAAGTTTCCTAGAAGGGCGGTGATTTTAAATTTAGGTGATGCTTTTTTTAATGGATTGTTTTAGCAAAGCGTATTTGTGTTTCAGAAACAACG
>JFJP01024482.1_pt1 | contig 24930 bp, 23 predicted proteins | sample 431651 | NCBI WGS metagenome assembly JFJP01 (sample SAMN02602958, study PRJNA72255) | Microbial mat metagenome, whole genome shotgun sequencing project. | biome: fresh water; feature: sink hole; material: water; isolation source: purple microbial (photo- and chemosynthetic) mats found in...
TTGCCTGTATCATCGTAAACATCATAAATAGGAAACATTTTGGACGCCTACGAATACTCGGAACTCATAAAAACACTAGATTCAAAACTATCAAACATAGTCGCACTCATAAAACCCGACGAAGTAGCTGTCAAACTAAAAGAGATAGAAGCTATGGAGCAGGAAGAGTCTTTTTGGCTTGATGCCACAAAAGCTTCCGAAGTACAAAAGCAAAAATCAAAACTAAGCTCACTATTTACCAAATATCAAGCTGTCAGAAGCTCTCTTTCCGATGCAAAAGAACTCTTTGAGATAGCAAATTCGGAGAATGACACGGATACCGTAGAGATGCTTTTTGCCGAAGCGCCTGAACTAGAGCGCAAAATCAAAAAGATGGAAATAGAGGTGATGCTAAGCGGCGAGAATGACGGCAGAAATGCTATAGTATCTATCCATCCGGGAGCCGGCGGCACAGAGTCAAACGACTGGGCTTCGATGCTGTATCGTATGTATATCAGATGGGCGGAACGAAAAGGTTTTAAAGCCGAAATTATGGACTATCAAGAGGGCGAGGAAGCGGGAATTAAAGATGCGACCGTGCTGATCAGCGGAGAAAACGCATACGGCTACCTCAAAGCCGAAAACGGAATACACAGACTAGTGCGCATCTCTCCATACGACTCAAACGCCAGACGCCACACATCTTTTAGCTCTGTGCTTGTATCTCCAGAGATAGATGACGATATAGCTATAGACATCGAGGAAAAGGATATACGGATAGACTACTATAGAGCCTCTGGGGCGGGTGGGCAGCATGTCAATAAGACCGATTCGGCAGTAAGAATCACGCATATCCCTACAAATATCGTAGTCCAATGCCAAAATGACAGAAGTCAGCACAAGAACAAAGACAAAGCATTTAAAATGCTAAAATCAAGACTGTACGAGTTTGAACTAGAAAAGAGAGAAGCGGAACTTGCAGGAGTCGAAAAAAGCAATATCGGCTGGGGAAGCCAGATACGAAGCTATGTGCTTGCGCCGTATCAGCAGGTCAAAGACACAAGAAGCGAACAAGCCTACTCCAATGTTTTTGAGATACTAGACGGAGCGCTTGACGATGTGGTTGAGGATGTTTTGGTAGCGCTTAGAAAATAAAAATGCTAAAATTATGCTTTTTTGAAACAAATTTGACACAAAATTTTAAAATTCAAGCTGCTAAAAACGATTCATGCAAAAATAGTAGGCGCAATGATTGTCGGCTTGGTTGCAGGCGGTATAGGTATTATTATATTTATGACCGCAAACTCACAAGAACTAGCAAACAAAACATCTCAAAAATCTCTTCATATGCTTAGCGAATCTATCTTTCAGACACTCAGAGTAAGCATGAGTATGGGCGATCCAAAAGTTGTCGAAGAAACGCTAGCAAGAGCAAAAAAAATACCAGGGATAGAGAGTCTAGGTATCTCAAAATCAAAACAGGTAGTAGAAGCTTTTGGATTGGCTGCCGAAACTACAAAAGACCCCGAAATACTCAAAACTTTTGAAACAAAACAGACAAAACTAATAGAACTAACCGACGGCAAGCATATGGTCAGACTTATTAAGCCTCTTTTGGCGGAAAAAGATTGTCTAAGTTGCCATGTTACCTCAAAAGAGGGCGATGCACTGGGCGTCATGGATCTTAAAATATCGATGGAAGAGGCCGATAAAGATATTGCAAAAGCGGGCTATTACATAGCTGCAACAATGATAATATCATCAATAATGGCTCTAATAGGAGTACTATTCTTCTTTAAAAGCACACTATTTAGCCCACTTCAAACACTTACGGATACGACAAAAGATTTGGCAGAGGGAGAGGGCGACCTAACAAAAAGGCTAAAAGCCAAAAACGACGATGAGATAGGTGGCGTGACAGGCTATATCAATAAATTTATAGAAAAAATACATGCGACAGTTAGCAGGGTAGGAAATACGGCAAACGAGACGAAAATGATAAGCGAAAAAACGCTTGCCAACGCAACGGAAATATCAAAATCGGCACATCTTCAAACCAAAATGGTGCAAGAGTCTAAAGACCTCGTAACAAAAGTAGAAAAAGAGATAGATCTCTCCGAACAACTGGCTATCCAAACAACCGAAGATACCAAGGGTAACCTAGATGTATTAACGCAGATGAGCGACTCTCTAAACCGAGTAGTGGACGCCATCTATATTGCCAGCGAAGAAGAGATGGGTATGAGCGGACGAATTAATGCCTTGGCGCATGAAACGCTTAAAATAAAAGATGTTTTGGAAATGATAAAAGATATTGCCGACCAAACAAATCTTTTGGCTCTAAATGCGGCGATAGAAGCGGCGAGAGCCGGCGAACACGGCAGAGGCTTTGCGGTTGTAGCAGACGAGGTGAGAAAACTAGCGGAAAGAACGCAAAAGAGTCTTACGGAGATAGATGCAACAATAAGCGTAGTCGTTCAAAGCGTTGGCGATGTAAGTGAAAATATGAACAAAAACGCCGAAAATATCAAGCAGATATCAGGCGACGCATTGGAAGTTAAAGAGATAGCAGATCAGACGCAGCATAAAATAATGACGACGATAGAGACAAGCAAAAAAGCGTCTCAAGCGGCTGTTGAAATTAGCTATATGACAAAAACGCTAATAACAAAAATGAACGACACGATGACTGTAACAATTCAAAATCAAAATATCTCAGACGACTTAATAGGTATAGCGCAAGAGCTAGCCAAAGCCTCTGAAGATCTTGATAGACAGATGAAAGGCTTTAAGGTCTAAAAACTTTTAGGGTCGAAAAGCCGCAATGCAAACGGCTTCTCGATTCCAAAACCTTGGGCATAATGCACCCCCATATCTTCCATCTTTAGCCTGATTTTATCGCTCTCAACATACTCTGCCACGACAAACATATTCATTTTATTGGCTATCTCGGTAACGGCGCCTACAAATACTTCATCTATAGGCGAATCAAATATATTTTTTACAAAACTGCCGTCTATCTTTAGATAATCTACGGGCAAGTTTTTTAGATATGCAAACGACGAATTACCCGTCCCAAAATCATCTAGCGCAAAACTGCACTCAAACTCTTTTAGTTCATCTATAAAGCCATTAGCCCTAGAGTGATTGGCTATCGCTACGCTCTCCGTAATTTCAAAGATAATATTTGGACCGTGTATATCATACTCCCTAAACAGCTCTTTTAGTTTCGGTAAAAAATCGTCATCATTAATCGACTGCCCCGAGAGGTTGATGCTAAAGCAGTTGTTTTTGGAAAGCAACTCTCTATGTTTTTTTATATATTCAAAAAGCCGTCTTGCGACCCATAGGTCAATGGAGGACATCAGCATATACCTCTCGGCAGCGGGAATAAAAACATCCGGAAGTATTACGCTGCCGTTTGCCGCATTGAGTCGCAATAGTACTTCATAGTGCGAGCCAAGTTCGCTCTTAAGAGCTTTAATCTTCTGAATATAAAGTTCAAATTTGTCGTTTATTAAAGCGTCTTGTATTTTGGCTATCCAGCCCATCTCTTCTCGCTGCAGGGCAAACTCCCCGTCATTTTGGGTCGCCAAAAATATACGGTTACGGCCTTTGTCTTTTGCAATATAGCAGGCCGTATCCGCCAAACTAAGCACATCTATTGGGCTACCGGAATTATTATCTATACAGACCATACCGATACTAACGCCAACCCTAAATATGCTCGCCTCCCATCTAAACTCATAGCCGTCGATAGCCTCTATTATCTTTTGCCCTATTGCGCTTGCGTGCTGGGTATCACAATCTCTAAGTAAAATTCCAAACTCATCCCCGCCAAATCTAAAAAGAAGGTCGTTTTGGCGAATACTTTTTTGCATTATTTTCGCAATATTCCGAAGCAGTTCATCTCCCGCAAGATGCCCCGCCGTATCATTGACGACCTTGAACTTATCGAGATCCAAAAACAACAGAGCATGGGTCGTGTACGCTCTCCTGCTCTCTGCAATCAATAAGCTAAGAGCCTTCTCAAATCCAGCTCTATTGCCAAGCCCCGTCAAATGGTCGTGCGTAGCCTGCCATTTCATCTGCTCTTCGCTTTTTTGAAGCTCGCCGATATTTTGACGAATCGAATCAGCCATGACTGCAAATGCACGAGCCATATTGGCTATTTCACTTTTACCCTCTATCTTTGGCACCGGCGTATCAAAGTCTCTATCGCTTATACGCTTGGCAGCCTCAGAGAGGGCATCTATATCTTCGCTCATTCGCCGTATCATAAAAAAAGCCAACAAAGAACCGCCAAAAATTGCCAGAAGCGCATAAATAACACCATTTCTAGCCAAAGAGCTAAACTCCGATTCCAACTCTTTATTGCTAAGCAATATTCTGGCGTATCCGATAATCTCGCCTCTTACTTCAACCGGATAAACAGTGTCGACAAGGTGGTCGTGAACAATTTGCGCCCCGTTTGCCGACCTGTGCGTTACGCCACCAATAAGCCGCTTGCTAACTTCGTCAACAAGCGTTAAATTAAAATAACTTTTATCGCTCGAAGAGCGCACCCTGCCGCTCTTATCCAGCAAAAAAATCATATCTGCATTTTTTACATTTGAAAGCTCGGCTATCAGCTCCTCCATTGCCACTATGTCGTTTCTGAGCATAGAATCAGTAGCGTTTGAGGCCAGTATAGACGCTAGCTCCATCCCTTTTTTTGTCTGTTCACCCTGTATAAACTCTTTTTGGCGATCGTTCAAATCATATATCACGATACCCATCATTACGGCATGAATAACAGCCACATTGAACATCATCCGCCCTTTGATGCTATCGGCAAAAAACGAGACTATATTTTTTATCATTTTGGCAACCCTATCGCTCTATCATAGTTCTCCAAAAACTTTTTTACAGGCATATATTTTGTTTCGTCGGCATACTCAAATCCTTCAAAGCCTGCATTTTTTAATATTTTTACCCCTTTTTCGGATCTGTCCAGCTCAACCAGCGCCCTTGCGACCTCTAACGATATATTGGTATCAACACCGCCCTTGACTACAAAACCATTATTTACAAGCGGTTTTGTAGTCCATACCATCTCCATCTCTTCCGCCATTTTCGGATTTTCTCTTTTCCACTGCTCCCACGGCGGAGGCCAAGTCGCCGCCGCAATTGCATCGCCGGTATAGGCATTCATAATGGATGAAAACTGCGAACCGACAAATTTTAGCTTGATCTCGTTTTTAACATCCAAACCGCTCTCATGCAAAAAATAAAGCGGCATCATAGCGGCCGCAAGAGCCGTTTTTGCAGGAAAACTAACTGTTTGCCCCGTCAGTTCGCGAATATTTTTTAGTTTTTTCGATTTTCTTGCTACGATGATACCCCTAAAAACACTGTCCGGCTTCATCTTGGCAATAACCTTATATCCATATTTGACGCTATTTAAAGTCTGATACGGATTTGGAAGCGCAAAGTCGAATACTCCAGCATATAGTTCTTTTTCATACTCATCATACTCGGAAGCCGTTTGAAGCTCAAATTTAACCCCTGGTATCTTCTCTTGCAAATAATCTAGTATCGGGCGATAAGAGAGGTATGTTTTTTTGCTGTTTAGGTACGGGTGTACGCCCACAATATAGACTTTTATTGCAACCTCTGCACCTTGCGGTCTATAGTCGCTACCGAGCTCCTTGTCGTCACATCCGACAAAGAAAAACATCATAACCGACAAAAAAGCTATCTTTATATATTTCAAAAATCCATACTTTATAACAATTTTAAGAGTGCGTCTATCGTTACATAATCACTCTTAATATTTTTTTAGCCCAAAAGCGAAAGTAGTACAATTAGAAGTATCGGCGGGGTTACCAAAATTCCGAATTTTGAATACTCCCAAAAACCTATTTTTATTCCTTTTTTCTCCAGCACATGCAGCCAAAGCAGTGTTGCAAGCGAGCCAAACGGAGTCATTTTGGGGCCTAGATTGCAGCCGATAATGTTTGCATACGCCAAAAGCTCGTTGGCGTGCGGTTTTAGCGCTATATCCATCACCATAACAGTCGGCATATTATTCATAACGGCGCTAAGCGCCGCCGCCAAAAATCCGACCCCCACAACCGCTATAGGCTCACCCATCTTGACCAATTCGCCTACGATGAGCGATATTTCACACGTTAATCCCGCATTCTTTAGTCCATAAACTACGATATATAGCCCAATACTAAACCACACTACCTGCCAAGGAGCGGTCTTTAGCGTCAAATAAAACTTTGCCGCCTTTCTTTGTGATGCGATAAACAAAAACAGCACACCCCCGCCCAGAGCAAAAACAGAGATTGGAAGATGCAAAGCATCGCCCAAAAAGTAGCCGGCAAGCAAAATAGCCAAAAAAAACCAACTAAAATAAAAAAGCGGCTTATCTTTGAGCACTGAATCCGGCTCTTTTAGTAGCGCTATATCCACCGTTTTTGGAATATCCCGCCTTAGCACTACCCAAAGTACTAAAATCGAAATAAACACGCTTACGACAAACGGCAAAAGCATATTTTGCATATATTCGGCAAAGCCTATGCCAAAATATCCGGCGGTTACGATATTTGTAAGATTGGAAAATACAAACGGCAAAGATGCACTATCCGAAATAAAGCCACCCGCCAAAAGAAAGGCGACTATGGTTTTAGCATTTAACTGCAAAAGCCTCATTTTTGAAAGAAGTATCGGCGTAAGTATTAAAGCTGCGCCGTCGTTGGCAAATAGCGCACTTACAAAAGCTCCCAAAAGCAAAGAGTACACAAACATCTTATGCCCGTTACCGCCAGAGAATTTTGCCATTTTAATGGCGCACCACTCGAAAAATCCTATCTCATCAAGCACCATAGAAAGAATAATAATACCGATAAAACTGAGCGTTGCATCCCATACGATAGCGCTCACCTCCAGCATATCCCCAAAACTAACTACGCCAAAAACATAGGCAAGAGCCGCCCCTATAACAGCGGAGCTACCTATCTTTAGCCCCTTTGGCTGGAATATGACAAGCACCATCGTAAATAAAAATATTAAAATCGCAAGGGTCACTTCTTTTTCCTTAGCTAGCGCAAACGCTTTGTTTTTCGTTTATGCGGATATTTAGATTGTTTATCTCATCCAAAATAGTTTTGTGCATCGGGGCTCTTGGCGCAAGATAGTAGTATGCATAACTGCCAATCCTCTCAACATCCAAAAATCCGCCCTCTTTTAATATTTTCAGATGGCGAGAGAGTCTAGACTGTATCATCTCAAGCGAATTTTCAAGTTCACACACACAACTTTTGCCATGAATAATGAGAAATTTGAGAATTCTCACCCTCGTCTCATCATTCACGGCGCCGATACACTTCAAAAAATCATCCATACTACTCCTTTGGGGCATTCTCCAATATCTCTTTACTTTTTACGCCGTCCAAAAACTCTTGCACTTGCGCCGCTATAGCGTCTCTTACTACTCTTGTTTTGGCGAGCTTCTCCTCATGTCTTCCTTCAAAAGAAGATGGGTCTTCAAAGCTCCAATGTATTCTATGTGTTACTCCTGGAAATATCGGGCATCTCTGCGCTGCACCCTCATCGCATACCGTGATTACATAGTTAAATCTTTTTCCCTCTTTAAAAAACTCAAATACGGAGTTTGTCTCATTTGCAGACAAATCATATCCTGTCTCACTCATCGCCTCAACAACAAGCGGGTTCATCTTTCCAGGTTCAAATCCGGCGCTTTTTGCCTCAAACAATTCGCCCCCAAGTCTATTTAAAAAAGCTTCCGCCATCTGACTTCTAGCGCTATTATGTATACAAACAAACAAAACTCTTTTCTTTAGTGTCACGACAAACTCCTCATATTACAAAATCTTGATATGTTGATATTAGGCTTATTGTTTGACCGTTTAGTGACGCAAAACACTATATTAATTTAATTTGCTAACTCCTCGCTGAATAGGCACAAACAAGCACTCTTCAACCTCTTCTTTCACTATCATATAGCGATTTTTACGGTATTTTGTGATTATCTGCTTGTTTCCGACGGTTATTGGGGAGACCAACACTCCGTCGTTTTCGCTTAGTTGGTCAAAAATGTTTTGGGGTATATCTTCTATAGAAGCGGATAGCAGTATCCTATCAAACTTGGCAAATTCCATCCACCCTAGCATGCCGTCATCAAGTTTTGTATTGATATTTACAAGCCCTAGCTGTTTAAAAATCGTTCTAGCCTCAGCCAAAAGCCCCTCTATTCGCTCTATCGTAAACACTCGGCGAAATAGTTTTGAGAGTATCGCCGCCTGATAGCCGCTACCGCATCCTATTTCAAGCACACTATCGGCGCCTTTTGGCTCCAATGCTTTCGTCATTTTAGCGACCGTAAGCGGAGAGCTTATCCACTGCTCAGCTTGCAATGGAAGGGCGTTTAGGGAGTTTGCAGAGTTTTTAAAGCCTCTTGGTACAAAAACTGAACGGTCTGTCTCGAAAAAAGCGTTTAGTATCGAATCATCAAGATTTTCTCGCTTCAAAAGCTCTTCAAGAAGCTTTCTTTGGCGAAGCGCAACGAGATTTGACATTAGAAGTCGTCGAAAGAGAGCGTACCTTTTGAGTAGTTACTCACGGTTGCCTCAAAAAAGTTTGCTTTTTGGTCGTTAAAGCTGGAGAATTTGTCAACCCATTTTATCGGATGCTCTACATTGTATATTGGCTTCATCTTGACGGCCTTGAGTCTGCTATCGGCAAGGTGTTTGATATACTGGTCTATTATCTCATCATTAAAACCAAGTATCTGTCCGTTTGTGACATATTTTCCCCAGCTCGCCTCTATCTTGACCGCATCGTCAAACATATGCCTTACTTCCTCTTCAAGCTCTTTCGTAAATAAATCCGGTCGTTCGTTTCTCGTTGTGTTAATAAGGTTTTGAAACACAAGAAGATGGCTTATTTCATCTCTTTGGATAAAACGAATCATCTGCGCACTCCCCATCATCTTACCGCTTCTAGCAAGGATATACATACAAGTAAACCCGCTATAAAAATATAGACCTTCAAGGATTTGATTGGCGAACATCGCAAGCACTTTTTGAGAGTCAGTCGGATTCTCCTCTAACTTTTTGTATACCTCATAGATATAAGCATTTTTGTGTGCAAGCTCGTTGTCGGTTCTCCACTTATCATATATCTCGCTCGTATTTTCAGAGATTGATTCGACCATGACGGCATAAGAACTAGAGTGCAAAGCCTCTTCAAACGCTTGGCGTACAAGAAGAACATTGATTTCTGGTGCGGTAATAAACGGGTTTACATTGTCTGAGAGGTTGTTCGTTTGGATAGAGTCCATAAATATAAGCTGGCTCAGCACCAAATCATACATTCTTTTTTCATGCTCGGATAGATTTTTGTAGTCTTTGGCATCCTGAGTCATATCGACCTCTTTTGGAAACCAAGTGTTGGCCAGCATCAAATCCCAAAGTCTTATAGCCCATTGATATTTAACTTTTGTTAGCTCGATAAGTCCGGTCGGGTTACCACTAATAGTTCTTCTTTGCTGTACCGTCTCGACGGAACTAGGGTTATAGATTATTTTTTTACCGGTATTTGATTCCATTTTACCTCATCCATAACTTATTAACTGGGGGATAGATTTTACCCATTTTCATTTTAGTCTATCACTATATGCGCAAAGAAAGCTAAAATCTTACTGGCAGCCCTCGCACTCTATACTTCTGTCCATTGTATCTTCATCGATATTATTGTCAGGACTTTGGCTTCTTAGATAATAAGTAGACTTTAGCCCTAGTTTCCAAGCAAGCATATAGATGTCATTTAACACCTTGCCGCTCGCATTCTCAAGCTTCATAAAGATATTAAGGCTTTGCCCTTGGTCTATCCATTTTTGTCTCACGGCGGCCGCCTTAACAAGCAAAGACTGGTCTATCTCATACGCCGATTTGTAGTATTCATATGTATCCAGTGTAAGATTTGGCACAACCACCGGAATAAGACCGGATAGATTCTCCTCAAACCATTTTCTTTTATATATCGGCTCTATTGTTTGCGTGGTACCGACGAGTATAGAGATGGATGATGTTGGAGCAATAGCCATCAAATAGCCGTTTCTCATGCCGTCTTTTTTGACTTTTTCTCGTAGTGCGCTCCAGTCATAAGCTTCATCAAAAAGCCCTCTTCCTGATAGTTTTTTTGCCTCCTCGGAAGCATGGTCGATAGGCAAAATTCCTTTCGACCAATTTGAACCTGCAAACTGCGGATATGCGCCCTTTTCAACCGCCAAATCAGAACTTGTCTTAATGGCGTTGTATGAGATAACCTCAAATATTTCGTCGATAAAAGCAAAATGTCTTTCACTTCCCCACTCTATACCCTTTGCGGCAAGCATTTCAGCCTCACCCATGGCGCCAAGCCCCACAGCTCTTGTCTGAAGATTTGTATTTTTTACTTTTTCTACCGGGTAGAAGTTTAGCTCTATTACATTGTCGAGCATCCTCACGGCGATAGGAGCCACTCTCTCTATATCTTCTCTTGTATTTATCTTTGAGAGGTTAATGCTTGCAAGGTTGCAAACCGCCGTTTGACCGCCATCCGACACCTTTTCTACGATATACACTCTTTTTCCGCCGATAGAGTCTATGGAGCTTATTTTGTTCGCTTTTTTGACGATGCCGCTATCGATTTTTAGCTCAACATTTTCATCCAGCACCTCTTCGGTTCCGTCTTCAAACTTGATTTTGACTTTATAATAGTTTGGAGCCGTATTTTGGAAGATTTCCGTACAAAGGTTACTACTTCTGATAACCCCTTTGTGAAAGTTTGGATTTGCTCTATTTGAGGTATCTTTGAAGCACAAAAACGGGCTTCCTGTTTCAAAGTAAGAAAGCAATATCTTCTTCCAAAGGTCTTTGGCGTTTACAGTCTCTCTTTTGATATTTTTGTCCGCTTCATACGCTTCGTATTTGGCGTCAAAATCATCGCCCCACGCATTTGTAAGTTCAGGCACTGCATACGGGTCAAAAAGGCTCCATGTTCCATTCTCCTCAACTCTTTTCATAAACAGATCATTCATCCAAAGAGCCGGGAATATATCATGCGCCCTTCGTCTCTCTTCACCGGAGTTTTTTCTAAGGTCAAGAAAGTCCTCGATGTCTCTATGCCAAGTCTCGATATAGACTGCAATAGCGCCTTTTCTGGTGCCTAGCTGGTCAACCGCAACAGCTATGTCATTTGTGATTTTAAGGAATGGCACTATCCCGCCTGCGGCGTTTTTGTGACCATCGATAAATGAGTTTGCCGCTCTTACTTTGGCATAGTCCCAGCCGATACCGCCGCCGTATTTACTTAGAAGCGCCATCTCCTTATAGGAGTCAAATATGCCTTCTATATTATCAGGCGTAGAGCCAACATAGCATGAACTTAACTGATGTCTAGGAGTTCTAGCGTTTGAAAGCGTAGGAGTCGCCGCCATTACCTCAAATTTTGAAAGCCCGTCATAAAACTGCTTTGCCCAATACTGCCTGTCTGTCTCATTTTGAGCCAAAAACATCGCTATCGCCATGAACATCTGCTGTGGAAGCTCTATCGGATCGCCATTTCTATCTTTTAAAAGGTATCTATCGTAAAGTGTTTTGATACCAAGGTAGTTAAACTGCAAGTCACGCTCAGGTTTGATATACGCATTTAGCTCATCTATATCGTAAAGCTCTTTTAACCCCGGAACTATTCTGCCTTCTCTCTCGCCGACTTCAAAATAGCTTTTTAAATCACAGTAAGACTGGATTTTACACGAATCAATAGTGAGTCCCACTCTATGATATAGGTCATAAACAAACAATCTCGCCGCGACAAATGACCAGTCAGGAGCATCTATATCTATCTTGTCTACGGCTGTTTGAATAAGTGTTTGCTGAATTTCAGAAGTACTCATCCCATCACGAAACTGTATCTTTGCATCTACTTCCAGCTCTGATTGCGATACATTTCTCAGCCCTGCAACGGCGTCTTTGGTGTATTTTTGAATTTTTCTGACATCAAGTTCTTCTTTTCTCCCGTCCCTCTTTATGACTGTTAGCATCCAAACACCCTCTCAAAAATTTTATCTATATTTTTTGTGTAATAACCGTAGTCAAAACAATCTCTTATCTCACTCTCGGATAGCTTGGCTCTCAAATCTTCGTCATTTAAAAGGTTTTGCAAAAATAGCGATTCGCCTATTGAGTTTAGTGCGGGCTTGCCTTGTTGCAAATCCTCCCACACTTTCATTGCATTTCTTTGGACTATCTTGTATCCATCTTCTCTTGATACCCCTTTTAACGGAAGCTCCAAAAGCACTCTTTGCGAGAATACGAGTCCGCCCGTAAGGTTGAGATTTTTCATCATATTCTCAGGATACACAAGCAGCTTTGAGATTACGCCGTTAAATCTATTTAGCATAAAATCGGTCGTGATAAATGCATCGGGGAGCATAAATCTCTCAACGGAGGAGTGTGATATATCTCTCTCATGCCAAAGAGCTACATTTTCCATCGCAGGAACGGCGTAGCTTCGTATCACTCTTGCGAGTCCCGTGATATTCTCGGTTAACACAGGATTTCTCTTGTGAGGCATTGCGGATGAGCCTTTTTGTCCTGGGCTAAAATACTCTTCAGCCTCGTACACTTCGGTTCTTTGAAGATGTCTTATCTCTACCGCAAATTTTTCGATACTTGAAGCAAGCAAGGAGAGAGCCGTTATCACTCTTGCATATCTGTCTCTCTGGATTACTTGATTTGAAGCGTTTGCTACGCCAAGACCCAAATATTTACAAGTAAGCTCTTCAAGTTCTATCGGAGTATGCGCAAGGTTGCCCATCGCTCCGCTCACCATTCCCACGCTAATTACATTCAAAGAACTTGTCAAATTGTCCAAATGGCGTTTTAACTCATCATGCCAAATAGCAAGTTTTAATCCAAAAGTTATCGGCTCTCCGTGAATACCGTGGCTACGACCTACACATAGCGTATGCTTGTGCTCCATCGCCCTTTGCCTCACGGACTCCATAATATCTTTAACATCTTTGATGATAATTTCCATGGAATCTTTAATTTGAAGCGCTACCGCCGTATCTATCGTATCGGAACTTGTCATGCCGTAGTGAACCCATCTGCTCTCTTCGCCAAGGTTATTGGCGACACTCGTCAAAAATGCTATCACATCGTGTTTTGTCGTTTTTTCTATCTCGTCTATTTCGTCTATATCGAACTTTGCGTTTCTCTCAATCTTTTCGGCGTCCTCTTTGGGTATCAACCCTATCTCACTCCAAGCCTTAACTGCGGCTATCTCTACTTTTAGCCAAGCATCATACTTTGCCTGCATATTCCATAGGCTTTTCATCTCTTCTCTTGAATATCTTTCTACCATAATTACCTCGAACCTTTTTTCTTGTAAAATGTTTTTTACATTTTATGAAAATATGGTTGAATATTGTGGCTTATGAGATAAAAAAATTTGATATAAACGGTGAAAAACTTCTATATTTTATGATTGAAAAGTTGGGTGTTACGGAGAGAGTTGGCAAGCGGCTCATAGACAAGGGGCGCGTAAAGTTAAACGGCGAAATTGTAGTCTATAAAGGAGTGCGAGCTGTCGGCGAAGTGGAGGTGCTTTTTTATGAGCCGACACCATCAATACAGTTAATTCCCGTATTTGAAGAGGATGATTTTGCGGTTTTTGAAAAACCATCCGGCATGCTCTCCCACCCAAACGGTTTTGAGACACAAGAGTGCATACTTGATAGCATCAAAAAGCTTTACGGATATGCCGCAAATATTACGCATAGACTTGATTATGAGACGAGCGGACTACTCGTAGCTAGCAAAAACAAAGCTGCGGAGTCGATACTAAAGACAACCTTTGAGACAAGGGGAATACAAAAAGAGTATACGGCACTGCTGTTTGGGCAACTTACCGAAAAAACCGAAGTTGAGTGTCTGCTAGAGCAGATAAAAGTATTGGAACTCAAAGTCATGCAGGGTGCAAGCGAACAAGGCAAGCACTCTTTGACACTTTTTGAGCCGTTAGAGTATTTTGGAAAGCACAATATGACTCTTGTAAAGGCAAAGCCGTTTACGGGGCGGTTGCATCAAATAAGACTACACGCCGTACATCTAGGGTATCCGATAGTCGGCGAGCCGATATATCAAAAAGACTTGGAAATGGCAAGGGATTATCTGGATAAAAAGATGAGCGAGGCAGAGAGAATAGAGCGCACGGGTGCAAGAAGGGTCTGCCTTCACGCCTCTAAAATATCGTTTGAGTACAAAGGCAAAAATTTTGAGATAGAATCAAAAAGCGACATCAAGTCAGAGTTTCTCGCCTCTATCTAATAAGCTTAAACTCTTTTGTCTCAAAGTTATAATCATATACATCGCCGGTCTCTATGACATAGTACCAGCCATATAGTTTGATAGTGCCGTTTTCGTATCTATCTTTTATAAAAGGGTATGTTAGCAGGTGCTTTAATTGTTCTACAACATTCAAAAGCTCAGTATGCCAGTTTCTTATCTTTTCGTCTTCGTCTTTTAGCTCTTCTAGTACCTGTTTTTTTATAGGATCGGCGAGCTCGAGCCATTTTTTTACATTTGGGATTTTGTTAAGTTTTTCCTCTGGTAGATAAAGAGCTGAACATCCGCCGCAGTTTGAATGCCCGCACACAACAATATTTTCTACATTTAGTATCTCCACTGCATATTCGATAGCAGAAGTAGTGGCTGCAAATTCAGCTGAAACTCTATATGGCGGTACAAAATTTGCTATGTTTCGGACTACAAAAAGTTCTCCGGGAAGGCTGCTTGTAATGAGATTTGGAACCAACCTCGAATCGGAGCAGCCAATAAACAGCGTATGTGGATCTTGGTTTTCTCCGAGCTCTGAAAACAGTTTTTGATGCTCCAAAAAATCTTCGTTGCGAAAACGAACTACGCCCTCAATTAGCTTATCTTCCATCTTTATCCCTTTGTTTTAACTGCCCACACGCTGCCGATATATCGATGCCTTTTGACTCTCTAATCGTACAGATAAATCTTTTGTTTGCGAGATATTCCCTGAATGCTTCCGCCGCTTCTTTTGTAGGTCTTTTAAATTCGCTATCTTCATACGGATTGAACAAAATCAAATTTATCTTTGCATCAAGCCCACTTAGTAGTTTGCCTAGTTTTTGCGCCGATTTTATGTCATCGTTCACGCCGCCTAAAAGCAGATACTCAAAAAGCACTTTTTTGCGTCTGTCGGCTTTGAATTTTCGCACGGCATCTATTACTGCTTTTATATTGTACGCTTTGTTTATCGGCATCAATTTTTCTCTAAGCTCATCATCTACGGCGTGAAGGCTAATCGCAAGATTAACACCCATATCCATAATTGCAAGCTTCTCTATCTTTGTCGCAAGTCCGCTTGTAGAGATGGTGATTCGTCTAGGAGCTATGCAGAGAGCGTCTTTGTGGGTTATTATTTTTATCGCTTTTACGACATTTTCCATATTGTCGAGCGGCTCACCCATTCCCATAAAAACAATATTGATGCTTTTTTCTTCGCCAAACTCTTTGTCTTTTTTGATAAAAGCTACTTGCTCTACTATCTCACCTGCCGTTAGATTGCGCTCGAAGCCGCCCTTTGCGGTAAGGCAAAAAGCGCACCCTACCTTGCAACCGACCTGCGAAGAGATACAGACCGTATATCTGGCCTCTCTAGTTTTTTTGCCTTCATCGTCAAACTCATCCTCTTTCATCTTAAGAAGCACAGTCTCCATCGTCTTGCCGTCAGTAAGCCCAAAAAGATACTTCTCACTTCCGTCCGTACTTACCTCTTTTTTAAGAAGAGAAAGCGAACCGACGACAAATTTTTCATCCAACACCTCTCTATAATCTTTTGGCAAATTGTTCATCTCTTTAAAATTGGATACATTTTTTTTGTAAACCCAATTTAACATCTGTGTCGCACGAAACGATGGACCCTCTAGCAAGGACGATAGCTCGGATGGCTCCAAATCATAAATGTTTGTTTTATTCATACTCTTTTAACTCTTTTTCATATCTATTGTAAATAACTTCTGTAGCCGCTTTGATATTTTTCAGATACTCTTCTCTTGCGTCCAAGTGGCAGTAATTGGTGGTTACAAAAAATCCTTTTGCCTTCACGCCAGCTTCTCTTGCCGCCCAAAGCACGGAAAAAAACTCCATATTTTCACACTCCAACCCAAGCTCCAAAAATTTATCGCTTACATTTTTGTCCGTCGTAATATAGTTTGAGGAGTTTACAATTGTTTCATGTGAAACATTTTTGTATATTTTGTTCTCTATTGGAGTGTACGCCCCGCCTTGCACAAAAGATTGCTCTATCTGCGAAGCCGACTCCGAATAAAAACTCTCAAGTACTCCAAGCCTGCCGTAACTACCGCAGCTCCCGACAAACAAAAGCGTCTCAGGTCTCTCATCTTTTAAAATCACGGAAAGATTATAGGCGCTCTCCACAAGCCCCACCCCTATAGCCCTAGCAAAAGAAAAAACCTCGGTTCGTCCAGCGCAAACTATCATAACCGAACATTTACCCCATTTTTTGCAAGCTCTTCTTTTAGCTCTTTTATCTCCACCTCTTTAAAGTGAAATATAGAAGCCGCAAGCCCCGCATCACAATTTGTAGTCTTAAAAAGCTCGCTGAAATGCTCTTTATTGCCTGCCCCACCGCTTGCTATCACCGGCACGCTCACTGCATTTCTAACGGCCGCCGTCAAAGCTATATCAAATCCAGCCTTCGTGCCGTCTGCGTCCATACTAGTTAGCAGTATCTCTCCCGCCCCACGACCGGTCACCTCTCTTGCCCACTCCACGGCGTCTTTGCCTGTATCGAGTCTACCGCCGTTAATAAAAACATTCCATCTGTTTTCACTGACTTTTTTTGCGTCTATTGCAGCGATTATCGTAGAACTTCCGAAACGAAAAGAGGCTTCGTCAAAAAAATCTGGATTTTTTACGCCGCTAGAGTTAATGCTTACCTTATCGCAACCGACATTTAAAAGCCTATAAATATCATCGAGCACTCTGATACCGCCGCCCACGGTTAGCGGAATAAATACGGTTTTGGCGACCTCTTCTACTATATGAACTATCGTATCTCTGTTTTCATGACTTGCCGTAATATCGAGAAATGTTAGCTCATCGGCGCCCTCTTCATTGTACCGAGCAGCTATCTCAACAGGGTCTCCGGCATCTTTTAGCCCTACGAAATTAACGCCCTTTACAACTCTTCCGTCTTTTACATCCAAGCACGGAATTATCCTTTTTGCCAAAAAATCCACTCAAAACACCGCCGTTTTTTAAATCAATTTTAACAAAGTTTGGCTTGCGATTTTTTGTCGGCTCTCAATGTTTTATAAGCAAAAATTTAGTAGTATCGGAGATAAAATTTCTTTAAAAGTTTAGAGTTGCAAATAACCGCCAAAAAAAAATTCGGTCAAAACTTTTTAAAAGATGAATATTATCTAAAGCAAATCATCGAGTCGATGCCCGATAACGACAATCTTGTCCTTGAAATCGGGCCTGGGCTAGGTGATTTAACCGGCAAGCTTTTGACAAAGAAAGCGGTAGTTGCTGTTGAGGTTGACACGGATTTGATTTCAAATCTTAAGTCTAAGTTTAAAGATGAGTTAGAAAACGGCAGGTTTAGACTGCTCCACGCGGACATACTTAGCGTTTGGGATGAAGCAATTAGCTTTGCCCCAAAACTGGACATGATCGCCAACCTGCCGTATTACATCGCTACAAATATAGTTCTAAGAGCCATCAAAGACGAGAGGATAGAAAACATTCTCGTTATGGTTCAAAAAGAGGTTGCCGAGAAGTTTTGCGCAACCCCGAAATCATCTGATTTCGGCGCTATATCCGTAATATGTGATGCGATGTGCCAAAGGGGAATAGCCTTAGAGCTTCCGCCTTCGGCTTTTCAGCCGGCGCCAAAGGTATTTTCCAGCGTTTTACAGCTTAGCAAGCGCAAAAATCCTTTGATAGACAAAGCTAGGTATGGCGACTTTGAAAGTTTTTTGAAGCACTCTTTTTCGGCACCGAGAAAGACTCTTCTAAAAAATCTTTCGAGCGCTTACGATAAAGGCCTGCTTGTAGCCGCTTTTGAAAAACTAAATATCTCTTTGACTATAAGACCTCACGAACTCTCTACCGAACTTTTTGTCAAGCTTTTTACGGATATTAGATCATTCAATTAGCTAAAAAGGGCTTAGAATGGAAAACGAAAACATAGAACAAAGCGGCGAACAAGAGAATAATAACTCCAATGGCGAACAATCGGCGGTTCAAACTGAAGGCAATGAAAGACAAAGGTCTGCAAGAGCTGAAGAGTACTTCAAAAACAGAAAACAGAAGTTTTTGGGCAATAGAAGACCTAGAGAAGAGAGAGATGGCAGTGAAAATCCGGCACAAGCGTCAGGAGCACAGCACCCGTCTGACGGACAATACGGCTGGCATACAAATATTAAAAACTCTATCGAGGCAAATAAGAGAATACAGCAAAGCAGGCTAAATACCGACGCAAAACTAAACCACAGCACAAAAGCGACAATTAGAATAACACCTCTCGGCGGTCTCGAAGAAATAGGCGGCAATATAACGATTATTGAAACACAAAATAGCGCCATACTCGTAGATGTAGGTATGAGCTTTCCGGATGATGATATGCACGGCGTAGATATACTAATTCCGGATTTTACATACCTAAAACAGATAAAACACAAAATAGCCGGTATCGTCATAACGCATGCGCACGAAGACCACATAGGGGCCGTACCGTATCTGTTTAGAGAGATGCAGTTTCCGCTTTATGGAACACCTCTGCCGCTAGGCATGATAGGTAATAAGTTTGACGAACATAAGATGATGGAATACAAAAAGTTTTTTAGAGCTATTGAAAAAAGAAGAGTTATTAAAATAGGCGACTTCGAAGTAGAGTGGATGCACATGACACACTCTGTCATAGATGCATCAAGCCTTGCCATTACTACAGAGGCGGGAACGATTATTCATACCGGGGATTTCAAAATAGACCATACACCGATAGATGGATACCCTGCAGACCTTCATAGGCTTGCACACTATGGAGAAAAAGGCGTACTCTGTCTGCTCTCCGACTCTACAAACTCGATGAGACCGGGCGCAACACTATCGGAGAGCACTGTCGGACCTACATTTGACACTATATTTGCTCGCTCAAAAGGTAGAGTTATTATGTCTACTTTCTCATCCAATATCCACAGGGTATACCAGGCAATAGAAAAAGGGATAAAGTACAACAGAAAAGTAGCAATTATCGGTCGCTCAATGGAGAGAAATCTAGAAGTGGCCATGAATCTAGGCTATATAAAACTACCTTTTGGAATATTTATAGATGCCGCAGAAGTAGCTAAATATCCTGACAATGAAGTGCTTATTATTACTACCGGGTCACAGGGCGAGACTATGAGCGCCCTATATAGGATGGCAATAAACGAACATAGACATATCAAGCTAAAACCATCCGACACGGTCATACTCTCTTCTAGCGCCATTCCAGGCAATGAGGGAAGTGTCTCTACGGTACTAAACTATATCCTAAAAGCAGGAGCAAGCGTAGCGTACAAAGACTTTTCAGATATTCATGTCTCAGGACACGGTGCGCAAGAAGAGCAAAAACTGATGCTTCGTCTTGTTAAACCAAAATTTTTCTTGCCGATACATGGTGAATACCAACATGTCGCAAAACATAAAGAGACTGCTATCTCTTGCGGTGTAGATGAGAGAAATATCATACTCATGGAAGATGGTGATCAGATAGAGCTAAATGCACGGGGTATGAGAAAAATTAAAACCGTCAAAAGCGGAAAAGTATATATTGACAACCAAAGAAATAACCAAATCGAAGAAGATGTCGTCATGGATAGGCAGGAGCTTGCCGAAAATGGTATCGTGATTATAGTAGCATTTGTAGACAAGCAAAACAGGGCGCTTTTGGAAAAACCTAAGGTATCTAGCTTTGGACTTGTATCCGACAGGGATGACAGAACCTTCTCCGAAGAGATGGAAAATGTACTTGTAAGCTTCCTTCAAAACGCCAACAAAGAGGTTGTTGAAAACAAAAGAATGCTTGAAAATGAGATAAGACAGGTTCTTAAAAAACATATTTTTAGAGCGCTCAAAAAATATCCGGTCATAGTGCCTACCATTTTTATTCAATAAATAAAATGCAAAACCACAATCAAATAGCATCGGATGTTTTGAGGCTAGAGGCAGCCGAACTACTATCATGTGCCGAAAGAATTGACGACTCATTTGCCGATGCCGTTGAGTCCATCTTTGAGCTAAAAGGCAAGCTAGTCATCATAGGTGTTGGCAAATCCGGACTTGTCGGTGCAAAGATTGCCGCCACAATGGCAAGCACCGGCACACCAAGCTTTTTTATTCACCCAACCGAAGCAATGCACGGAGATCTCGGAATGATAAGCAAAGAGGACGGTGTTCTTGCTATCAGCTATAGCGGTGAGAGTGACGAGCTTATAGCAATACTCCCGCACCTCAAAAGATACGGTGTAAAACTCATAGCAATGAGTAAAGACAATAGCTCATCGCTTGCCTCTTTTGCCGATATACATCTAAACATTGCCGTCTCAAAAGAGGCTTGTCCTCTTAACGCCGCACCGACTAGTTCTACGACACTCACTATGGCTTTAGGCGATGCTTTGGCTGTTGCACTGATGGAAAAAAGAGGATTCAAAAAAGAGGATTTTGCATATTTTCATCCAGGCGGAACTCTCGGCAAAAGGCTATTTGTAAAAGTAAAAGATATTATGCGAACTAAAAATCTTCCTATTGTTTCATGTGAAACAATTTTGAAAGAGGCTGTCGTCAAAATGTCGGAGGGCAAACTAGGAAGCGTCATTTTTGAGAGCAATGGAGAGTTATCCGGCGTACTTAGCGATGGCGACCTAAGAAGAGCGCTAATGGATGAGTCGTTTTCGATAAATGAAAAAGCTTTCAAATACGCAGCCAAAACACCAAAAATAGTACAGGATGAAAACATATTAGCCGCCGAGGCTCTAAACATAATAGAGGAAAATAAAATACAGCTCTTGATAATAACCGACAAAAAAGGCAAAATAAAAGGCGCTCTGCATATACATGATTTAGTGGAAGCCGGTATAAAAAAATGAGAAAAACAGTAGAAAAAATAAGGCTTAATAAGCTAATCGCCGATAGAAGCGAGTACTCTAGACGAGAGGCGGATGAGCTAATCCTTAAAGGATTTGTAAAAGTAGATGATGAAGTCGTCACAAATCCAGGCGTAAGCTATGAAGCAAATGCAGATATTAGTGTTAACAACAAAAGACTCAAGCCGCCTACAGATTTTTTTACGGCGATTGTATACAACAAACCAAAAGGTGAGCTTGTTTCAAAAACAGATCCTAGAGGTAGAAAAACTATTTTCGACTCTCTCGGCGGTGAATTTAAAAAGTTTATTCCGGTGGGAAGACTTGATTATGCCTCTGAGGGCGTATTGATACTGACGGACTCTTCAAAGGTTGCAACTGCACTAATGAACTCGAAACTCGAGAGAACATATAATGTCAAAATAAAAGGCGATATTACAAAGCAGCTTGAGACGGCAATGTTAGAGGGTGTAGAACTAACACACTCTAAAGTCGGTGCACACGAAAGAAGTGCTCCCGTAAATATGACGATAGAACCTTTCGTCGGTTATAAAATAATTAAAAGCACTCCAACATTTTCAAAGCTGAGCGTCAAAATTACCGAGGGGCAAAACAGAGAACTTAGACGGTTTTTTGCTCACTTCAAAAGAGAGGTTGCAGATCTTAAAAGAGTAAGCTACGGCTTCATAAGTCTAAACGCTCTGCCGACAGGGAAAACAAGATATTTAAGCGCATCCGAATACAGAGAGCTAAGAGAATTTATTAAAGAAGGGGAAATAGATGTTAAAAAAACTAAGTTTCAAAACAAAACACAAAAGTGAAATGATTCAAATCACAAATGACATAAAAGAACTTGTCATAAAATCAGGAATAAAAGATGGAACAGCGGTTGTTTTTACGCCCCATACAACGGCAAGTGTTATTTTGTTTGAAAATAATGACCCAAATCTATCGCGAGATTTTCTAAAAAAAATGGCGGAGTTTGCGCCTGCAGAGGCAAAATATGCACACATAGGCGACAATGCTCATGCGCATATCAAATCCGGTGCTTTAGGCGGAAGCATAACGCTTATTATCGAAGATGCCAATGTGATACTTGGAAAATGGCAAGGAATCTACCTAGCAGACTTCGACGGTCCTAGGGAGAGAGAAGTCTACCTAAAGATAGTCGATTGAAAATTGCAATAATCGGAGGCGGTATTTGCGGTCTTACGACTGCATTTTACCTTAAAAGATTTGCGCCGGCGAGCAGTATTACTGTTTTTGAAACAGAAAATAGTTTTGGCGGCAAATTAAAAACAGTTCATAAATACGGCTTTTCAATAGAAATTGGAGCAAATGGATTTTCCGAAAAGGATGCAGAGTGCGTTCAGCTTTTCAAAGATGCCGGACTAGAACAGTTAGCAATGCCGAGTCTTGAAAAGTCAAAAACAAAATATTTTTTCGATAGAGGCGTTTTATATACGCTGCCAAGCACGCTCAGAGAACTACTGCAAACAAAAGCGATTGGCAACATATCCAAAGCTAGACTTTTAATGAACTTTATTTTGCCGAAAAAAACAGATAGTGATGAGACGCTTCAAAGATTCTGCGCTAGACGAATAGGAACCAACGGAGCAAATATTTTTTGCGATTTAGCGGCTACAGCCACATTTGCTTCTACGGCCGACAAATTATCAGTAAAAGCGGCTTTTGGAGAAATCGTCAATATTGAAAAAACAAAAGGTGGATTTTTAAAGAATATTTTCTCTGCTATTGGAATCAATGGAGCGAAAATAGGATTTAAAAATGGTGTATCAAGTTTTGTGGATGGATTGTCAGCTTCTTTTGCTTTTACTAAAAAACTTGGAACCGAGGTCGTAAAAGTAAAAAAAATTGGCTCGAAATGGCTCGTAGAGAGCACAAATGGAGCTACAGAAGAGTTTGACAAGGTTATCCTATCTACGCCATCTTATGTCTCTTCTAGACTACTTAAAGAAGAGGATGAGCTCTTATCCGAGCTACTAAAAAATATTGAGTATTCACCGCTCGCAATAGTTGCACTTGGGTATGAAGAGTTAAACCATCCAATGGAAGGCTACGGAATAATAACGACAAAACGCTCCGGCACACAAGCTCTTGGCATAATTTGGGATAGTTCAATATTTGAAGAGTATGCGCAGAACAGTACAAAGCTTTTAAGAGTAATTATAGGTGGACAAAGAAGCCCGCTGCTGGCGCTAAAAGAAGAAGATGAGTTACTAAGAATTGCTACGGGCGCCATATCTGAGACGATGGGGGTATATGAGGAGCCTATGCTAAACCATATAACAAGATGGCATAAGGCTATTCCAAACTACGGCTTAGGACACTCGGAGCTTGTAAAACAGATATTTGAAAGAGTTTCAAAAAATTCAGGACTATATCTAAACTCAAGCGCATTCAAAGGCATCAGTCTAAACGACTGTGTTAAAAACTCTCGAGAGACTGCGCTCAAAATAATTAGCGAGTAAGTTTTACTCGCTATTCATCATCGCTAAAAACTCTTCGTTGTTCTTCGTGGCGAGCATTTTCGAGAATATAAATTTAAGCGCTTCGGCTTCATCTTTCATTCCCGCATTTACGGCAGTTCTTAGCGCCCACACTCTTTGCAGTACTTGAGGCGCAAGCAGAAGTTCTTCTTTTCTTGTGCCAGACTTGATAAGGTCGATTGCTGGGTAGATTCTTCTATCGGCTAGATTTCTGCTTAGGATTATCTCCATATTACCCGTCCCTTTGAACTCTTCAAAGATAACCTCATCCATTCTGCTTCCGGTGTCTACAAGGGCGGTAGCGATAATAGTAAGACTTCCGCCGCCCTCTATATTTCTAGCCGCACCAAAAAATCTTTTCGGCTTATGTAGAGCATTTGCGTCAACACCGCCTGAAAGCACCTTGCCGCTTGACGGAGTGACAGTATTGTACGCCCTTGCAAGTCTCGTGATTGAGTCTAGAAGTATTACCACATCCTTGCCCATCTCTACGGCTCTTTTTGCCTTCTCGATAACAAGCTCGGCCACACGCACATGATTTGCGGCAGGCATATCAAAGGTAGAGCTATACACCTCGCCTTTTACGCATCTTTGCATATCGGTAACCTCTTCAGGTCTCTCATCAACGAGAAGCACGATTAGCTCAACCTCTGGATGATTGATGCTAATACCGTGTGCCATCTCCTTAAGTATCTCTGTTTTACCGCTTCTAGGAGGAGCAACAATAAGACCTCTTTGTCCTTTACCGATAGGCACGAAAAGGTCTATAGTTCTGCCTGTTAGCTTTAGTGGCGAGTGTTCAAGTTTTAATTGTGAATTTGCGTATAGCGGCGTTAGATTGTCAAAAAGAGGTCTTTTTTTGCTCTCTTCAGGCGGAAGGTAGTTGATAGCTTCTATTTTGAGAAGAGCAAAATATCTCTCTTGCTCTTTCGGCGGTCTCACCTGCCCCGTTACCGTATCCCCGTTTCTGAGACCAAATCTTCTTATTTGCGTATTTGAGACATAAACATCGTTGATGCTATCCGAAATATTAGTATCTGTCGCACGCAAAAATCCATACCCGTCTCCCGCAATCTCAAGCATCCCGGAAAAGAGCATAAACCCGCCCCTTGAGATTTGAGATTTGAGTATCTCAAACATCAAATCCTGTCTTTTTAGCTCATTTGGATTTTCAACTTCTAGCTCGCATGCGATAGC
>JFJP01021725.1_pt1 | contig 24929 bp, 19 predicted proteins | sample 431651 | NCBI WGS metagenome assembly JFJP01 (sample SAMN02602958, study PRJNA72255) | Microbial mat metagenome, whole genome shotgun sequencing project. | biome: fresh water; feature: sink hole; material: water; isolation source: purple microbial (photo- and chemosynthetic) mats found in...
TTCCCCGACATGGGGGATTGTTTCCCCGACATGGGGGATTGTTTCCCCGACATGGGGGATTGTTTCCCCGACATGGGGGATTGTTTCCCCGACATGAAGAGTACGAACGGTCATCTCGATTGGTTCAGGCGGAGTCTCTACCAGTTCGAGTGTCACTTCTTTGCCGCCAATATTGAGCGTGAATGATTCGCCATCTACGATCGGTTCAATGGGAATCGAAGCAGTTATATCATCTATCGGTTCCGGTGCCGTTTCCACCGGTTCGAGAGTGACCTCTTTGCCTCCGATGTTCAGCACGAACGATTCTCCCGCAACGATCGGTTCTTTGGCAATGTCAATTGTTTCAATGTAGTTGGGAACTAGTTCAGGGGAGGTGAGTTCGATTGTGGAAGGATCAATGGTTCGGCGAGGAATTGGCGACACTGATTTTGTCGTTGTGGGGACTGGATTTGCCACGTGAGCAAACAGTTCGAGATCTACAATGGAATCACTCTTTGGCGATTCGGTTTTGGGTGAGGGTTTCTCTTCGGTCTCTATTTTCCAGACTCGGTGGCGAAGTACGGCGAGATCAGATTCTAGCGAATTGATTTTTCCTCTCAATTCCTTTGATCGACTCGAAGCGGAAAGGGCCGAAACAATCGCCCAGATCGGAAGTCCGATAAAGAAAAGAATAAGCAGTACGACAATTAGTTCCATGGTTTCTCCATTTTGAAATTTGGATTACACATTTGTGTAGGGGGATTCGATGTGGATGCCCGATGATGGAAAATGTCATTTATTTCCAAACGATCTTGGATACCCACAAGGGATATCACTACAAATCTCATCCCACCGGATTCCAACAGTACCATCGATGATTCTTATCGATTGATTCTTCGGGGAACACTCCACACTGATCGGTGGCGCGATCGCATCGATCGCGGAATGGACAGCCGACAATCACGGCGGTTCCTTCGGGAACAACCCCTTCGATGGTGGAGAGCCGAGTATTTCCGCTATCCAAAGAAGCCACGGCGTTCATCAATCCCTTGGTATACGGGTGTTTGGGCGACTGGAATAACTCTTGCGCCGATGCCGATTCCGCCACATGGCCGGCGTAGAGCACCGTGACTTCGTGAGCGATCTCGGCCACCACGCCCAGATCGTGAGTAATAAAAAGAATAGCCATTCCCTTTTTCTCTTGAAGTTCCTTGAGCAGTTCGAGAATCTGCGCTTGAACAGTTACATCAAGAGCCGTGGTCGGTTCGTCGGCGATCAGTAGTTTCGGTTCACAGGCCAGAGCCATGGCGATCATCACTCGCTGACGCATTCCGCCGGAAAGTTCGTGAGGATAGCTGTCGATCCGTTTTTCTGGATCGGAAATCTTTACCAGCCCAAACAGTTCGATACATTTTTTGCGCGCTTCGGTGCGGTCGAGTTTCTGGTGAAGCATGATCGATTCCATCACCTGATCGCCCACGCGAAATACCGGGTTCAGCGACGTCATGGGATCTTGAAAAATCATGGCAATATCTTTCCCGCGAATCTTGCGAAGTTCCGATTCGGTCAAGGTGGGGAGATTCGTGCCATTGAACAGAATAGATCCGCCGGAAATTTTCCCCGACCCGCTGAGTAACCCCATGATCGCCAATGACGACACTGATTTTCCACATCCCGATTCGCCGACCAAACAGTGCGTTTTTCCCGATTCTATCGACAGTGTGAGCGATCGAACGGCGGAGACCACCCCGTTATTCGATCCAAAGGTGACGGCGAGATTTTTTATTTCAAGAAGAGCCATTGGTGTTCCTTATTGTTCCCGAACATACACAGTTTTTGTGAAATACTTATTGAGTAGTTCTGTTTTGAAGATTTTGAAATTGAGAAGATTTTCATTCGATCCAAAGAGCGGAGTTCCGGATCCGAGAATTTTCGAAACGGTGGTGATGGTCATCTCATCAATCAGGTCTTCTTTGAGAAATGCCTGAATAGTTTTTCCTCCGTCAACATAGATCGCATTGATCCCTTGATTGTTCAGATTTTGAACAATCTCATTCACCGAACCGTTCAGAATCGTACACTTACCTTCGATGTGCGCGGGAATTTTACTTATGGTATAACTTAATACGAATGCCGGTTTGGTATAGGGCCATTCTGGAAAACTGAGCACCGTTTCAAACGTTTTTCTTCCCATAACGATTCCGTCAATTCGATCCATAAATTCACCATAACCGAAATCAGAATTCGATTCGTTTGGAATTGATGTCAGCCAGTCGATAGATCCTGTTTTGTCGGCTATATATCCATCCATGGAGCACGCGATATACACAATATTAGGCATTAGGTTCCTTTTGGATAAATATGGAAAAACAGAAATAACCACTAAAGATACCATTCGCACTTCAAATTCTGTGTTGCTTTCGGTGCGCTGATCATTTCTGTCAAAATTGCGTAAGAAAAATGGTGAAATTACTCTACCAATTCGGTACAATGTACGTGAAATATTACGATTAGAAAAGATTGGGGGACAATATGAAAATGGAAGTTTTACTGATTCTTGCATTATTACTTTTTGCAGGTGCTCAGGAAAGAAAAACTGCTGCGGTAATGGAATTTAGTGGGTCTGGAATAGAATCTGCTGAAATCCAGACTCTTACGAGTAAGCTTGGGAGTGAACTCGTAAAACAAGATGTGTTTGTGATACTCGAAAGAGCAGAGATGGGACTAGTTCTACAGGAACAGGGATTTCAGCAGACTGGGTGCACCAGCGCTGAATGTGCGGTTGAAGTTGGTCAGGTTTTGGGAGTTCAGTTTATTATCACAGGATCCATTGGCAAACTTGAAGATATGTACTATGTCGAAACGCGCCTTATCGACGTCGGAAGTTCGAAAATCACAAAGAGTGTGGATCGAAATGTTCACGGTACACTAAAAGATGTTTTGATTACAGCTCTTCCAGAGATTGCCTCTGAACTATCCGGCAAAATTGTTCCTGTAAATATGACTACGTCTAAGTCTTCAAAGGAAGCACCCATAAAAACTGTTCAGCCGGAAATTAAAAAGAAAAAGCGGGTAGTTCCTATTCTGCTCAGCGCCGTTGGAGTTATTGGCGCTGGAGTGGGTGCATTTTTCATCATCCAAAAAAAGAAAGATTCCGGTGAACCAGAACTTTCCACAGGGCAGATACAAATTACTATTCCTGCTTTTAAAGGAGCATTCAAATGAAAAAGACAGTAGCTCTCTTATTTGCGGTGATGATTCTTTTTTCGTGTCAAAATCCTTTGTTTAAAGATGCTCGCGAAGAGCGCGGTGAAATTCAGATCATATTCGTCGATTCTGTAGGCGTGTCAGTTCGAGAGAGTCGCGCAGATGCTCTCACCTATACCGTAAAGATTTCTGGTCCCGGAATGTCCACGATTATTCACACGGGCAAAAAACCGGGAGAAACAATTACCGCTGATGTACCAGCGGGTGTCGGTCGTATGGTGACTCTTGAACGATACTTGGACGGTGTGCTAGAACAGACAATATCACGACAGGTCGATGTAAATGCAGGAGCCAGCACCTCCGTGGAACTTCCTGTTCCCGGAGTTACCGGCGCCGATGGATGGGTAATCAAAGCGGTTCGGTTATCTGTTCTTTTTAATCAACTGCTTGGAACTGTGACTCCTGCAGGAGGAGTTTTCACACGCGACACCACCATTACACTTACAGCAGTTCCGACGGGAAATGCCTATTTTGACGGATGGTATGTCGGTTCCCAGATGAAAGGCCTTTCAGATCAGCTCACGTTGAAAATGTCCGACAGTGCCACTGTGACAGCTCTTTTTTCAGTGGAGACTATTGCTATCTCGGTGCAACCGCGTGATACCGCTGTTGGTGAAGGTTCTGATGTCTCATTTTATGCAGAAGGATTATCGTCCATCGAAGGTGCTGGTGTTTCATATCAGTGGCAGAAAAAAGTAAGTGGCTCCGCACAGTTTACTGATATATCCGGAGCAAATTCATCTAAGTTTCAGTTGAATGCCGTAGGCACAGATCAAGACAGTCTCGTAGTTCGCTGTCGAATTTTCGGGCTGAAGAAAGGTGAAAAATTCAGTCGTGAGTCACTCCTTCGAGTAAACCCTGAAGGGAAAGTCTCTCTTACGGTCACTGCAAATGATCCTCTTAAAGGATCGATATTGAAAAGTCCGGATAAGTCTAACTATTCTATAGGTGATACGGTAATATTGACGGCTAAAGCAGTTGCGGGGAATCTGTTTGAAAAATGGCTCGGGGCCTCGGTTCTCGTTCTTTCTGATTCCAGTGCGCGAATCATTGTGAATGAAAATACCAATATCACCGCGCATTTTATTTCAGCTTCTGAAGCAATTACCGTGAGCAGTCTCGAAGATGGTGATTTTTGGGAAGGAACCGATGCCGTCTTCACTGTTACTGCTTCACACCGCGATGGTGAAAAAATAAGCTATCAGTGGGAAGAGAAGATCGGGAGTAGTGCATTTATACCTATTGCGGGCAAAACAACATCTTCGCTAATAATTTCTGCCGTTGGGGTGGCGCAGAACGGTAGACTCTACAGATGTAAAGTCTATACTGAAAATGGTTCGGTTTATAGTTCTGAAGCCGAACTTCGCGTGACGGAGAAGGATAAGTGGAATCTTACCACCAAGGTAGAACCAGATCTCCTTCGCGGATCAATTGTCACTAGTTCGGAGGGACCATACTTGACAGGTTCAAAAGTTTCGCTTACCGCTGTGTCGCGTGCAGGGTCAATATTTAAATATTGGTTAAACGGCAGTGACTCTATTGGCGCCGATACTGTTATTGATGTGGTAGTGAAAGCACACACTGTAATTACCGGGGTATTTATTCCAGCCTCTGAAGCACTTTCGATGCAAGCTGGATTTCCTGCTGATGAGGTTCGGAAAATGGGGGAATCTGTCACATTTACGGCTAAGGCGGTACATCTTCGTGGTGAAAAACTCTTCTACCAGTGGGAAAAGAAAGCAACGAACGATACGGGCTTCACGGTGATTCCCGGCGGTTCCTCCGAGTCGATTACTTTCAGCAATCTTACTGCTGATATGAACGGGTTGAAAATCAAGTGCCGGATTTTTGATACTCGAGGTGGAAAGCTGTACAGCCGAGTCGCTGTTCTTACTCTGTCCGAAGAGAGTCGATTTACGCTGTCGGTCACTGCCGAAGGAAAGGGCTCTGTAAGTAAAATCCCTGATAGCAGTTCCTATAAGGCAGGAAGTGAGATCGAACTTCAAGCGATTCCTCAGATCGGTTGGCGATTCGCGGGATGGTCAGGAGCATATAGTGGGATGAGTTCACCGTACTCATTTAAGCTTGACAGTTCGGCTCAAGTAACCGCAAAGTTTGAGCAAATTAAATATTCGATCACCATTGATAGTGTTAATGGAAGGGTCACGCGTAGCAAAGTGGAGCCGTACTATTATGGAGATACGGTAATTCTCACGGCTGTTCCGCATAGTAATTATCGCTTTACTGGGTGGACGGGTGATGCCACTGAAACCGGTTTATCGGCTAAGATTGTGATTGACGGGAATAAAACGGTGAAAGCAAATTTTGCTCCGGAGATCGGATTGAATCTCAAAATTCAGAGTATCAATGGAAAGGTCGATAGGTCACCTGATAAAGCATCATATCTTCCTGGTGATGCCGTTTCACTGACTGTTACTCCTAATCCCGGTTATCGGTTTGATAGTTGGTCCGGTGATCTGACTGGAACGGCAAATCCTGCATCGCTGAAAATTGGAAAAGATTTAGATGTTACTGCAAATATGACACCACTGTATAAAATGTTCTATGCAGCGAATGGTGTTACTGCAGGCGCACCTCCGGTTGACACTACTTTTTATGATGTTGGGCAGAAAGTTACCATTGCAGGTTCTGGTCAGTTAGTAAAAACAGGGTATAGTTTTGTGGGATGGAATACTCGTATTGATGGAACTGGTTTAACATATAGTTCCGGGATGCTGTTTACAAAAACTGCAAAAATTGATTCGCTATATGCAGTGTGGATTGCCAAGCAGTGTACGTTGACGACAACGGCTTCTGGTGGGTTTATAACGGTTTCGCCTCCGTCATCTAACGGTGTATACACCTTTGGCGCTTCGGTAACCCTCACCGCTTCCCCTGTTTCTGGATATGAATTTACCGGCTGGAGTGGTGACACAACTGCTAGTGCCCAGTCGATTACCACTGTGATGGATAAAAGTCACACGTATACTGCTTCGTTTGCAAAGCTTCCCGTAATCAGCTATAATGGAAATGGCAGTACTGGCGGAATGGTACCTGCTTCCATTTTTGGGAAAACGGGTACTGCCATTACTCTAGCCTCTCCGCTCACCGGTTTTGGGAAAAAGTACTATCGCTTTACCGGTTGGAATACTGCGGCTGATGGGACAGGAACTTCTTATTCTCCAGGCAGTTCTGTGTTCTTTGGACCGACAGATATGACGTTCTATGCGCAGTGGCAGTTCGAAGTATATGATGCTCACAGTTCTGCGGTGTGGAGTGTCGGGTTTACTCCCGACGGAAAAGCCGCCTACTCAACTTCTGGCGGAGTCGATGGAGATGGGTTTGTTCACATTTGGGATCCTAGCAGCGGCAAAGAGTACCTTAATTTTAGAGCTTCTGAGGCTGGGGTTGACGATGTAGTTTTCTCGCCAAGTGGCGATACTATTCTTGTTGGGCGCCATTCGATAGGAGTGGAGGGCTACTCTACGGGGGCGTTGTATACAAGTAAAGGTGAGCTTATTAAAGAGTTGTCCTCTGGTTTAGGTGGAAAAACAAACACCGTAAACTCTGTGGCGTATTCTCCTGATGGAACTCATATTGCTTTTGGTTGCTGGAATGATACCGCGGCACTCTACGCTGTTCCCGATTTGAAGCCGTTTCTATATCCGCATAAAATGTCAGGATTTTCCAGTCTTGTGTCTGACATTTCATTCTCTAAGGATAGTCGAACAGTGTTGACTAGTTCGCTGAATGGGAATGTGTACCTCTGGCTTGTTGGAGATCCTCGAGAGCCTATTCTCGTTGTTGATGGTGAAGCTACGAATCCTGTACTTAGTTCGCAACTTCATGCAGGTAACTCAGATTTTGGGGTAATCGGTTATCGCAGTGGAGAAATTAAGATATTTGATTTTAGTACCAAGGCGTATCTTTCTGAAATAAAAGCTCATTCCGAAGTGGGTAAAAATGGTGAGGCAGGAACAACGGAAGTGGTGTTTTCACCAGATGGTAAGATTTTAGCTACCGGTGGTCATGATGGAAGAGTGCTACTTTGGAATGTTGAGAAGTTGGCTCTGGAGAAACCTATTGCAGAGTATGATCATGGCGGATCATCTATCAGATCTATCGGTTTTTCGCCTGACAGCAGAACTATTATCGTAGGTGATGATGCTCGATTGGTGAAAATCCACCCTGTTCCGTAAATCAAGTGTTTCTTCTAAAGTAATGGGTGTGGAACGGTAGTTCTGCACCTTTTTGCGTAGAGAGGTTTGAAAAAATGGCCTAGTTCATTAAATTGGAATTTTCCGCAAATACTATTTTCAAAAACAAACGTAACGAAAAGGATTGAAAAGTTACCAGCCGAACTGTGATCTTTGCAGATGGAACAAAAAAAACGCTGGGGATCATGCTACCCGGTGAATACGAATTTGGGACTGGTCTCAAAGAGATCATGGAGATTCAGGCTGGTGAATTGACGGTCAAACTACCTCAGGAATCAGGTTGGCGCACAATTACTCCGCCAGAATCATTTGAAGTTCATGCTAATGCAAAATTTCAGTTGAACATAACCAAAGCAACCGATTACTGCTGCTCATATATCGAAGAGTAATCTTTTTAGACATACAACGAAAAAGGCCGAAGAGTGTATGCTCTTCGGCCTTTTGATATTTTAACCGATTTTTATCCCAGTTTTTCTGCTTTGATCACTGAGATCATATCGTGAACAGTGACGAATTTTTCCCGCGGTTTTTCCCGCACTGCGCCCTCTTCGTGTTCCGCTTTTTCGATAATTTTCCAATCTTCGAAAGGAACATAATGAATCTCTTTGCTGTCGAGAAGTGTTTTCACTGTTTCAGCCTGGGACCGAACGAGCGGTTCACCTGTCCACGAAGGAAGATCTTCGAGAAGTTTATCAACGGTGGCGATTGAATCGGGTTTGTTGGTGCCGATCACGCCGGAAGCACCTCGTTTTGCCCAACCTACCACGTATTCACCACGTTGAGTTTCACTTGTTTCTGCATGAATCACGCGCCCTTCCACGTTGGCGATCGTTCCCCGTTTTGCATCGAACTGAATTCCGTCGATCGGTTTGACCTTGTAGCCGACAGAACGGAATACAAGCCCACAGTCAAGAGTTTCAAGATCTTCGGTCATGGTTTGATGGATTTTCCCTTCGTCGTCAGTGAACAGTTCGTTTACCACAAAGGAGAGACCGGTCACATGATCGCCACCGAGTATTTCCTGAGGCGAACGGCGGAACAAGAAACGAATAGTTCGTTTTGAAGGATCAGGTTGATTTTCGGAGATCGATTCGAGGAACTGGAGGTTCTGAATCATTTTTTTGTCGTTGGAATCCTTAAGAATCTCTGCGGTGTTATTTTCCAGTTTCAACTCTTCGGGATCGACAACGGCAACGGCGCCTTCGAGCTCGGGAATCTCCTTGGTTCCCGTATTCGTGAACGCCGCCTGAAGTGGGCCACGGCGAGCGACAAGGCAAATCTCTTTTATATTACTTGAAGAAAGTTGTTCTTGTACGTGGTGTGGAATATCTGTTTTGGCAATCTCTTCGGGAGTCAAGGCGAGAACGCGGGCGATGTCGAGTGCCACATTGCCCATGCCGACAATCACTGCTCGTTCGTGAGAAAGATCGAAAAGAGTCTCTTTGTAATCAGGATGACCATTGTACCATGCCACAAATTCGGTGGCCGAGTGAGAACCAATTTTTGTTTCCCCGTCGATTCCCATGGCTCTGTCGCTCTGAGCACCGATGGCGTAGATTATCGCATCAAAAGTGTCTAATAACTCTTCGCGAGTGATGTCATTGCCGAACTGTACATTTCCCCAAAACCGAAACCGATCCATGGATGCAATTTTGTCATACACTTTCGACACTGATTTGATCTGCTGATGATCCGGGGCAACACCGGCACGAACGAGTCCGTATGGTGTTGGAAGGTATTCAAACATATCGACTTCGGAAATGATTTCACTGTTTTTAAGAAGGGATTCTGCGGCGTAGAATCCCGATGGCCCCGATCCGATTATGGCAACGCGAAGTGGGCGGGATTCTGACCCAATTACAACACTCATATATAACTCCTTTGTTTTCTTTGTTTGAGATAAAATAAAACAAAGGGTGTGCCAATGTGAGACTTTCCCTTTTTCGTTGTATCCATTTTTACCACACCTTATTTTTGATCTATGAAACTACTCAATAAAATCCGAAATATAATCGATGAAATTCGCGATCCTTATCCGCGAGTTCGAGGCAACTGCCGCATGTGTGGAACCTGTTGTCGTTCAGTAATCCTCACCTATATGCGAAAACCGGTGAGAACAATGAAACAGTTCGAAAAACTGCTTCGCTGGCATTGGAAAACCTACGAACGGTTTATTCCTGATGCTGTTCAGAATGAACAAATGCCAATCGCATTCACCTGCAAATATGTCCAAGGGAATCGCTGTTCAGTACACGAAACTCGTCCGCTACTCTGTCGAACCTATCCTCACCGATCGATTTTCAAAATGGGCGCTATTCTTGAAGATGGCTGTGGCTATCGCGTGGTGGAAAAGGGGAGTTTTGAAGATATTCTTTCTCAGAAGATCCGTTCGTGAACCGCTTGTTTTTTTCGTTGCGATTGGTGTGAGAATCGTTGACTTTTAATTCGTTCCATTGTACCATTGTAAAATTGAAATTGCCGGTTTTCTCGGAAGCGTATAGCTATGAATGTGAATGTATTAAAAGAATTCCCTCTTCTCATTCGAATGATCCTGCTCACGGCTCTGTGTTCTCTCATTTTGACGATTTGTATTACAACGATTGAAATAACAATAACCTACAATCGAAAGATGGTCGAGCTCGAAAAGGCTTTCCAATTGATTAAGGAGACTCAAGTCTCTTCATTGAGTGAAAATCTGTGGCAGTTCGATACGCGCGCTGTTGATATTCAACTGCAAGGCATATTAAACTCAAATGGCGTTTCCGCGGTGTCGATCGACGGCCTAGATGATATGATATTCAGCGTCGGAGATACGGCCTTTGTAAATCCGATCCACCGAAACTATCCAATCTTGAAAAAAAATGATACTCAGATTGACACGATCGGCGTTTTGCATTTATATGGCACAAATAAGTTAATTATCAAGGAGTTGATTGAAGAATTGCCTATTGTAATCACCAGCGAACTACTGAAAATATTAGGGATAGTCGCGATTATCATGTTGCTTTTTTTCCGGTTTTTCCATCGACACCTACAGAAAATTGTTTCTTTTACCGATTCGGTAACGCTTTCAAATATTGGCACACATCTCACACTTTCAAGGCGCAAAACTGATAATGACGATGAACTTGATAGACTGGTGTCGGCAATTAATAATTACGGCGAACGAATCGCCAACGGCTTTGAAAATCTTCGACAAGCTGAAGAGTTACTTCGTTCCAGTGAAGAGATGTATCGCCATGTCTACAACGCACCTGATGAAGCGATTTTCATCCACGATGGTGAAACGGGAGCGATTCTCGATGTCAATGCTGCTGCAGTGGAACTCTATGGATACCCTAAAGATGAGTTTCTTTCACTTTCGATCAGTGACCTCAGCAGTGGAACTCCACCCTATTCTCAAGAAAATGCCCGCATTCATGTTATCAATGCCGTTGATACCGGTTCGACCACGTTTAATTGGCGGGCAAAGAAAAATACGGATGAACTATTTTGGGTGAACGTAACACTTCGGCGGGTAATGGTTCAAGATCAGATGCGAGTCATAGCCTTTGTGCGCGATGTAACGGAACAAAATCGCCTTGAAGAGAATCTTCGCCAATCGCAAAAAATGGAAGCGATTGGAACACTCGCTGGTGGAGTCGCTCACGATTTCAATAATATATTGTCAGGTATTGTAGGGTTTTCGGAACTGGCTCTTATCGAAGCAGAAAAGTCGGCGTTCGCCACTACTGAAGAGTATATCGGCGAAGTACTGAAAGCTTCAGATCGCGCCAAAGGATTGGTGGAACAGATTCTCATTTTCAGCCGGAAATCTTCAAAAGAAAAATCATCCGTTGAGTTTGCTTCGGTTGTGCAGGAGAGTCTCAAACTGTTGCGTTCGTCGATTCCGACCACAATCAATTTTGTCGTATCACTAAAAAGTGAATCGAAAATTTTGGCAGATCCAACTCAGATACATCAAATTGTTATGAACCTTTGCACCAATGCATACCACGCGATGCGAGAAAGTGGTGGAACGTTAACGGTTACCTTGTCAGAAGTCGAAATTTCTTCAGAAAATCAGACAATTGGTGATCAACTTTCCGAGGGTAGTTACATCAGACTCTCGATTAGTGACACGGGGATTGGTATGGATTCTACCACAATTAAGCGAATTTTTGATCCCTATTTCACTACAAAAAAAGAGGGTGAAGGCACCGGTCTTGGTCTCGCCATGGTTCATGGAATTGTCAAGGATCACGGCGGAGATATTACCGTTTACAGTGAACTCGGACGAGGAACCACGTTCAACATTTATATGCCTAAACAGACCATTGGCGGAAAAGCTTTGACGCGAAAAAAGTCTGTAAGCGCCGAAACGTTGCGAGGAACCGAGTCAGTTCTCTTTGTGGATGACGAAGAGGTTATTCGCCGTCTTGGCGAACGGGTATTTGCGAAAAATGGGTATGCTGTAACTGTGTGTGAAAATGGTCTTGATGCGTGGGAGTTGTTCAGTCAAAATCCTCAGGCATTTGATATTGTTGTCACGGACATTACCATGCCATTGATGACAGGAATAGAATTGACTCGCGCCATTCACTCGATCAGCCCTGATTTCCCCGTTATTGTGTGCAGTGGGTTTACCTTGCAGATGAATGAAACAGTTCTCGAGACTGAAAATATCTTTCGGTTCCTTCAGAAACCGGTGGTTATTAATTCACTTCTCACGGCAGTACGCGAAGCCATTGACACAAAAAAAGGGAAAGGGTAATCCACTCTTTCCCTCGAACATGTTCCACGCAAAAACTATAACTGGATCGATTCAAAACGTCGACAACACTCCTCGATAATTGCTTGATCTTTGGCAAAGCAGAATCGAATCAAATGATCCCCTGAATTATCATGGAAAAAAGCTGATCCCGGGACGCCGGCAATTCCGGTCATGGTGAGCAGTTTGAGTGCTCGGTCGCGACTGGTCGGCGCTTCAATGCGAGAAATATCCGCTAAAAGGTAGTAGGCTCCGTCGGGAACAGTGGGATTGAGTCCTGCTTTTCGCAGAGATTCACAGATCATGTCGCGCTTGATACGATGGTCATCCCGCAAATCGTTGTAGTGTTGCGCTGGAAGTTCCATTAACCCTTGAGCGACACCTGCCTGAAGTGGAGCTGGTGCGCAAACGTAGACCAGATCGCTGAGATGACCGATCGCGGTGGTAATCTCTTTCGGAGCAATGGTGTAGCCTACACGCCAACCGGTAATACTAAATGTTTTTGAAAATCCCCCTACCAAAACAGTGCGTGTGCGAAGTTCTGGGATCGAGAGTGGTGAGATATGCGATCCCGTATAGACAAAGTATTCGTAAATCTCATCTGAAATGAGTATGAGATTGAACTTCTCGGCGATTTTCCCGATCCGCAAAAGTTCTTCGCGAGTGAACACTTTCCCCGAGGGATTTGAAGGTGTATTTATGAGGATTGCTCGCGTTGAAGGAGTGATAGCTTTCAAGAGTTGTTCATCGGTGAACTGCCAATCCGGTTCACTGAGTCGCACATAGCGAATGCCCAAGCCGGCAGATTGAAAGGTCGAAACGTGATAGCCGTAAAATGGTTCAAATACAACAACTTCGTCGCCGGGATCGAGCAGTGCCATCACTGCAGAATAGAGAGCGCCTGTGGCGCCACCGGTGACAACTATTTCTGAATCGGGATCGATAGAAATACCCTTGTCGCGAAACTCTTTTGCGGCAATCGCTTCGCGAAGTGACGTAATTCCGTCGTGTCGGGTGTAGCTGTTGTGCCCGGCGTAAAGCGCTTCTTTTGCGCCATCCAGAACATTCATTGGGGTTTCGGTGTCGCATACACCTTGCGATAAGTTGATTCCACCGACTGATCTGCAGGCAAGAGACATGGCACGTATTTCTGATTGGGTAATCTGAGAACTTCGACGACTGAGTTGAATCATTTTACTACTCCTTTTTAGCGTAGAAAAATAGATTCTGATCAGGTCAAATAAGCGGAGATCTTAGAGTGTTTCGAGCAGATCTTTAAGTTCTTGAATGTGGAACGGTTTTCCGATCATGGCGACGAATCCGTCGTGAGAGTAGGCACCCTTTTCATCGTCGTCAAGAAACCCGGATGCGAGAACCGCTTTGAGCGAAGGATTAATCGTGCGAAGAGCGGCGAAAAGTTCGGTTCCGCTCATTTCGGGCATGTGGCTGTCGACAATGGCTAGGTCAACGGAATTGCTGTTATTTTGAAAATAAGCAATCGCTTCGGGACCGTTGCTAAACGCGACGACTTCACATCCTAATTTTTTAAGAATCATCGAGGTGGTGAGTCGAACGACGCTTTCATCGTCAACCAGTATGATGCGGTTAATTCTCATTTGTGAGCCTTTTGTTTAGATCTAACACCTAAAGAGTACCACTTATCTGAGAAATGAGCTATACTTTTCTTTAGAATTCTAGTAAACGAGTGATATTTTGAACAAGGAATTTTACGCCATGAAATATACGATAACTACACTTCCTCTTGCCGATGAAAAAAAAGCCAAACTGCTGGCTCGCGCAATGCAATCGAAAGCGGCGGGGCTCTCTTTTTTAGAACTGACTGAACTTGTCCAAAGTGAAGAGTTTAAAATTGGATCAGGGATTCCCGCAGCGCAGGCCGATCAGCTGAAACATCAGCTAGACGAAATCGGTGTGAAATATCGGGTTGAAAAGGAACTCGAACCGGAACTGGCTCCCCGCCCAGTTCCCGAAGAGATCGCTCCACGAGCAGTGGAAACACCAAAGGCAGTTCAGGAGCAGCGGCTGCCGCCACTTCACACAACGGTGATCGAACGGCCACGGCGATCGAAACTGGTTATCCCCATGACGGTGGTGACAATCATAGCCACCGGTTTTCTCCTTTTTCTCCTTATGGAAAGCGCTGAAAATCGCCGCGAATTTAAAATGAACGAACTGAGTCTTACGGATACAACCGAAAGTGGCGCACCGGCATCTGAGCCGCTTTCTGGAAAGCAGTCAGGCAAGGAGAAAAAATCACAAAAACTGCTCGATTCGGCGGATCAAACCTGCTTTTCCGGTGGAACTGATACGGAACAACTCTATCGTTTTGCCCTATCGTATAATCGCCAGAACAAAAATGCCTGGTTCGGTTTGCTCAACTGTATGCGTTTTTCGAATCGCGAAACCGAAGCTTCTGCAATTGAAAACGAAATGATTGCTCTTTTTGGTAAATCGGTGGTGGAACCGGAACAGTTTGCTCGCGAATTTGGCACGGTTGCCGAAATTTCACTGAAAGGAACTGCCGCATCGCTCGTCCTGGAAACCACTAGCTCTAAGAGTCGCACCTACAGTGATCTCTTCCAGATCGCTCGCCGCTTTTCGTCCACAGGAACATTTTCATCGCTCAAAATTTTGGTGAAACGACCAGACGGAACGGGCGTTCTACTGACAGCTTCACCAATCGGTTGCATATCCTACCCTGAATTTGTGAAAAATAGCACCTTCGAAACGTTTGACTAAGGAAAATCACTTGAACAGTAACGGTTTGAATGCTATCATTTTTGAAACTCGGAGGATCAGATGCCGTGGAGAAAAAATAGCGAATTCGTCGAAAAAGTAGAGTACCTTCTGACCCTTTCGGATCAGGCGATTGCGGCGTTCACATCGACTTTTGCACGTCATCTCAAGGGAATTCACGATGGCATTTTTTCCTATGGCGTGGATTCTCTGCGCAAATACAAGTCTGAGTCTGGCAACGGCGTGGATTCTCTTCGCGTATTTCTCTATTCGTCGTCATTCCCGCAATTGCGCGATGATCTGATGATTTTGGCCCATACGATTCACCTAATCGTTGAAGATTTGGCCCATCTGCTCTACGATCTTCGCGATCACAGCATTACTTTCGCCACACTGGCACCGGCATTTTCAGAACTGCTGACCAGCGTCGAAGAGGTGGTGCGAAAGACCAACGCCTTTTGCCACCTGTTCCTTCAAAAAAAATCCCGCGAAGTCATTTTTGCTGAAAGTGAAAAGCTTTCACTCGAACGAAGCAGATGTGACGAGATTGTTGATCGCTGTATTGCGGCACTGTTCAACGAAACGGTGGAGCCTCAGGTGAAACTGGAGTTGAGCCGCATTGGGACGCAACTGGGAAAAGTGACTCACCGTTGCCAAAAATTGGTTAATCACATTGAAATTATTACACTGTCCGAAAACGAATAGGAGTATTCATGGATCTTCCACATATTAATAGCACCGCCCTGATTAGCAATGATCCGAAAATTATTGAACAGGTTCAACGCGCATTTCAGATGAACGAATTGGTGGATGTCATTGCCACCAAAGATGAAGCGGATATGCTTTCAATCGAACTGCCGGAACTGATTATCATCGACTTTACCAACTGGGAGCTGGCGTTCACCGTGCTCGACCGGATTATCGAGGATCCGTGGCTTCACTACCAGAATATTATCACGATTTGCAGTAGCTACGAAGTGGCTCACCGGATCGAAGGGCATCGTGCGATCAGTTTGATCGGTGCGGTTTCGCGCTATGATCTGGACAAAGATCTTCCGGTTCTTCTCGATCTGATCCGTCGCAATCGCCAGTTGTTGTTTCACCGCGGCTACGAAACAGTGGTGTCCGATCAGATTTCCGGTCGCTATACGATCAGCAATTCACTGCACGAAATCGAAGCGTTGATCAATCTAATCTGTTCCTATCTTTTCAACACGAACCGAATCAATGTATCACGCCGCAATCGTCTCAAAGTGGCACTGACGGAACTACTGGTGAACGCACTTGAACACGGGAACTGCGGTATCGGCTTTGAAGAAAAACAGGAGTGGCTCGAATCGGGCAAGAAAATCACCGAGCTGATCAAGCAGAAACTGACTCTTCCTGAAAATGCTACGAAAGTGATCGCGTTCAACTACGAAATCAATCGCGACTATTCTGATTTTTACATCGAAGATCAGGGCGAAGGATTTGATTGGAAAACCTACATGAATCCCGACAGCGAAGTGCTTTACACCACCGTAAGTGGGCGCGGTGTGATCATGGCGCGGTCGTCCACGGCTCGCTTGGAGTACAACGAAAAGGGGAACCGTGTTCGCTGTTCCATCGATCATCAGGAACCGGTGAGCAATAGCTTTCCCGCTGTGCTCAACCATCTCGTCCCCGAAGATGTTACCGAGGGAATGACCATTCTTCGTCAGGGCGATCGCAGTACCTATCTCTATTTTATTATCAAGGGTCGTTTCATGGTGACCGTTGATGATAAACCCATGTCGATACTCACTCCTGACGATATTTTTATGGGGGAGATGTCCTTTTTGCTCAACGGGCGACGCAGTGCCACGATCACCGCGCTTTCCAGTGGACAACTGATTAAGATCAGTAAAAAAGAGTTTATCGGCGTGATTCGCAAATACCCCTACTACACGCTCTACCTCGCGCGGCTACTGGCGCGACGGGTGAATCAACTGAATGGATAACAGAAGTAAATGAGTGATACAAAAAGGCCCTGTCGATTGCGACGGGGCCTTTTTTGGTGGGGAGGGGGACTACTTTTTGACTGGAATTGCCAACTGAAATTTAAGTGAAACTGAGGGAGACAGTCCTACATCTCCAAGTTCCGCTTTAACTTTGATAATTGAATCATTTGGTACCGTTTGGTTATAGGAATAATAATAATCCGTAACTTTACTGTACTGAGCAACTTTATCTACCCACAATTGTGACTCTGCAGAGATACGCCACACTCCCTTGCCGAGAACAACGCGAATTTCAGGGCCACCAAATTGCTGATGCAGCGTTTCTTTCCATTGATCCTGCAAATATCCTACTTTACCGCCTGCAGAGAAAGAGAGAATTGGGCGGGGATGCCATTCGTATAATACAACAGCCATAGCACCAAAATCCAAGAACTGTCCATAGATGCCATAGAACATATTACGATCTGTAAGAATGCCGATTTCACAGGCAATGCGACGAGGTACATTTCTCAAATCTTCAGAGTAACTGTATGGTGTGTGAAATTTTGCAGCCAAAAATGTTTGGTATTGAATTCCAAATCGTATTTGCCCGTTTGAACCCGGGATGTAAGCTGTCTCCAACCGCAACGCATTCCCTTCTTTTATCAATTTTGATCCTTTTGCCGTTAAAAAGACCCCTGTTCCCGTTCCGATAAGCGAGAGCATCGCATATTCTGGCATCTCAAAAGCAATACAAAAAAGCGTAAAAAATGAACCTGTTGCGATCGCAGATATTCCCGCCGATTTAGAAACTACCCCCCATCTCTGTTTTAATCGGGATTCCCGATACTTGAGTGAATCGTCATTAATTGCTGTTACCGAATGGGTAGATATGAAACTTGGTTTTCCTAGTTCATGACCTAGACTGCCAGAAGAACTATCGCCTAATCCCTCTGAAGAAAAAACAGAACCGAAAAGTGCAAGGGTTATGAAAATGGCCAGTACATGTATTCTCACTATTTTTCTCCACAAAGATTGGGTGTACGACGTTTTATGTTAAGTAGGCTGTTGGATTCAAGTGAGAAGATGAAGGCCCCGATGCCAGGTTTTCATTCCCTTAACGCGTGTTTTTGTTCCCCTGACGGAGGTATTCGTTCCCCTGACGGAGGTATTCGTTCCCCTGACGGAGGTTTTCGTTCCCCTGACGGAGGTTTTCGTTCCCCTGACGGAGGGTTTCGTTCCCCTGACGGAGGGCAAAAGGGCACCCACAAGGGGCGCCCCTACAGAATGTTATGGGTTTTGTTCGGCCGGTTCCGCTGCGCGTTTTGCCTTTTGGCGCGCTCGATATTCGGCACTCTGTTTTGCGGAATATTTGCTAGTAAATTTCGCCCGTTTTGCTTCATCATTGCGGAACGCGCGGGTGGCGTGGAATCGCACGCGGGAGAGATAGAGTTCCGCGAAATTGCGCACGCGGTCGCGAGCCGTTTTTGCGGGGATCGATCCTCCGGGAAGAGCGAGCGTTTTGGCGTGGATTGCGGCGTACTCTTTGCCAAGCTGTTTCAGTTCTGCAATGCGATCTTCAGAAAAGCCCGCCGCTTTTGCTTCGAGGGGATAGCGTTGAGCCGTATCGGCGAGGCGTGAAATATCGAGCAGTATGTCTTCGGGACCTTCGCCTTCGTGGATCGAATCGAGAATGTTCATCGCTTCGCTGTTGTCGATCAGCACCGTTTCAAGGCGATCAAGCCATTCGTCGCGCAGTGCGGTCACTTCGGGATAGGCCACTTTCCACGCCTGTTTCTGTTCCGGAGTTCCTCGGCGGGAGTTTTCCCACGCGGTTTCACAGGTGTCAAGTTCGTTGGCGATAATTCCCGCCACTTTGCAGAACGGGGCAGGCACGCCTCGCGCCACAAATGCCGCGGTCTCTTCGGTGAGTGCCGTGTCGATCTGACGCAGTTCGGCGATCAGATGTTCAACCGGTTTCTTGCGGTCTTCTGGTTCGGTGGAACGGATGCGGGCGAGGACATTTTCGGGGGTAACCGAATTCATACAGGACTCCTTTGGTAGTAGTAATGACACTATCGTGTCGGGACTTATGAACGAGATTAAATTATAAAGTGCTGATACTTTCGGGAGAAAAAAAGTGAGGAGTTGCGATAAAAAATCCCCGACGAATTGGTTCGTCGGGGATTTTATTCGGTTCGACACGCTCACCGACCGAAGCCTGAGCTTGTCGAAGGTCGGTGTTTCGTCTACGCTCTCGTGAGGTGGCGATACTTTATACGGTGAGGCTGATCTGCCGCCGCACCGAGACGACGTTTGCGATCCTCTTCGTATTCAGAGTAGTTCCCGTCGAAGAACTTAACGGTAGAATCACCTTCGAAAGCGAGAATATGGGTCGCCACGCGGTCGAGGAACCAGCGGTCGTGAGAGATCACCACGGCGCAACCAGCGAAACTCTGCAACGCTTCTTCGAGCGAACGAAGGGTTGTGATATCGAGATCGTTGGTCGGTTCGTCGAGAAGCATCACGTTGGCGCCTTCCTGAAGAAGCAGTGCGAGGTTCACGCGATTCTGCATACCACCGGAACATTCGCCGATCTTTTTTTGCTGATCCGATCCGTTGAAATTGAATTTCGACACGTAGGCGCGGCTGTTGATTTCTCGCCCGCCGAGATTGATCATATCACGTCCGTCAGAGATCATCTGCCACACGGTTTTTGTCGGATCAAGCTGATTGCGACGCTGATCAACATAGGCGAGTTTTACTGTTTCGCCGATGCGGAATTCACCTTCATCGGGCTGCAGTTCGCCGGTGATCAGTTTGAACAGGGTGGTTTTACCCGCGCCGTTTGCTCCGATCACGCCAACAATTCCGCCGGGAGGAAGCATAAAGTTGAGATCTTCATAGAGAACTTTGTCGCCGAACGCTTTTTTCACGCCGATTGATTCGATAACCGATTTGCCGAGGCGCGGGCCTGGTGGAATAAAGAGATCGAGGTCGTTGGCACGTTTTTCCAAATCTTTCGTGAGAAGATCTTCGTAGGAAGAGATGCGCATTTTCGCTTTGGTATGTTGATCTTTCGGACTCATCTTGAGCCATTCCAACTCGTGCATGAGCGTGCGGATTGCCGCGGTGTCCGCTTCGCCGGATTTGTTTTTCGCGCGGAGCTGTTGCTGTTTCTGTTCGAGCCACGACGAGTAGTTTCCTTTCCAAGGAATTCCTTCGCCGTTGTCCAGTTCGAGAATCCAGCCCGCCACATTGTCGAGGAAGAATCGGTCGTGAGTCACGGCGATTACGGTTCCTTCGTACTTCTGAAGGTGATGTTCCAGCCACGAAACCGATTCTGCATCGAGATGGTTGGTCGGTTCGTCGAGAAGAAGAATGTCCGGTTTTTTGAGAAGCAGACGGCAAAGAGCCACGCGACGGCGTTCTCCTCCAGAGAGATGTTCACAGGAACTATCCGCCGGCGGACAACGAAGCGCATCCATGGCCATTTCGAGACGGGAATCGAGATCCCACGCATTGTGGCGATCGAGAAGATCCTGCACTTCACCCTGACGTTCGATCAGCGCGTTCATCTGGTCATCGGTCATCTCTTCCATGAATTTCAGGTTGATCGCGTCGAACTCTTTGAGAAGAGCCACGGTTTCCGCCACGCCTTCCTGAACTACTTCAAGCACGGTTTTGGTTTCGTTCATCAGCGGTTCCTGTTCGAGGAATCCGATGGTGAATCCCGGAGTTACCTGCGTATCACCGGCAAAGGTGGTGTCCACACCGGCGAGAATCTTGAGAAGGGTCGATTTACCGGAACCGTTCAGACCGACCACGCCAATTTTCGCGCCGAGGAAATAGGACAGTGAAATATCTTTCAAAACCGTTTTGGTTCCGTAGGATTTATTCACCTTGTACATGGAATAGATGATTTTTTCTTGTTCGACAGCCATTCATTCTCCTTGATAAAGATGGTTTTGCAATTTGAGTATAAAATGATTTCTGCGAGAGGCGTGCGGTTCAGGGAGATTTTAGGGAATGCAATATATGAAAAGGTGTGCAAGCCTTATACTTCGATTAATATTTCCTCTTTTTTCAGAAAATCGCGATCCTTTTTAAGTATTCCAAGGAGGCGGCAGGCGGTGCCGGAAGGCGCGTTTCGTCCACATTCCCACGCTTCGACCGTTTTAACTGAAACACCCATAATATCAGCGAAAAGTTTCTGCGACAATCGCTGTTCCGCTCTGATCGCTTTAACCTCGGTAGCTGAAAAGGAGTTGATAGGTTCGATCTGAAAGCGGTGTGATTTCAGTTTGATTTTTCCCTCTTTGTAGAGTTTTACCTCTTCCAATCCACGCATAATTGAGTCATAGAGTTCACTCATTACAGTTCTCCTTTAATAATTCGAACGAACGTTTTCAATGCAAACTTCTCGTCCTCCGAAAGATTTGCTTTGTCGGATTTTGCATACACGGTCAAAAGAAAGGTCTCTTCGTCTTCGAGGAAATCAACATAAATAACCCGAACACCGCCACTTTTACCATCATTGCGAGCCCATCGTACCTTTCGCACTCCGCCAGTTCCTTGAATCACTGGGCCAACTAACGGATTTTCAAGAAGGTAGATTTGGAACTCTCTCAGATCTTCCTGCGTCAGTTTCAGGTTTTTCCACCGCTTCTGAAATTCGGTAGTTTCAATAAATGTGCGATTCATGAATCCCCTTTCACGTCATTACTCATCGAATATACCCTATTAAATAGGGGTAGTCAACGTTTGTTTATAGTGATTTTCACTTCTACAAATCCTGATGATCACGGTCGGACATATGGTCTTTGGAAAGTTGATCACGGGAGGCCGTAGATTACTGTTTAGTTTCATTAAATCGCTTCGTGGTTTTCGCCGTCGCCACCGCTTCTCGGGGATTATCCGGCCAGGGATGTCGGGGATATCGCCCTTTCATCTCCTTTTTCACCAGATCATAGGAACCATCCCAAAAGCCGATCAGATCCTGCGTGATCTGAACCGGCCTTCCCGCTGGAGAGAGCAGATGAATCGTCAGCGGAACCGTTCCCGCTCCCACCGCTGGCGTGACCGTTGATCCGAACATCATCTGAAGTTTTACCGCCAGCACGGGAGGTTCAACGGAGTAGTCGATTTTCATGTGGGAACCTTCGGGGACGACCATGCGAGTTGGCGCGAGTCGGTCGATTTCGGCTAATCGGTTCCAATCAAAGGGCGATCTGAGTGCCGATAGCAGATCGATTTTCCCGAACTGATCCTTTCGCGTGATTCCATTGAGATAGGGCGCGAGCCACATTTCAAGCGTGGCGAGAAGGGTCTCTTCATCCACCGGATCGAACTGATCGGGAAAGTGACGGTGAAGAAATGCCAAGCGATCGCGGAACTCCGATGCTTCGTCGCTCCAGTTCAGAGAATCGATTCCCATGGAACGGATTCCGGAAATCACCGCCGAAACCATCTGCGATTTGTCTGCGTTGTCGATCCGTTTCTCACTAAAAATGAGTTCGCCGAGACGAACCGTTTCACGAGCGAGAACTTTCTCGTCGCGATCACTCCAGAACAGTTCCCGTTTCGGTTTCAGTTGATTTTCAAAGAGAGATTCAATTTCCGCCCGTGAAATTTCCGCAGCCAAAAAGATTTTCGCATCGCGGTCACGACCAGAACACTCGGCCACAACTACAAACTCTGCTTTTGCCAGTGGGTCAGTTTCGCAAAGTGAAGCTCCACCTCCGCCGGAAAGTAGATATTTGCTTGCCTGCCCCGTTCGTTTCATCCCGATCCGATCGGGGAAAGCCAACGCCAGCAGTGAACCAATGTGTACGGGCAATTTGCGATCGCCCCCATTTTCAGGGCAAATAGAATTCGCCCCTACATTTCTCCAGGAATCGGCCAGCTCCACGATCCGTTTCACCGCTGATCGATCTATTGTAAATCCCGCTTCGTGCAACGTTTCACCGCGGCGGAACCGTTCAATCTGACCAATCCGCAACGCCAGATCAGCCTGTTCGAATCGATCTTTCGGCTTCATGAAATCCCGTTCCGACAGGATCGCGGCGAGATCGCGAGCACTCTGCGAATTTCCTAATTTTGAAATTTTGTAATTGAAATCGAGCGCGCCGAGCATTACCAAGAGTGATTTTGATTCGTTTTGGACTGCTGGATGGGGAAGATCAAAAAGAAAAAGTGAGTTCAAATCGGTTGTCCCCCAAAGCGCTAACTCTAGCAAAAACGAACTCAGTTCCGCGCTGAGTATCTCCGGTTTGTGGAACGGCTGACGACCCGCGTGAGATTGTTCGCTCCAAAGACGAACCGCAATTCCCGGAGCTGTTCGTCCCGCGCGCCCTGCCCGCTGATCCGCCGAAGCGCGTGAAATCGGTGATACAATCAGGCGAGTCATCCCCGAACCGGGATCGAATTTCGGTTCGCGGTGGACACCCGAATCGACCACGGCGGTGATTCCGTCAATCGTTATCGATGTTTCCGCGATATTGGTGGCGAGCACGATCTTGCGCGTTCCTGCTTTTGCCGGAGCAATCGCTTCATCCTGATTTTCCCGCGAAAGTGTTCCGTAGAGCGGGCAGATTTTTATTGATGGATCAAATCCGGATTCGCGCAGTTTTGTTTCCACCTGAACAATTTCGCCCATGCCCGGTAAAAACGCCAAGATCGATCCCGATTCGGATCGCACCAGTTCGCGGATCGTGCGAACAGTATGATCCACAAGCCATTCACGGTCCCGCGGAGGGTTCCAGCGAATCTCCACGGGGAACGATCGCCCTTGCGACTTCACCGTATCACAGGACAATTTTTCCGCCAACCGTTCGCCGTCGATCGTGGCAGACATAAGAATAATCTTGAGATCGTCGCGAAGATTTTCTTGACAATCGATTGCCAGTGCAAGCCCGAGATCCGCGTCCAGCGACCGTTCGTGGAACTCATCGAAAATTACAGCATTGATGCCACTCAGTTCTGGATCGTTCTGAATCATGCGAATAAAGATTCCTTCGGTGATAATTTCAATTTTGGTGGAATCGCTCACTTTGGTGTCAAGGCGAACGCGATATCCCACGGTTTTTCCCACGGACTCGCCAAGCGTAGAACTCATCCGTCTCGCCGAACTAACCGCCGCAAGCCGCCGCGGTTCCAGCACGAGAATTTTACCTGTCGCCCACGACTGACCCATGAGCTTGAGTGGAACCACGGTTGTTTTCCCCGCTCCCGGTTCAGCCTGAATAATCAGCCGGTTAGATGTTGCAAGTTTGGCAATAATATCCGGGATTATCTGTTCAATGGGAAGGTCCATGGTTCCTCGCTTTGGTTGCGAAGAAAATAGGTTGTTTTATCAACCATGAAACAGGGAAGATTATGATGTTTTTCACTGAAACGTAGGTGGATTTATAAAATGCAAATCCTTGTGCGTAAGGTGTTTTCCTGTTGCGAGAGTGCCTTGTTCAATTGGGGGTTTTCTACTACTCAATAGGTATGGGGAATATCGAATGAAAGAGCGATCTGCTGGTTCGGTTAATTCATTAGATTGATTGCAAACTTTCGGCGCGCGATTCGACGATCTGTGCGATATCGCCGAAATCGTTTGAATTGGCGGACGACATGATCCGCACCAGCGATCTCACGCATCCCATGGGAGAATTCTTTGAGATGATGGTGATCATGCAGCTCTTGGCCATGGAAGTGGCTGTTCGACAGGGAAATGACGTTGATATGCCGAGAAATCTGGCGAAGAGCGTTACTGTGGAATAGACGAAGAAACGATTACATGACAAAACGAAGGCGGAGAGAGCAATCTTTCCGTCTTTTGATTTTGTGTAATCTCGCGAACGGCGAATTTAGTGATCAGGCAGGGATTTTAGTCAATGTCCGGTGGTTTTAGTTAGCGGACGGCTATTAAGTCGCGCCCCAAATATGGCACACATTGATATATTTTAGGGCATGGAAAAACTAAATTTAAAAACAGTAGAAAAAGTCGTCCGT
>JFJP01001891.1_pt1 | contig 24924 bp, 20 predicted proteins | sample 431651 | NCBI WGS metagenome assembly JFJP01 (sample SAMN02602958, study PRJNA72255) | Microbial mat metagenome, whole genome shotgun sequencing project. | biome: fresh water; feature: sink hole; material: water; isolation source: purple microbial (photo- and chemosynthetic) mats found in...
ACGACGTGGTGATTGGCGACAACGGCTACGCGACCTGGGATACGACGGGCTTGCTGACGACCTTTGGCTCGACACAACAGCCGTACGATCCGTTGGTGGTGGATCTGGGCGGCGATGACGTGGTCTATGTCGGAGACGGCAACAACGTGGTGGTGGGCGGCTACGGCAATGACATCATCACGACGGGCGCGGACAACGATACCGTGATCGGTGACAATGGCCAGTTTGACGCCACGAGCGGCAGCACGACGCTGATCGCGACGACCGACACGACGAACCTGACGGGTGGCGATGACGTCATCGACGTCGGCGATGGTAACAACGTCGTGCTGGCCGGGGTTGGCAACGACTTCGTGTCCTCGGGCAGCGGAAGCGATGTTGTTCTTGGTGACAACGGCACGGTTACCCTCGATGCGGCCGGTGCCGTGCAGCAGCTTGCTTCGACCGATCCGTTGCTGGGCGGCAGCGATGCAGTATCCACCGGCGACGGCAATGATGTGATGATCGGCGGTGCGCAAGGCGATATTCTGCTGAGTGCGGGCGGCAACGACATCGTCTTCGGCGATTTCGGCATGGTGAGCTATTCGGGTGGCGGCACGGTGGTCAGAATCGCTTCGCTCGATATCCTCCAGGGTGGCGATGACACGCTCAATGCCGGCGCGGGCAACGACATACTGATCGGCGGGCAGGGACGTGACCTGTTGTATGGCACCCTCACTGAAGACCTGCTCTTTGGTTCGTATGCCTCGATCACACTGACCAACGGTCTGGTGACGAGTATCGAGTTCGACATGCAGGATTTCATGTCGCAGATTCTGATCAATCAGTTCAATTCAGTATTCGGCGATGGCGAAGATGACGACAGCTCACTTTCCTCGCTGACCGATCTGTCCTACGGCCTGTCGCAGGAGACGGATGCGATGAATGACGCTGGACGCCCCGGCTCGGCGCACGATCCGGACCTCTTCCGGAACATCTTCAGCCTGGGCAACTTCGGACCGGTCGGGCATCTGCGTGGCGGCGGCCCGTTCGATGCCATAACCTTGTCAGGAGCGGTGAGCAGGCTACCTGGATCGAGTTACGACAGCCAGCCTGATCGCACCGGCAATACGGATGGCGAGGAGCGCGCCGAGGCGGATCGCAGCACTACTGCCGATTTAAGTACGGCCTGGCACAATGGACAGTACCTGATGGTCGCCGCAGCCGATGTCTCACTTCTCCCGCAGCAGGCACTGGCAACCGCAGATGATCTTGAACGGGATACACTGGTTCTTGGTCTTGGCCTCGTCGGACTGCGTGCTGCGCAGCAACCTGAACATCGCCAGCGGCTTTTCGGCCGGGTTCTGGATCGCTTGCGCCGGTCTGATTTTCCGCCGCACTGAACGGCTGTTGTCCGTCATTTTCATTCCGCAATTTCGCCAAGTATGTTGTGTGCATTAATTGTGTTGTGCATAACGGCATCGAATGATAGTATTTCCCTCCCTGACATGGTTTTTGCTGTTTGCTAACAGGGTCAGTCTGACTACAATTCGGCAGGATAGGGAGCGCGGGATGCAGTTCTGGGTAGCAGGGCTTGTTCTAATGTCATTGGCACTGGGCGTTCAGGCTCAGGCGACTGGTTCGCCGCCGCAGACGGACTCTGCGCAAGCGGGTTTGCCACAATCAGGGTCGCCGACCCAGGCAACAAAACGCTCATTCCGTGCCGTCGGTGCCGATAATCCCGGCCGCGAGCACGAGTGCCTGGTCGAGCCATTCATGGTCACCAATGTCGGCAGCCCGGTCGACGGCATCCTTGAGCATGTCCTGGTCAATCGCGGCGATCGGGTACGCAAGGGGCAGGTCGTTGCCAGACTGCAGTCCGGGGTCGAGGGCGCTGCAGTCGCGTTATCCAGGGCGCGTGTCGAGTTTGGCCGGCGTCGGGTTGACCGGAACGAGGCGCTGTTCGCCAAGGAGCTGATTTCAGCTCAGGAACGCGATGAACTGGTCACCGAGGTCAGCCTGCGCGAGCAGGAACTCATAAAAGATCAAGAACTGCTGCGCTTGCGGACGATCATCAGTCCGATCGATGGCGTTGTTGTTGAGCGCCGCCTGCACCCCGGAGAATTTATCCGCGCGGAAAAATCGGTTGTCCTCAAGCTGGCACAGATCAACCCGCTCAATGTCGAAGTGATCGCCCCGACGTCCCTTTTCAGCAAGCTGAAAGTGGGTATGAGCGGACAGGTTAATGTGGCGCCGTATCTGACTGAAACATTCAAGGCCAGGGTGGTCGTTGTGGATAAGGTGGTCGATGCGGCCAGCGGAACGATGGGGGTGCGCTTGCAGATGCCCAATCCGGATAACAGGATTCCGGCGGGCGTGAAATGTGGCGTCATTTTTGATATGTAATGTACGGAAGATGCCCGGAAACGGATTCCGGGAAATCGACGAATTGAATTTGACTGGTGGCGGATTTTGAAATCAGTGAAACATAGTCAGCCCGGCTTGTGCTGTCGGGCCAATTTGGCAGCCTGCCTGGCGGCAGTGCTGGTGTGCCTGCCGATGCCGGTGCTCGGTGAGACCTTGCAAGAGGTCTATGCGCTGGCCCTCCAGAACGACGCCAAGTTCCGTATTGTTCAGTCCGAGGCGAAGGCCAGCAGCACGGTCATCGATCAGGCTCGGGCCGGATTCTTCCCCACGGTCAAATACGAGATTGATCAGGTCACGACCCGGCAGCAGGTACTGAAAAGCGAGAACCCGATCTACGGTATCGGGTCAAAAACCTATCCGACCGACAGTCGCACGCTGTCCGTGAACCAGCCGATCTTTCGCATGGACGTCATCGAGCGCTTCAAGCAGGCCAAGGCGATCGTCAGACAGGCCGAATATACCTTGCTTGCCGCCGAGCAGGATCTGCAACTGCGCACCGTAGTGTCCTACCTGGTGGTGCTCGCGGCGAGTGACAGCCTGGCCCTGGCCCGCGCGGAACGTGAAGCGGTCGGCAAGCTGCGCGATCTCGCGCAGGAAAAGCGCAAGATGGGGCTTGGCACGATCACCCAGCAGCATGATGCCGATGCGCGTTATGCCGTGACCCTGGCGCGTGAGATCGAGGCCCAGAACAAGCTGCGCGATGCCCGTCAGGGCTTGCGTGAAATAACGGGAAAAGTCATCGAAAACGTGCAGGCTCTGCGTGATGACTTTCCGCTGGAAACGCCCGAGCCGGCAAAGGTCGAGCCGTGGGTCGAGTCCGCCCTGGAGAAGAACCTGATCCTGCGTGCCCGTCAGGAAGGCGTGGAAGTGGCGCATCAGGAAGTCATGCGCCAGCGTGCCGGCCATTTTCCAACTCTGGCGATGATCTACAATCAGAACCGCAAGGATACCGGCAGTACGCTGTACGGCGGCGGCAGCGACGTTGAGACGAAAGACCTGACCCTACGCCTGACTGTGCCGATCTTCGAGGGCGGCATGACCAGTGCGGTGACCCAGGAAGCGGCGCATCGCTATCAGAAGTCGAAGGAGGAACTCGAGCAGGAATTCCGCTCGATCGAGCGGACAACCCGTGCTGCGTTCGACGGTACGGTCAGTGGCATTAGCCTGATCAAGGCGCTCAGGCAGTCCGTTGTGGCGCAGCAAAGCGCGCTCGAGGCCAAGACCGAGGGCTACAAGGCCGGACTGAACACCGTGCTGGCCGTGCTCGATGCACAACGTGATCTGCACATGGCCCTGCGCGACTTTGCGCAATCACGTTATGACTATCTGGTCAATCGCCTCAGGCTCAAGCAAGCCGCAGGGACGCTGGCGGAAGCCGACCTGGCGGTGGTTGCTACGGCTCTGAAATAGCCACTTCCCACCAAGTGCTCGGGTTAGGAGTTTTGAATGGCACACGATGAGGGTATCGTCCTGGTATCCGGTGGTCGTCGCAGCGACGGTGAGTCCGAAGGTGAATCGTTCCAGTCGGATCTGTGGGCGCGCCTTGTTCATGCCAGTGACCTGCAAGGGTTTACAGCCAGTTGGCTTGATATTCAGTGCCGTTCATTCGATGGCGTCATGCGTGGCGCTGTCGTGCTGCGAACCACGGAGAGCGCGGCGTTTTCCCCGGTTGCCATCTGGCCGGAAGGCATAGAGGGCAATCCCCGGCTGGTTGTTGTCGTCGAGCAGGCACTGAAGGACAGGCGGGTAATCGTTCAAGGCATCAAACGCCCGGCGCGTAAACAGGATCCGGTTTGTATCGCTCATCCGGTCCTGGTTGACGACGAACTCTACGGCGTGGTGGCGCTGGAACTTGAAGGCCGTTCAGAAGCTGTGGTCAACGAGGTGGTGCAACGCCTTGGCTGGGGCATCGGCTGGCTTGAGGCACTCGCCCGACGCCAGGTATTCTCGAGCAAGGCGCGGCTGGTGACCGTACTTAAATTGCTTGCCACATCGCTGCTGCATGAACATTTTCAGGCGGCAGCGACGGCGGTGGCGACCGAGTTGGCGACGATTTTCGGCTGTGAACGGGTCAGCATCGGTTTTCTCAAGGGTGACCATATCCAGGTCAGGGCGCTGTCTCACAGTGCGGCTTTCGCCAAGAAAGCCAACTTGATCCGCAACATCGAGGCCGCCATGGAAGAGGCGGCAGATCAATTGGCGACCGTGCTTTTCCCTCCCCGGAAGGATGCCCATTTCCAACTGACTCGTGCGCATGCTGAACTCCTTCAGCAGCACGGGGCAGGAGCGGTCTGTACGATTCCGCTGACGACCGGGGGGGCTGTGTTAGGTGCAGTCACCCTCGAATTGCCAGCAGGTGCCGAGTTCGATGCGCATTCGATCGAGCTTTGCGAGCACGCAACACTTCTCCTTGGGCAGGTGCTGGAGGTCAAGCGCAGGGAGGATCGTTGGCTGGCACAGAGGGCCTGGGACGACTTGCTCGCCTACTGGCGCAATCTGACAGGACCACGCCATGCCGCTCAGAAGTTCTGGACCGGCGCCATCGTGCTGACGCTGGCCTTCTTCCTGATCGTCAAGGGTGATTACCTGATTACCGCCGATGCCAGCCTCGAAGGCAAGGTGCAGCGTGCAATCACGGCGGCCATGCAGGGCTATATCATCGATGCCCGCGCCCGTGCCGGGGATATTGTCCGCAGTGGTGACGAACTCGCAGCGCTCGATGACCGTGACCTGCAACTTGAGCGCCTGAAGCTGCTTAGCCAGGGCGCTCAGTACGACAGCGAACGTCGCCAGGCGATTGCCGAGGGCAACCGCGCCCGTGCGCGGATTCTTGAAGCGCAGGCCGGGCAGGTGAAGGCCCAGATCATCCTGGTGGACGAACAACTCGCCCGTACCCACCTGCGTGCGCCGTTTGATGGTGTTATTGTCAAGGGTGATCTCAGCCAGTCGCTGGGTGCGGCTGTCGAGCGTGGCAACGTTCTGTTCGAAGTGGCTCCGCTTGACACCTACCGGGTGATCATGAAGGTGGACGAACGGGATATTACCGAAGTTGCAGTCGGTCAGCCTGGCAGGCTCGCTCTGACCAGCATGCCCAACGACGAAATCAGACTGCTTGTCGACAAGATCACGCCGGTCTCTGTTGTAGACCAGGGACGGAATTATTTTCGCGTGGAAGCCGTTGTCCAGGGAGAAATTGAAAGATTGCGACCAGGGATGGAAGGTATCGGCAAGATCGAGATCGGTAGCCGCAATCTTTTCTGGATCTGGACCCACAAGCTGACGCATTGGGTGCGCATGTGGATATGGTCGTGGTGGCCTTGAGGCCATGATGCCGTGAGCGAATCGCTTTTCAGTCCCTCGTGGTATCGCGTTGCGGGCTTGCGACCACGCCTGCGGTCGCACGTCAAGATCGTGCGCCAGACATTCCGCGGGCAGATCTGGTTCGTTCTTCATGATATTGCCGCCGAGCGTGCCTATCGCTTCTCTCCCTCGGCGCATCATTTCATCGGCCTCATGGATGGTCAGCGTACCGTTCAGGAAATCTGGGATGCCGCGACCGAGCAGCTTGGCGACATGGCACCGACGCAGGAGGATGTAATCCGACTGCTTGGGCAGTTGCATACCGCCGATGCCTTGCTGACCGACGTGCCGCCCGATAGTCTGGAGGTTTTTCGGCGTTACGAACGGCATGAGAGAATGGTCTGGAAGCAGCGCCTCTGGTCCCCGCTGGCACTGCGTTTTCCCCTGTTCGACCCGGATCGTTTCCTGCTGCGCACCCTGCGCTGGGTTGATCCGCTGATCAGCCGGATCGGAATGGTCATCTGGTTGCTTGTGGTGGTGGCGGGGGGGGTTCTCGCCGTGTCGCATTGGAACGACCTGACCGAAAACATTTCCGAGCGAGTCCTCAGTCCGGGCAATCTGGTGTTGCTCTGGTTTGTCTATCCCTTCGTCAAGGCGATGCACGAGTTGGGTCATGCCTACGTCACGCGCAAATGGGGTGGGGAAGTTCATGACATAGGTATTATGCTGCTTGTGTTATCGCCAGTGCCCTATGTTGATGCTTCTGCTGCGTCGGGCTTCAAGGACAAGCGCAAACGAATGGCCGTTAGTGCAGCCGGCATTGCCGTCGAGTTGTTCCTGGGGTCCCTGGCCGTATTTGTCTGGCTTGCCGTCGAGCCTGGAGCCATCCGTGCGATTGCCTACAACGTGATGCTGATCAGCGGTGTGTCAACGCTGCTGTTCAACGGTAACCCTCTGCTCAGATTCGATGGCTACTACGTGCTGGTGGATGCTGTCGAGATTCCCAATCTCGGTGCTCGTGCCAACCAGTATCTCGGCTACCTGTTCCAGCGCTACGCTTTCAAGGTGACCGATGCAGAATCGCCGGCCAATAGTCCGGGAGAGCGTCACTGGCTGCTGTTTTACGGCATTACATCCTTCATTTACCGCATATTCATTTCATTTATCATCATCTTGTTCATTGCCGGCAAGTTTTTCTTTATTGGCATACTGCTGGCAATCTGGGCCATCACGACACAGGCTGTGATACCGGTCTGGAAGGTGATCGCTCATGTTACTGGCAGTCCTGGCCTGCGCCGTCAGCGTCGGCGGGCGATCTGGGTGAGCGGGGCGATTGTGACGGTTTTGGCCTTGCTGTTGTTTGTCCTGCCTGTGCCAAGCTGGACGCGTACGGAAGGTGTCATCTGGGTGCCAGAAGAAGCTCAGGTGCGTGCCGGTGTTGACGGATTTATCGAGCACATTCTTGCTCCGGTCGACAGCGAGGTCGTTCGTGGACAGCCGCTGATCCAGGCCGAGGAGCCTTTCCTGGCGACGCGTGTTGCCGTGTTGCATGCGCAAGCCGAAGAGTTGGCAGCGCGCTACGATGCGCTGCTGCCCTTTGACCGGGTACAGGCCGCGATGGTGTACGAACAGTTGGTTGCTGCTGAGGCAAATCTGCAGCGGACACTTGAACGTCAGGCAGAACTGGTATTCCACAGCCCGGCCAAAGGACGATTCGTCATACCCAACGCGGTAGACTTGCCAGGGCGGTTTGTGAGCAAGGGACAACTGGTTGGCTATGTGGTGGAGCCGAAAGAAATCACCGCACGCGTAGCCTTGCTCCAGGAGGACATCGCTTTGGTCCGTGAGAGCACTCGCAGCGTAGAGATCATGCTGGCATCCTGGGGGGCGGAACCGCTTACGGCTCAGATTCGTCGCGAAGTGCCAGGCGCGTCGCCGAAACTGCCGACGGGCGCCTTGGGGAGTGCTGGCGGGGGTGTCATTGCCGTCGATCCTCGCGACAAGCAGGGAGTCACAACGCTGAGGCAGGTCTTTCAACTCGAATTGGCGGTGCCTGCCGAAGTTCGTTCCGAGTATCTCGGTGCTCGTGTCTATGTCCGCTTTAACCATGGCTTCGAGCCGATGGGGTTCCAGATCTATCGCAGCTTCAAGCGCCTGCTGATGCGGCAGTTCAATGTCTAGCAGCCTTCAAGTTCGACAGGCTGCTAGCCCGCGTTCTTGTTCTGATGGAATCTGCTTGCAGCGCGAAGCGAATGAGCACAGGACTATCGGCATGACAGCCTTGTCAGTCTATTGCGAAGATGAGCTGCGCCATGTCGCTCGCGCCTTGCCCTTCATCGCCCGATTTGTTTCATCCACATCTGTTCCCTAAATGAAAGAAAGCACTATAACCGCCCAGCTTCGGCCCGGGATTGCACTTGGACCTTACCCGCAGCGTGAAGATCAGCGCGATAGCTGGCTGGATCTTGCTGCGGCCAGCCTGGTCGGCAAGTTTAGGCAGCGCATTTCCGGGCACAACGCCGGGCGGGACGAGTTTATCGCGCTCGTCAATGAGGAGGGAGCACATCTTGTCGGTCTGACGGACAAGCAGATCAAGGCACTGGTGCCGGAGCTCCGGCAAACTTTGTACAGCGAAGGACTTGAAGAACGACTGGTCGCACGGGCGTTTGCCATGGTCCGTGAAGTCGCCGGACGCAGACTGGGCATCCGCCCCTTCGACGTCCAGTTGCTCGGCGGGCGGGTTATGCTCGAAGGCAAGATCGCCGAAATGGAGACCGGTGAGGGCAAGACCCTGACCGCAACCCTGCCTGCTTGTACTGCCGCACTAGCCGGTATCCCCGTGCATATCGTTACTGTCAATGATTTTCTGGTACAGCGCGATTCTGCCTGGATGGATCCGGTGTACCGTTTTTTCGGCCTGGCGGTCGGTACCATTACCGAGGGCATGACCCCGGAGGACCGGCGCAAGGCTTATGCCTGTAACATCACTTATGGGACAAACAAGCAACTGGTCTTCGACTACCTGAGGGATCGCCTGGTGCTTGGTCGTGACGCCCGGCAGATGTACATGCAGATCGAGCGCATGTATGCCGAGAATGCCCGTACTCGCAACCTGTTGCTGCGTGGCCTGTGTTTCGTGATTGTCGACGAGGCCGACAGCGTGTTGATCGATGAGGCGCGCACGCCTCTCATCATATCGGGCAAGGGTGATTCCAGCTTAGAGGAGCAGAATTACGCAGAAGCGATCACCATGGCAAGCCGGCTGACCCTCGGTAGCGATTTCATCATTCATCCCCGCGAGCACGACGTCGAATTGACCGAGCAGGGCCGTCGCCACGCGATCGAACTCGCGGAACCCTACGGCGGAATCTGGATGGGGCCGCGCCGTCGCGAAGAACTGATGCGGCGTGCCTTGTCGGCGCTGTACCTCTATCAGCGGGACAAGCAGTACATCGTGCGCGAAGGCAAGGTGCAGATCGTAGATGAATACACCGGACGGGTCATGGCGGATCGCTCGTGGGAACGCGGATTGCACCAGATGATCGAGTCCAAGGAAGGGTGCTCAGTTACCGGGCAGCAGGAAACCTTGGCGCGTATCAGTTACCAGCGTTTTTTCCGGCGCTATCTGCGCGTTGCAGGGATGACCGGGACCGCACGGGAAGTTGCCGGCGAACTCTGGTCGGTTTACCGCCTGCCGGTAGTGACTATTCCGACCAATCGGCCGGTACGGCGATGCCATTTGCCTGATGAAGTTTACCTGACCGCCGAGGAAAAATGGGTGGCCATCGTCGACGCTGTGCGACGAGTGCATGCTGATGGTCGCCCCATCCTCGTTGGCACTCGCTCCGTCGCGAGTTCGGAACATTTGAGCAGTCTGCTCTCGGCCAGCGGGCTTGGCCATCGCGTTCTGAATGCACGCCAGGACCAGGAAGAGGCCGAGTTGATTGCCAATGCAGGCGAACGCGGGCGCATTACGGTGGCGACCAACATGGCTGGGCGGGGTACCGATATCCGCTTGGCTCCCGGCATAGCCGAACTGGGCGGACTGCATGTCCTGGCAACCGAGCGTCATGATTCACGTCGTATCGACCGGCAATTGTTTGGTCGTTGTGGCCGCCAGGGCGACCCTGGCAGTTACCAGGCCATCGTTTCACTTGAGGATGAAATATTCCAGGAAATTTTCAAGGGTAACGTGTCCTGGTTGCGCAGATTCTTCCCGCAAGTGGGTGCTCCCTTGCCCAACAGGCTGAGCGCCCTGATGACAAAACTGACGCAATATGCCACGGAAAGTCATAACAGTCGTATTCGGCGGGAATTATTGAAAGTGGATGAGCAACTGAGCGATTTGCTGGCCTATGCGGGTCAGGGTGAGTGAATCGCCCCTCAATCGTTCAACAAGGCGCCACCATGAGACTTTTCTTTGCCCTCTGGCCGCCAACGGAAGCGGCTGAACAACTTTCCGCAATTGCCAGATCCGTTGCCAGGCGCTTCGGCGGCAAAGCGACACGACAGGAAAACATCCATCTGACGCTGGCTTTTCTGGGTGACGTGCCGGAAGAACAGTTGCCCCGCTTGATGCAGAGCGTGCATACTCTCCGTGCCGCACCATTCGAGCTCGGCCTCGATTGTCTTGGTTATTGGCCGCACAACCATCTGCTCTGGGTCGGCAGCAGCTCGCTCTGTGTGGCGCTGGGCGAACTGATTGAGAATCTGCAGAGGGCTTTAATCGAATCCGGGTTTGCGGTAGCAGGCAGGGAGCGCATCTTTACCCCGCACATCACCTTGATCCGCAAACTTCCAGAGGCTGGCGGGCCACTGCCGCTGCCCGCCATTGATGCGATCAACTGGCGTTGTTCCAGCTTCGCTCTGGTTAGTTCGCAACGATCTGACACCGGTTCGTCGTACCGGAACATTTCCAGTTTCGCGTTGCCTCCGTGATGAATTGGTCGCTTCACGATTGAACGGAAAATAGTACCCGTCAATGCTAGCCTAGCTGGTTCAAGGCCTGCTCAAGATGCTGAACCGTCCGTTCGATGTTCTGTAACTTGTCCAGACCGAAAAGTCCGATGCGGAAGCTTCTGAAATCGGCCGGTTCATCGCATTGCAGAGGTACGCCGGCGGCGGTCTGCAAACCCAGTCCGAGAAATTTCTTGCTGCTCTGGATGTCGGCATCCTCGGTATAGCTGACCACCACTCCCGGTGCCTGGAAACCTTCGGCCGCAACGCTCTTGAAGCCTTTGCGGACGAGCAGGGCGCGTACCTTGTCACCCAGTTCCTGCTGTCTTGAGCGTGCTTTCTCAAAGCCGAAAGACTCGGTTTCCTTCATCACCTTGCGCAGGGTTCTCAAAGCGTCTGTCGGCATCGTGGCATGATAGGCGTGGCCACCGTTCTCGTAGGTTTCCATGATTTGCAGCCATTTGCGCAGATCGCAGGCAAAGCTGGTGCTGTTCGTGGATTCGATCCGGCTACGAGCCTCCTTGCCGAGCATGACCAGGCCGCAGCATGGCGAACCGCTCCACCCTTTCTGGGGCGCGCTGATCAGGATGTCGACGCCAGTGGCGCACAGGTCGACCCAGATGGCTCCGGAAGCGACGCAGTCAAGTACAAACAATCCGCCGCAGGCGTGCACGGCATCCCCCACGGCACGCAGGTAGGCGTCGGGCAGAATCATTCCGGAAGCGGTTTCGACATGCGGAGCAAAAACCAGATCGGGCTTCTTCTCCTTGATGGCTGCGACGACTTCCCCGATGGGGGGCGGGGCAAAGGGGGCCTGCGGGCCATCCCCGACCCGGCGTGCCTTCAATACCGTCGATTCGGCGGGAATCTTGCCGGCGTCGAAAATCTGGCTCCAGCGAAAACTGAACCATCCATTGCGGATGACCAGGCATTTCTTGCCGGTGGCAAATTGCCGGGCCACGGCTTCCATGGCGAAGGTGCCGCTGCCGGGCACGACGATCGCCGATTGTGCGTTGTAGACCTGTTTGAGCATGCCGGAAATGTCTTTCATCACGCCCTGAAAGGCTTTCGACATGTGATTGAGCGAACGATCCGTATAAACCACGGAGTATTCAAGTAACCCCTCGGGGTCGACATCAGGCAATAGTCCAGGCATTTTGGCTCCGATAAAAAGTTATGTGAATTGTTTCAAGAGTGAAGCTTAGCACGCGGCTGCTACCGTCTGCGCAGGCCCGGTGATTCAATTGCGTTGAATTCACCTTACCGATCCTGCCTGCCGGGCGTACGCTTGCGCGGCGGGTTCTTGGATATCAGCAGTCTTGGGAACCCTTCGCGACGTCGGACTGTGCAATTCCGGCTACGTTCGCCGCGGGCGCAGACACTCTCGATGCATACCGGTACCCGGGTTTTTATCCAGCATTGCCGTATGCAGAGGCTGCCGGATGGTAAAATGCCCGCCGTTATCCAATTCCCGAAACGAATCCATGTTTGCACGCTTCATGCCCCAGGAGGGCAAGTTTTTTGAGCTTTTCAATGCCCATGCGGAGCAGATCGTGCTGGGCAGCGAGGCGCTGGTTTCATTGCTGACGGTATTGAACGACTCCGATGAGGAAGCCGCAAAGCAGTGCGAAATCATCGATGCGCTGGAGCATCGCGCCGACGAAATCACCCACGAGACGATGCGGCAGTTGCATAAGTCCTTTATCACGCCGCTTGATCGCGAAGAAATCCATCACCTGATCACCAGCCTTGACGATATCCTCGATCTGATCCAGGACGTTGCGCACACGGTGACACTGTACAACGTCAAACATATTACAGCCGAGGCCATCCGCCTCGGCGAGATCTGCCGTTCCTGCTGCGAGCGGGTGCGGGCTGCGGTGGCCTTGCTAACTTCGATGGATAACGGGGCGGAAATCCTGAAGATCTGCTTCGAAATCGACCAGCTTGAATCGGCGGCTGATTACGAGATGCGCGGCGCCATGTCCCGACTGTTCAGGGAAGAACCGGATGTGCGCGAACTCATCAAGTTCAAGGCAATCTATGAACTCCTCGAAACCGTGACCGATCGCTGCGAGGATGTGGCGAACATCATCGAAGGCATCGTCCTCGAAAACTCCTGATCGGCGCCGATCATGGGAACAATGAACATCAGTTTGGGCGTTGTGGTCTTTCTCGTCGTTCTGGCGCTGGCTTTCGATTTCATGAACGGTTTTCATGATGCCGCCAATGCCATTGCGACAGTTGTCTCGACACGAGTCCTGCGTCCTCAAACTGCGGTGTTGTTGGCAGCATTCTTCAACGTTGTCGCCATTTTTGTATTCCAGCTCAAGGTGGCGACAACAGTAGGCAAAGGTACCATTGATCCGGCAATCATTGATCATTATGTGGTGTTTGGCGCGCTCGTAGGGGCAATCACCTGGAACGTCATCACCTGGTACTACGGTATTCCGTCTTCTTCCTCTCATGCACTGATCGGTGGCTTGGTCGGTGCAGCACTGGTCAAGGCGGGTCCCGGCTCGCTCATTGCCAGTGGTTTGATCAAGGCAGTGGTTTTCATTCTTGTTTCGCCCCTGTTGGGCATGTTGCTCGGATCCCTGATGATGCTTATCGTGACGTGGGCTTGCCGAAGAATGACACCGCGAGGGGTGGACAAGTGGTTCCGGCGTTTGCAGTTGGTGTCGGCTTCACTTTATAGCCTGGGGCATGGTGGGAATGATGCCCAGAAAACAATGGGCATCATCTGGATGTTGTTGATAGCCGCAGGACTTTCTGAATCCAGCGATCCGTTGCCGATGTGGGTCGTCTTGTCGTGTTATATGGCGATTGGCCTGGGCACCATGTTTGGCGGCTGGCGTATCGTGAAAACGATGGGACAGAAGATCACCAAACTGAAACCGGTAGGCGGCTTTTGTGCAGAAACCGGTGGGGCGATGACTCTCTTTCTCGCCACGGCCTTGGGTATTCCCGTGTCGACGACGCATACCATCACCGGCGCCATTGTCGGGGTCGGCGCGACGAAGAAGCTGTCGGCCGTACGCTGGGGAGTTGCCGGCAGTATCGTCTGGGCCTGGGTTCTGACCATACCCTGCAGCGCCTTGATCGCCGCCTTATTCTGGTACCTCGGTTGTTTGGTTCTCTAGGATCATAGCCTGATAACATCCCCCGCGTTGCGTCGGAATGGTGTGCGTTTTTCTCTTTCAGGCGAGACGGCAAAACAAGCAACAAACCCAGCCGGAAAACCAGGTTCCTGGTTTCGCCGGGAGTAGCGTGCCTGCAGGCTGTTCAGGCTGGTATGTCAGGCACCAGCAGTCTTTCAAGCTGATAAATCTTGTCCTTGAGCAGCAGTTTCCGTTTTTTCAGGCGGTGGATCAGCAACTGATCCTGCTCGGGCAAGGGCGTACTCGAAAGATGTTCAACGATCAGATTCAGATCTCGATGCTCCACTTGAAGCTCGTTCAGAGTGGCGCGGGCGTTGGTAATTTCTTCTTCGGTCAGCATCATTCAACTATCCGTTGGTTGGTATTCGGCTAACGTAAAAGAACCTGCAATCCCCACAGTGCTCCCATGCCAAGGATTACGGTCCACAACACGCTTCGTGTCCGCCAGGCAACCACCGCAGCTACTGTGGCTGCCGCCAGACGGGGCGCGTCAAGAGCTATGGTAGGCGTGCCGCCGGGAAAAAACAACGCCGGTGTGATGATGGCGGTCATTACGGCCGGTGGCACATAGGTCAAGGCGCGTTTCAGCCACGTTGGCAGTTCCAGCCGCGAGAGCAATGCAATCGGAACAAAACGGGTGGCAAAAGTAGTCAGGCCGATGCCGATAATGATCGTCCAGATAATCAGCGCAGAGGCTTCGTTGCCTGCCGGGTTCATTTGGCCCACCCCAGCTTTTCTGCCAGCAGACCGGCGCTGACGCCGATCATCGCTGCCGCGATGAGATTGAGCTGGAGGGGCAGCACCAGCAGTACCGAAGCAATGCCGCCGGCGATGCTGGCAAGCAGCATGGCGCGATTGGAAAGCAGTGGAACGACGATGGCGATGAAGGTCAGCGGAATGATGAAGTCGAGAGACCAGTCCTGCGGAATCAGGCTGCCGAGAAAAATACCAAACAGGGTCGCGATTTGCCAGCACGCCCAGGTGGCGATCGAGATGCCGAGAAGAAACCAGTGACGGTACTTGCGTTCGCCTTGTTCCATATAGTGCAGGATGGCAACTGCGTAAGCCAGGTCAACCAGCAGATAGGAAAGCAGGAATTGCCAGCGTTTGCTGAGCGAAGCGAGGTGCGGAGCGATTGAAGCACCGTACATCATGAAGCGCAGGTTGACCACAGCAGCGGTGCAGATGATAACGAGTATCGGGGCACCGCTGGCAAAAAGCTGGGCGGCCACGATTTGCGACGATCCGGCAAAAATGATCCAGCTCATCGCGAAGGCTTGCCAGGGGGTCATGCCGGCAGCGATGGCCGCTGCACCACAAACCATGCCAAAGGGAACGATCGCCATGAGCATGGGAATGAAAGCGCGAACCCCTGCGGCAAACTCGCTTCTCTCGTTTGAGACCTGGGACATTGGTGGTGTTTGCGCTTAGAATAGGAGCTAAGATTGTAACCCCTGGAATGTGTTGGAGGAGACCTATGCTGTATCACGTGCTTGTTTCGTTTGGCAAGAATAAGGACTATCGATTCGAGTTCTCCGAGGTAGATCTGGCCGAGAGTTCGCCTGAAGAGGCACGGCGCTGGTTTGACAAAGAATTTGCGGAACTGAAGTGCGAGATCACCAGCCCCACGGGCAAGGTGCTGATTATCGACAAGGTGCTCAATGTGGCCCACAATGGTGGCGAACAACGTTTTATCGATGGCAAGTCGTGGGCCACGCAGTTTGCCCGGTACACGGCTCTGGCCCTGGGACGTGACACCATTTGCATCGATGTTGAGGCATTCAATATCGGTTACTGAGGTATTGATGGTTTCAGCGCGGCGCAGACTGCCGGTACTGCGCCGTTTCTTTTGCTGGCGGTAATCCATGAACAAGGCGTTTACCAGAGAAACTGACGGAGAGGATGAGGAAGAGCTTGAGCCCTCGCTGCAGCTTCCGCAGGGTACCCGCAACTACATTACCCCGAGTGGCCATGCGCGCATCCGGGATGAACTCGATCATTTGCTGCGGACCGAGCGCCCGCATGTGGTTGAGGTCGTCCATTGGGCGGCTTCCAACGGAGATCGTTCGGAGAATGGTGATTACATCTACGGCAAGCGACGTTTGCGCGAAATTGACCGGCGCATCCGTTTTCTGACCCGGCGGCTCGATCTGGCCGAAGTCGTTGATCCGGCGCGTCAGGAGAATGCGGATCAGGTATTTTTCGGCGCCACCGTAACGCTCTGCGATGAACAGGGGGCGGAGCAGACGTACCAGATTGTCGGTGTCGACGAGACCGACTTCACGCGCGGACGGATCAGTTGGGTTTCGCCACTGGCGCGAGCGCTGCTCAAGGCCCGCGAAGGTGATGCCGTGAGGTTCCTGAGCCCTGCGGGCTGGCGCGAAGTGGACGTGTTGTCTATCGAATACCGGAGCATCGAGCCGTGAAAGCGTGCCAGATTGTTGCAATGTTATCCCGCACAGTATCGATACGGGTATTGAACCGGTTCAATATCGCGCAAGAGTATAATCCGGAAAGAGCATCCAGAAAGCGGCAACCAATCATTTTATGCAGAGATAAGGACATAAACCGAAATTATCCATTAAGATGCGAACCCCTTGTGGGTCGGCCTTCAGGCCGACGTGTCTCCGTGTCTCCGGTTCCTGTCGGGCTGAAGCCCGACCCACAACGCTATTTGGGGTAAAGTCATAAGTCATGACCGGGGTCTGGCCCTGTATTCTGGTACTGGATTCGCAACCGCTTTCTCGCTGGCGGTAGAAGGATCAGACATTTTTATCTTGCGAGTGGAGTAATAAAGCATGGGTTTGATTCTTTCAATCGATGTTGGCACAACGAATATCAAGGCGGCACTCGTCGACGAGGACGGACAAATCGTTGGTGAAACCAAAAGCATCAACATAAAACTGGAAGGGGATTCCACCGGCCGGGCCGAACATGATCCCGTCAAATTGAAAGCGGCATTACTGGACGTCTGCAAACTGGCCATTGGCCATAAAGGACAGGATGTCGATTGTTTTTCCCTGACCTCCTATATGTTTGGTCTGGTGCTGATGGACAAGGATCACCATGCTCTGACCAATATCACCACTTACCTGGATACAAGGTCACAGACACACTATCCTCAATTCCTGCAAGCCATTGGTAATGCCGATCAGTATTACCTGAGGACCGGTTGCCCGCCGATCTTTCAGTATCCGATAGCCCGATTGCATTATGTGGTGACCAGAGACCCCGCCATCAAGTGCAGGGTTGCCTATGTGGTCGATTCAAAAGCCTTCATCATGCATGCCCTGACGGGAGAGTACTTTACGGATTACAGTACGGCCAATTCGATGGGTTGTCTGGATACTCATGGCCATTGGGACAAGGCAATCATCGAGGCCGTCGGATTCAGTCCGGATCAGTTTCCAAGAGTCCTCAACGGCTTTGCGGAAAAAATACGATTGAAGGATTCCATCTGTGCCGAATTCGGTCTGAAAGCAGGCACGACAATTTCTCCTGGACTCTATGACGGAGCTGCCCTGGCCGCTGCAATGAGCGGATTCGAACCCGAAATTGCCGTTGGCAATTTTGGTACGTCCGGGATGTTCAGAGTGCCGACTTCGTTGCCGATTCAGGATCTTCAGGGAGGCGCCATCCAGAATTGCCTGTTGCGGCCAGGCAGCTTTTTCACCGGGTCGGGAATCAACAATTGCACCATTGCCACGAACTTTCTGCTGAATTTATTGGGGCTGGATCTCGATTATCTGCAGGGGAAAGAATTATCGACGCCGGGCTCAAATGGCTTGATGACCTTCCCCTATTTCACCGGGGAACGGGACAAGGTCATCGGTAACATAGGAACCGGCGTGGTTTTTGGTCTCAGCATCGCTTCGTCGCGTGATGATCTGGCCAGATCTTTCCTTGAAGGCGTTGCCTTCTCGTATCTGTTCGTCAAGCAGAAACTTGATCCCGAGAATAAGATCAAGGAATTTCGCCTGGGTGGAGGTGGCACGGCCAACTTGTCATGGATGCAGATCATGGCCGATACATTGAATTTGCCCGTTCGTCTGACGCAGAATCCGGAAATGGGAATTATTGGTGCGGCCTGTCTGGCCAGATACGGAGAAGGTGCGGGTTTGCTGGCGAGTTCGCAACGGATCATGAAAAATGCCAGAACAATCGAGCCGATTGCGGCGCATGTCGGTATTTATCAGGAAATTTCCGGACGCTATTTTGCCGTTCGAGAATCATTGAGGGAGCCCCTGCTGGCGCGACAGGGGCTGTCTCTGTAAAACACCCGGCGCCAGAACCAGTGACCGGAGATCTGCCGCCGGGGTGAGAAATTCAAAATGAGGTTCAATAACATTTTTTATGGATTCAAGTCATGACCAACAAGAAAGTACTCATCGCAATCGTCAACTCAAGCTCCTTTGGAATTTCATTTCCCGAACACCTCAGAAGCCTGGAAAAATTTGCCGATCTGATCCGGATTGAAATCCCGAAAGGTGCCGGGGCTTCGGTTTTTCATGAAAAGCTGGCTGCTGTCGATGGAATCATTGCCAGTGTCACACCGATATACACGAGAGAGGTCTTGCTCGGTCTGCCGAAACTTCAATTCCTGGCTCGTCACGGTGTCGGTTGCGACAACGTCGATCTGGACACCTGCACTGAGCTGGGCATCGCCGTGTCCAAGGTCGGTCCGCTGGTCGAGAGAGAATCAGTCGCCCAGATGGCATTGGGCTTGATGGATGCCTCTTCACGACGGATCGTTGAAGGCAGTGCAATGGTCAGGGCCGGTGAATGGAACAAAAGGGCAAATATTGCTCTTGGCGTCGATTTCAACGGGGCAAGCATCGGTCTGGTGGGTATCGGAGCCATCGGCGGAACGGTGGCCAGAATTCTTTCCCTTGGCTATCAGGCCAATGTTCTTGCCTGTGATCCCTATGTCGATGCCGATGAGATTGCGGCGCGTCATGCGACTAAAGTCAGCCTTGACGAGCTGATTGCCCGGAGTTGCATCATTTCGATTCACTGCCCGCTGACCAGCGAAACTTCGCGCATGTTCAGTGCCAAACAGCTAGCGGCGATGAACGATGGGACCATCATCGTGAACACCTGTCGCGGCGAAATATTCAATCAGGCGGATCTGATTGACGCCCTCAATTCAGGAAAACTCGGTGGCTATGCCTCCGATGTCGTCGAAGGCGAGCCGATCGGTGCCGACCATATCCTGCTGGCAACCCGGAATGTGATCATCACGCCTCACCTGGGGGGCTATTCAGCGGTTTCCCTGCGCGGAATGGGCAAGACCATGGTCGATGACATGACCAGTGTTTTCGTGCACAACGGATTCCCGGGGGTCATTGCCAACAGCAAGATCGATTTGCAGAAATCCAGAATTGCCAGATTCAGAGTGTCATAAGAATGGTGGAAGTATCCGTCATCCCCGCGCAGGCGGGGATCCAGAATGTCGATCTAACTGGGTTCCCGCCTTCGCGGGAACGACGGAAGTGAATTACTCAGAGCGATCCTAGACGTTGTAAGCGCTTGATGCGGTTGTTCCGCCCTTGCCGGTCCAGTTGGTGTGGAAGAACTTGCCGCGCGGCTGGTCGATGCGCTCGTACGTATGCGCACCGAAGTAGTCGCGCTGCGCCTGCAGCAGGTTGGCCGGCAATACGGCGCTGCGATACTGGTCGTAGAAGGCCAGTGCGGTGCTGAATGCCGGCACCGGAATACCCTTCTTGGCGGCGGTGGCGACGATGTTGCGCCAGCCCTTCTGCGCCTTCTTGATCTCGCCGCGGAAATAATCGTCGAGCATCAGGTTCATCAGCGCCGGGTTGTTGTCGTAGGCGTCCTTGATCTTGCCGAGGAAGCGCGAACGGATGATGCAGCCACCGCGCCACATCAGTGCGATGCCGCCGTAGTTGAGGTTCCACTTGTATTCCTTGGCCGCCGAACGCATGAGCATGTAGCCCTGAGCGTAGCTGACGATCTTAGAGGCATAGAGCGCACTCTTGATATCCTCGATGAACGCCTTCTTCTTGTCCGGATTGGCTGCAATGCTGGTCAGGGCAGGGCTCGGGCCCTTCAGCTTGCGCGCTGCCTTGACGCGCTCATCCTTCAGCGCCGACACGCAGCGCGAATAAACCGCTTCGGCCATCAGTGTGATCGGAATGCCGAGGTCCTGGGAGTTGATGACCGTCCATTTGCCCGTGCCCTTCTGCCCGGCTGTGTCGAGAATCTTGTCCACCAGGGCTGATCCGTCGTCGTCCTTCTTGCCGAGAATGTCACGGCTGATTTCGATCAGGTAACTGTCGAGGTCGCCCTTGTTCCATTCGGTAAACACATCATGCATTTCGTCGGCACTCATGCCGAGGCCGTTCTTCATGATGTTGTAGGCTTCGCAGATGAGCTGCATGTCGCCGTACTCGATGCCGTTGTGCACCATCTTGACGTAATGGCCGGCGCCCATTTCGCCGACCCAGTCGCAACAGGGCACATTGCCTTCGACTTTGGCCGAGACCGCCTGGAAAATGTCCTTGACGTAGGGCCAGGCTGCCGGCGATCCGCCGGGCATCATGCTCGGGCCGCGTCGCGCACCTTCTTCGCCGCCGGAAACGCCGGTGCCGACGTACAGGAGTCCCTTGCTTTCGACGTATTTCTGGCGGCGGTTGGTGTCTTCAAACAGCGAGTTGCCGCCGTCGATGATGATGTCGCCCGCATCCAGATGCGGTATCAATTGCTCGATGAATTCATCGACCGGCTTGCCGGCCTTGACCAGCATCATCACGCGCCGGGGTGACTTGAGCTTGGAGACCATTTCCTTGATCGAATGCGCGCCGAGAACTTTTGTTCCCTTGGCTTCGTTCGCCAGAAAGTGATCCACTTTGTCAGTGGACCGGTTGTAGGCGACGACGGTAAATCCGTGGTCATCCATGTTCAATATCAGATTCTGGCCCATCACGGCCAGTCCAATCAGTGCAATGTCTGCTTTTGGTTCCATGTTGATTTCTTTCGGTATTCGGGCGCATGCCCGGCGTGCGTTGATCAAAAAACTAAAACGTTCAGGCTTTCGGCGATTTCAGTCTGCACCTTCCCTGCCGCGTGCCCGATACTTCATTTCAATACATCCAGTGAATCGAGTTTGCCTCCACTTTGAATAAAAGTCTTGACCCACAAGGGCATTCTTCCCCGTCCGGCCCAGGTATTCTGACCATCCGAATATCTGATTCTTACCGTTTTCTTTGAAGCACCGGGAGCCACTGCCTGTCCCTTTGCCGAAGGAAAAATATCGCCGAGCGTAAACCCGTATTCGTCGAGTAAAGCCAGAATCCGTTTTTTTACGTCCTGTTTTTCTTCGGCGTGTCTGGCCTTGATCTGCTCTTCAATTTGCGCCTGAAGTACTGTCAAATCCGAAACTGAAAGGCCATCCAGCGAAACTGATTTGTTATCCATCGTCACCCCTTCTTTGATAATACAGAAAATGATTCCTGAGACAGAAAAATGGCCGAGCCAGTAATCGTTTGTCACATCAAATGAAGCATGCGAAAAGTGCTGTCTGCACCCCGCATAAATATTTTTACCCATTATTATCGCTTGATCCGGAAAATTTTGCTGTAAACAGGGCGAGAATCAACATTCCACCGCTGGTGAGCGCCTCATGATCAGGGATGACGACATCCTCCATGATCGATAGGAAAACGCTGAAGTATTCCAAATACGTCATTCCGGCGAAAGCCGGAATCCAGAAGAATCAACGAACTGGACCCCGGCACCCCAAGGGTACTTCCTTCGGGGCGCTTTCGCCGGGGCCAAAACCGGGCTTCCAGCCATACCTGCCAGGGCTTGAAATAGCCGATTTAGCCCCCAAGTAGTTTTCCGTTGCCGGGTGCTTGATGTATCCGGTATTGGCCATCAAATTCAAATCAACGCTATTACGGAGTTATTCAATGGGCGCCAACAAGGAAACCCTGGGCTTTCAGACCGAAGTCAAGCAGTTGCTCAACCTGATGATCCACTCGCTGTACAGCAACAAGGAAATCTTCTTGCGCGAGTTGATCTCCAATGCCTCCGACGCCTGCGACCGCTTGCGTTTTGAAGCCTTGAACAATGCTTCCCTGTATGGCGATGACGGCGATTTGAAGATCGGCCTGGCCTTCGACAAGGCGGCACGCACACTGACCATTTCCGATAACGGTATCGGCCTCTCGCGCGATGAAGCGGTCGAACACCTGGGCACCATTGCCAAGTCCGGCACACGCGAGTTTTTCTCGGCGCTGACCGGTGATCAGGCCAAGGACGCGCATCTGATCGGCCAGTTCGGCGTCGGTTTCTATTCCTCCTACATCGTCGCCGACAAGGTCACGGTGATCTCCCGTCGTGCCGGGCTGGAAGCCGATCAGGCGGTCAAATGGGAATCAGCCGGCGAGGGCGAATTTACGGTCGAGATGGTCGAGAAGGCCGGTCGCGGCACCGAAGTGACGCTGCACATGCGCGAAGGCGAGGATGAGTTCCTCTCCGGCTGGAAACTGCGCCAGACGGTGCGCAAATACTCCGACCACATCACCCTGCCGATTCTGATGAAGAAGGACAAGTGGGACGAGGAAAAGAAGGAACAAGTGGCCACCGACGAGGACGAAACGGTCAATCAGGCCTCCGCTCTGTGGGCGCGCCCAAAAGCGGAGATCAGCGACGAGCAGTACAAGGAGTTCTACAAGCACGTTGCGCATGACTTCGAGGATCCGCTGGCCTATGTGCATGCCAGGGTCGAAGGCAAGCAGGAGTTCACGCAGTTGCTCTACATCCCGCAGCGCGCCCCTTTCGATCTGTGGGACCGCAACGCCCGCCATGGCATCAAGCTCTATGTGCGCCGCGTGTTCATCATGGACGACGCCGAACAGCTGATGCCGCTTTACCTGCGCTTTGTGCGCGGCATCGTCGATTCGAACAACCTGCCGCTCAACGTTTCGCGCGAGATCCTGCAGGAATCACGCGACATCGAAACAATTCGCGGCGGCTGCGTGAAAAAGGTTCTGGGCATGCTCGAAGGCCTGGCCGACAGTGAGGACATCGCCGAGAAGGAAAAGTACGCGAAGTTCTGGAAGGAATTCGGCCGCGTGCTCAAGGAAGGCACCGGCGAAGACATGAGCAACAAGGAGCGCATCGCCAAACTGTTGCGTTTTGCCTCGACCCACGCCAATACGCCTGACGAAGTGGTGTCGCTGGCCGATTACGTCGCGCGCATGAAAGAAGGTCAGGAGAAGATTTACTACGTCACCGCCGAAACCTTCACCGCCGCCAAGAACAGCCCGCACCTTGAAATCTTCCGCAAGAAGGGCATCGAAGTGCTGCTCCTGTCCGACCGCGTCGACGAATGGGTCACCGGCAGCCTGACCGAGTTCGACGGCAAGCCCCTGCAGTCCGTGGCCAAGGGCGGGCTCGATCTGGGCAAGCTGGAAGATGCGGCCGACAAGGAAGAAGCCGAGAAGGCGGCCGACGAATACAAGGAACTGCTCGACAAGATCAAGACAACGCTCGGCGACAAGGTCAAGGATGTGCGCGTGACGCATCGCCTGACCGACTCGCCGTCGTGTATCGTCGCCGACGAGCACGATCTGGGCGGCAATCTGGCGCGCATCCTCAAGGCCGCCGGCCAGAAAGCACCGGAGAGCAAGCCGATTCTCGAAATCAACCCGAAACATCCGGCCGTGCAGCGCCTGAAGTACGAAGAGTCACGCTTTGACGACTGGGCGAACCTGCTGCTTGAGCAGGCGACGCTGGCCGAAGGCGGAACGCTCGACGACCCGGCGGGCTTCGTCAAGCGCATCAACGACCTGATGCTGGCGCTCTCGGCGAAGTAACGAGCGGCTAAACTCCTTCAACGCAGAGAGCGCAGAGACGCAGAGATTGAGAATCGATTATTTCTTTGGTTTTCTTTGCGATCTCTGCGTTTAAAGCGCTTATTCAGATTCATGAGCGTTGATTCATCGTCTCTTGTCGGCCTGCCGCCTATTCTTGACGCGGGCGTTGAAACGCTGATCCTCGGCAGTTTCCCGTCGCCCACTTCGCTGGCTGCGCAGCAGTATTACGCGCACCGGCAGAACCAGTTCTGGCGGTTACTCGCTGTGCTGCTCAACGAATCGCTGGCCGATCTCGATTACGCCGGGAAGCAGCGCTGCCTGCTCCGGCATCGCATCGGCGTATGGGACGTCTACCGTCGCTGTCGCCGGGAAGGAGCGCTTGATTCGGCAATCCAGAGCGCTGAGCCAAACGATTTCTCACAACTCTCGACGCAGGTGCCGCGTTTGCGCCGCATCTGCTTCAACGGCAAGACTTCCGCCCGGTTCGAGCGCTGGTTTAGCGAGCTGGGCTATGACACTTTCGTTCTGCCCTCGAGCAGTCCGGCGTTCACGCTGGCTTTCGAGCACAAGGTCGAACGCTGGCGTGAGGGCTGGTTGAGCACTCCGGCCCGGCGCTGATCATTTTTTCGCGGCGAGATTTCTCAGGTAGGCATTACTCATTAATAACGACAAAGCCGTTCGGCTTGAGCTTGTCGAAGGCCAGTATCGGCGCGAAACTTGCGGTTCGACAAGCTCTAAACCAATGGCTTTTTTTACCGAAAAAAGCCATTGGTTGAAAATGTAAAAACGTAAAATATGCATAATAAATAGTCTATATGCATTCTGAGGTTGCAAACTTGCCGCCAAGCACATCTCAGAAAGAAGCTGATTTGTGCAATACAGGGTTGGAAAGCGAAATACCGACGGCCGCAAAGAGTTTGCAGGAGACATTTGATTTTAAACTGTCGCTGACTCCACCCGACCCGTACCGGCCAGTATTGAGGATCGGAACCCGCCGTTCGCCATGAACGAGTGGATTGGACCGTTCGACAACTGGGTTGGGCGATTTTCACAGATCTATAATTTAGGGTGTTTCTGAAAGAACTCCCAGATGACATTGGTCGCACTGATTTTGTCGGACCGCTTACCCACCATGAACTCCGGCAACAGACTCTTGCCACCGGCCCATGTGTGGCCGAGACCCTCGACGGTAATGTATTTCACTTCCGCGCCGTCCTGGCACGGACTGTAGACTTCGGTTTGGACGCCGTTTGCTTCGG
>JFJP01001936.1_pt1 | contig 24910 bp, 26 predicted proteins | sample 431651 | NCBI WGS metagenome assembly JFJP01 (sample SAMN02602958, study PRJNA72255) | Microbial mat metagenome, whole genome shotgun sequencing project. | biome: fresh water; feature: sink hole; material: water; isolation source: purple microbial (photo- and chemosynthetic) mats found in...
CCATACTCCTGTCCATATAGGCCCTCATTCATTCGGTCGCGCTGGACGGCTCGACCCTAAGGTATCCCATGACTCACGCCAATGCTTCGCCAGAAAAAATCCCCAATCGCTGGTTCATCTGCCTGCTGGGCGTCGCCCTGCAAATCTGCCTGGGCACCGCCTATGCATGGTCCTATTTTCAGAAGCCGCTTGGCGATGCGTTCGGCTGGTCCAACAGCATGACGGCTTGGGCGTTCTCGCTGGCCATCTGTTTCCTCGGTATTTCCGCCGCCTGGGGTGGCACCAAGCTGGCGAGCGTTGGGCCCACCAAGCTGGCCATGTCCGGTGGCGTGTTGTTCGGCCTCGGTTACCTGCTTGCGGCGCTGGCCTTGTCCATGAAGTCGCCGACCCTTTTGTTCATCGGCTATGGCGTGATCGGCGGCTGCGGGTTGGGGCTCTGTTACGTCACCCCGGTGGCGACGGTGGCCAAGTGGTTTCCTGACAAAAAAGGCCTTTCTACCGGGCTGGTGATCATGGGCTTTGGCCTTGGCGCACTGGCCATGTCCAAGCTTTTTGCGCCGCTGCTGTATGCGCATTTCACCTCCGGCGTTGAACTCGTCTACGGCTTGGTCGATGGCAAGCAGACGCTCCAGAATCCCGAGGTTCTCCAGGCGATCCTGACCAAGCTGTTCGCCGCGCTCGGGGTTATTTTCCTGATTCTCACCGTGCCGATCGGCTGGTTCCTGCGGAATCCACCCAAGGGCTACGTCCCCGCCGGCTGGACACCGCCGCCGCAGGCCGCCAATGCCAATTCCACCGCCTTCTCGCAGCTGAGTGCCAGGGACTGCATCGTGTCCAATCGTTTCTTCCTAATGTGGCTGGTGTTCTTCTGCAACATTGCGGCGGGGATCGCCATCATCGGTTTCCAGTCGCCCTTGTTCCAGGATCTGTGGCGCAAGCTTGATGGTTCTCTCGACGTAAAAACGCTGGCGACCTATGGCGCGACGCTGATCGCCGTGACCTCGCTGTTCAACGGCATCGGACGTTTTTTCTGGGGCTGGATGTCAGACAAGATCGGGCGTTCAAGAACGTTCTCGATCATGCTGGGCAGCCAAATTCTCGTCTTTGCCGCGCTCGCGAACACGGCCAGTCCATGGATATTTGCCGCGCTGTTCTGCTATATCCTGCTCTGCTATGGAGGCGCGTTTGGCACCATGCCCAGCTTCATTCTCGACGTGTTCGGTGCCAGGCAGATGCCGGTCGTCTACGGCGTGATCCTTACCGCCTGGTCGGCCGGTGGCATCGTCGGTCCGCAGATGGTTGGACTGATTGCCGACAACTGGCCGAAGGACGCTGGTTATTACAGTTTTCTCGCCAGTACGGCCTTCGTTTCGATTGGCTTCCTGGCTACGTTCTTCCTGAGCAACCAGAGGTTCCAGAAGAAATGAAGCCGGGCTGATGGGCTCAATTGGCGGGCATCTCCAATGGGGATGCCGTGCAAGCCAATGTTTACGAGCCTGTCCCGGCATCGTTCCTGTAGAGCGCCAATTTATGCGGCTTCCAGAGCATCGTTCGCTTAATCGTCGTTGTCTCCAACACCATAGCGGCGTACCACTCGAGCAAATCAACCGAGATCGAACAAGAGGAGTTCGGACTCCTCGTCGGCCACGATGACGAGCGCCTCTTCCGCCTGGATCTTCGCGGCATCACCGGTCTTGAGCGCAACGCCGTTGACGTGCACCGCGCCTGTGATGAGATGCAGATAGGCGAGGCGCCCGGCGGCGATCCGGTGTGCGATCTGCTCTTTCGCACTCAGCAGACTGGTGAAGAGATCGGCGTCCTGATGAATGGTGACACTGCCCTCTCGTCCGTCGCGCGAAGCGACCAGTCTCAGTTGCCCCTGCTTGTCCTCGGGTGAGAAAAACTTCTCTTCGTAACTTGGCGCTATGCCGCGCGTTTCCGGCTCGATCCAGATCTGGAGAAAGTGCACCAGAGAATCCGGCGAGGGGTTGAACTCGCTGTGCTGCACGCCGGTGCCGGCACTCATGCGCTGCACATCGCCGGGGCGAATGACCGTGCCATTGCCCATGCTGTCCTTGTGCTGCAATTGTCCGGACAGGACATAGCTGATGATCTCCATGTCACGGTGGCCGTGCGTGCCAAACCCTTTACCGGGTTCGACTCGGTCCTCGTTGATCACGCGCAGTGGTCCCCACCCCATCTCCTGCGGATCGTAATAATCGGCGAAGGAAAAGGTGTGATCACTGTGCAGCCAGCCATGATCGGCATGGCCGCGGTCAGAACTCTTGCGAAGGGTAATCATTGAAACCTCAAGTGAACGGGTTGGCTGTCAAAAAAGTGCATTGATCCGTAAGCACATCGATTGGTGTTTATCACCGCGCTCGAATAGCGTCTTGGTGTAGCTGAGGACTGGGTCCGCCGCCGTGAACGTCGTCCAGGAAGCGCGGCACGGTCGTTCTTCTTCGGTTTCGGATCATTAGTTGTTGAGTGTACAAGTCAAGTTTGGTTCTGATGAACGATCTGCACGACTTGGTTCCCACAGATAACTACCGACTGTCGCCCTTGCCCGACAACTGTTCGCTGGAAGACGTACTTGACCTGCTGGCCGGTGCGCGGACGGCACAGATACTGCGGCTTCTTCGTGCCGGCCCACGCAGGTTTGGCGATCTGCGCCGTGATCTGATCAAAGTGTCGACCAAATTGCTGACCAATCGCCTGCGCGTCATGCAAGGCCAAGGCCTGCTCGAACGGCAAGTGTTGCCGAGTAATCCGCCCATGGTCAAATATTCGCTGACTCAGCCAAGCCGGGAACTTGAACCGATCGTCAATAGAATGGAGCAGCTTGCACTCATCAACCTCATTACGCCGCGTTCGCCACGCTAAAAGCCCTCTGCATTACCTGCTATCGGGATAATTATGATCCTTTACCGGCTCTTGTAATGAGAGTGACATCTTCGGCGGAAAACAGCGGGGCAAACTTTTGATCCTCATGCAGCATGTGCCGGGCAACCACTTCGGTCACCAGAAAATCTACTAACTCGCCAACCGACACATCAGTTCCTTGATTGACAGGGTGGCGAAGCTTGAGCGCTTGCGCCACCAGCGTTTGATGAATCCCGGCGTGTTCCTGAAGGTGTTCGTACGCATACTCCTGAAGAATCTCCTCTTCGTGCGCAAAGTGTTTTACAACATGGGCCAGGAGAGCATCGAACGCCTCCTCAAACTGAACAGGCTCCTCGGTTCGTGTCGCTGCTTTGCCTAAAAGAACATTACTCAGCCGGAACAACTCTCGGTGCTCGCTATCAATCGCCTCGTGCCCACAGGCAAAAGCCGCCTTCCAGGTCAATCGGACAATCGATTGACCGGCCGAACTGATGTCGTCAGAATCCTGTGGCTCTGCGCTCAAGGCACACAGTTCCACGGAATTGCCCCCCGCGCTCTTCGCCTGATACATGGCACGGTCACCCAAACGCAGCAAATCTTCCTCGGTATTGGCGTGATCCGGGTAAATCGCGATACCAATGCTCGACGAAGCGTGCAGCGATAGTTGGCTCGGAGTAATAAACGGCCGCTCCAACTCGATGCGGATTTTCTCGGCGACTGCAAGCGAATCCTCGCCGGTTTGTATGTCAGGCAACAGGACGAGGAATTCGTCGCCGCCAACGCGCGCCACCGTATCAGAGGCTCGAAGACAATGCTCAATGCGTCGTGCTACCGCCTCCAGAACCCAATCGCCCGCTTCATGGCCGTGCTGGTCATTGATCGGTTTGAATTTGTCCAGATCGATGAACATCAATGCCATGCGCGACTGCGCACGCTTGGCGCGTGCCAGCGTTTGACTCAACCTGTCATTGAAAAGCCGGCGATTGGGTAAGCGGGTCAGCGGGTCGTAATACGCAAGTTGTTGCACTTCTTCTTCCAGTTGCTTGCGTTCGGTAATGTCGCGAAGCGTAGCCACATAGTGCGTAATCTGCCCGCCACCTGCTTTTACTGCAGTGATAGTGAGCTGCTCCGGGTAAACATCACCGCTCTTGCGCTTATGCCATATCTCGCCATGCCAGGCACTGGTACGTTCAATGGCTTCCCACATGGCCTCGTAAAAACTCTCGTCATGGCGGTCTGATCTAAGCATGCGAGGATTCTGGCCAATAGCCTCTGCAGCCGAGTAACCGGTGATTTGAGTAAACGCGCTGTTTACCCGCAATATCATTCGATCAGCATCGGTCACAACCATGCCATCCTGGGACTCAAAGGCAGCAGCGGCAATACGCAGGTCTAGCTCGGCTCGCTTGCGTTCGGAAATGTCGCGAGTCACGCCAAGCAGGTTGACGAACTCGCCGAGGGTGTTTTTGATGCCGGTGACGTTGACTTCGGTCCAAACGGTACCACCCTGTTTGCACGGCTGTTCCAGTTCAGCTCGGAAATCAGCCACGGGCTGTTTGGCATGAATCGCCTGAATCGCGAGACCCAAGCCCGCTGCTGCGATTTTCGCGCTTTCCGGTGTCAGCGCCTCATCAAGAGTTTGCTGCATCACCTCGGCCACCGAATAGCCTCGCAGACGTTCAACCGAAGGGCTCACATAAGTGAAGCGGCCCGTCAAATCCATTGTCCAAATAACATCGGAGGCGTTATCGGCCAATAGGCGGTGACGCTCTTCCGAAACATGCAAGGCACTGCGAGCGTCCTGACTGGCAGTCAGGGCATGCTGGAGCCGGCGGTTGTTGCGCAGAATGTACAGGACAACGAGGGCAGCGATCGCCAGCAAACCCAGCAAAATATTGACGCGTGTCCAATCAATTCCTTGTTGAATGCTGATGGATACATGCTTGTTTGAAATCGCTTCGCGCTCCTGTGGCGTGAGGGTTTGCACACCTTTGTCCAGAATCGACCGAAGCACTGTTTCGTCCTTGAGTACACCAATGCGAAGCTGATTGGTGTACTCGGGAATCTGACCGGCAATCTTCAGGTTGAAGAGACCTTCTTTTTTGATGGCATTGGCCGCCACGATCAGGGACCGGATGGTCAAGTCGGCTTTGCGCTCAGATACCAGAGCCATCGCTTCAGGTTCGCTCGCCGTCAGGACAACGCTCAAATTCGGAAAGTCACGACGCACACGCTCCTCAACCATGGTGCCACGTGGCAATGCAATGCGCTCACCTTGAAGGCCCTTGGCGTCTGCAACGAACCCGTGCTCTTCGTGCGTAATGATGACATTCGGGTCAAAGAAGATCGGGCTGGTGAAAATCAGCCAGACGTCACGGGCAGGCGTCTGATTAAGAAAGCTCATGATCTGGCAAATCTTGCCCTTGGACGCTGCCAGACTTTCGTCCCAATCCTTCACCGGATGAAGTTCAATTCGCAAACCCACACGCTGCGCCACTAACTGCACAAGATCGGCTGCAATGCCTTCGTGCTGCCCCTGCTTGTTGATGCGTTCAAACGGTGCCCAATCCGGATCTACGCACATTTTTATGGCACCGGCCTTTGCGATGTACGCCCTTTCTTGAGGCGTGAAATCAATGGGCGTTTCAGAGGCTCTGACGATGCTCGCTGAACTGACCATCATCAGGATGATCGAGCAGACGACTTTCATCGCAGAATTTAGAAGAACGCTAGTAGTTTTTGGCATGTTGGAATATCAATGAGCGCTGGTCGGGAATCAAGCAAGAAAACGTTTTGAGGATACCATCGCTTATCCTCGACCAGATACTGATGGACCGCATTTTGCCTCTGTCCGCAGACGCTACGCACCTGCTAGCCAAGCAATAACTTGGGCTCGGCACAAAGAAAGGCCGCTTTGCAATTTTTAGCAATTTAGGCGAAAGGCTGCGTCGAATTCTCGCGTTGGTCGCTGTGGGTCGAGAACCCTCGGTGACGACAGGCCACTTCCAGGAGTCGGGATTGCACTGACAGCTTTCCGGCAATGAATCGTAAGCTCTACGGCAGCTTACTGAGTAGAGCCGCCGCTAAGAAAAAATTCATGCAGGCGGCGTGTCGGACTCAAAGGTCATTGACGTTCCAAGTTCTTTTCCACAATGCTCTGACATTCTGACCGCAGAGCTCTGATTCACACCAGCACTCGATTCGTCAACAACGCTGCTTTTCGACAGATGTCACAGTATCTGCATAGGTGGGCACTGTTTCAAAGTCGCAGACATCTCGAAAAATGACGTCTATCGTATGGCATACGACTTTTCTGACCGGGCTTTTCTCATTGGTTGTGTTGATGTTGTCGAGCATCAGCAAGCCCATTTTTACGTGCCTCTCGAGAGGCTAGGCTAAATTGGCGGTCAATGAAGTTGTCGACAACAACACTAGTGATCAGCGGCTATGTTCCAGTTTTCCGCCATGGTTGGACTATTCCTTGTCCTACCAAATAGCCGTCAAGAAAGACCTCCAGGTTGGCGTGCAGTGCCTCGCTTTGTTCCATGCCGAGTTCTTCCACGGCGACCCTCAACATTTCTATGCGGAACTCCCGGGTGTTCTTCTTCATCTGAAGGCAATGGCGAAGCAGCCCGGAAATCTCATAGTTCGTCGTGGTTTGGCATGTTTGATTCACTTCCTGCCCTGCAAGGTAACCATCGAGAAAGGCCTCCAGGTTGGCTTGTTGCGCTTCCTTTCTCTTGATGCCAAGTTCCTCCACTGCGACTCTCAGCATCTTCAGGCGGAGGTTCCGCATACTGTTTTTTGTCTGCCGATAATCACGCAACAATCGGGCAATTTCGTGGTTCGTCATGTACGCAAGATCTTGTGAGTAGTCGTTTTATGTTCGGCATTCAACTGCGCCTTGCGATTCGAGCCGTAGGTTGAGCAGCTCCATTTGCCTTTGATAACGATTTCCCGCAATGCCATCGGGTAATCAGCATTTCGCCTTACCATCTCCTTTGGCTCGACAACGAATCAAACTGGAGTCGAAATTGTTCCCGGTTCGTGGCGGTTTCAAGTAACACGAGCTACCTTCGTTTGCGAGAAAAAATCAACCTAACAGACTGGCATGCACCTTGATAACAGCCTTTCGGAACGGCGTGTTGCCCGCAACTGCGAGGCACGGGCGATGTAGTTCGCCGGGGAAAAACACGAGAAAGCTACCCGGGTCTGCATCAACAAAGAACTCGTTGGCGGGCGTCGGATAGAAAGCGATGTCTTTTTCGACGAAGCTATCCTCGCAAGCCACCAGGTTAACCTCAGGTAGCGCAAATCCAAAGCGCTCACGAGCACCCACCGGGATCTGGATATCAATGTAGTTGCGATGTGCCTCGGCGTAGCTGCCTGCGAGAGCACGCGGAGTAGCATCCTGGATCAGGCAGTAGACTTGATCACCGTCCAGGTCGTAACGTCCCGGTACCAAGCCGGGCCAAATCCAGCTGCCTGGCCGACTCAATGGCTCGCAGAAGTGGCGCGGGAAGCACGTTCTTCAGTCCGGAAACATCCGACAGCGATGCATAGATCATTCAAAAACTCCGAGATTTACGTGAAATCGACCTTGTTTCCAAGAATGGCTGGCTGCGTCAATCATTGCGAGCAAGGTGGCTGATCCAATGACCAACACCAATCAAGCCGGCATCCTCACGCAGGATCGCCGTCTGGACCGGAACCCGAAACAAGGGAGGCTGTGCCTGTTGCGCCGACAAAATGGCGTCGACCATACCGGGGGCAAGACCCACACTGCCACCGATACAAACGTGCTCAATACCCAGCGTTGCGTGGGTATCGGCGATCAGTTGCGCGACCGCAAGCGCAGAGTTGGTGACAATCTTCACGGCGAGATCTTCCTTGGCGCGAAAGCCGGCGAAAACGGAAACGGCATCGACGGCGTGGCCCGCAAGCGAGGTCGCTTGACGCGCCAAGGCGGTCCCTGACGCTACTGTCTCGAGACAGTTCAAGCGACCACATCCGCAGGTTCTGTCGCCGTCCAGCGGCTTGATAGCCGAAGAAACGTGCCCGACATGACCGGCCAAGCCAAGATGACCGACACGCAGTTCTCCATCAAGCACCAAGCCTCCTCCAACACCCGTCGAAAGCGTGACGAACATGAGATTTCGGTGTTGCTTGGCATTTTCAACGAATTCGCCCCATGCCGCCGCCTGCGCGTCGTTAAGCAGCGACACCGGGCAACGCCATTCGCCTTCCAGGAACTCCGCCAACGGATAATCGTTCCAGAACGAGATCACGTTTCGATTGATCGCCTTTATGGTTCGCCCATCTGTCGATCCGGTCACTGCAACACCAAGTCTGTCCTTCTCCGGGTATTGCCGTGCAAGAGACTGCATCGCCTTCTTCCATTCAGGCTCGGAAGCCGGCATGGGAATCTGCATACGATCCTGCAACTCCCCGTTGTACCAACGAGCGATGGCAATCTTCGTTCCGCCGATGTCGAGAACGATCATGCTTTCCGCGCTCGCTTGATTGCCCCGACAAACCAATCAGTCACATGTTCGATGCGGGTAATGGCCGAACCGACAGTCACACAGTAAGCCCCGGACTCGATGGCCTGGCAGGCATGCTCGGGCGTTCGCAACCTCCCCTCGGCGATGACCTTGCAACCACGTTGAGATAGGGCCGTCACGAGTTGCCAATCGGGCTCGGCATCGGAGGGGCATGCCGTATCGGCCGTATAGCCGGACAAGGTACTGCCAACCAGATCAAACCCCATTTCATGGGCATTCAAACCTTCCTGAAAGTTTGAGCAATCTGCCATGCTGGCCACACCGAGTCGCTGGATAGCGTCAAGCAACTGCTGAATGGTGGCCGGCCGCGGGCGATGGGTGCCATCAACGGCGATCACATTAGCCCCCGCTTCACCCAGGGCAATGACATCATCGACAAACGGGGTGATGCGAACCGCGCAGTTATCCAGGTCGCGTTTCACGATACCGATAATCGGTATGTCGAGCGCAGCAGAAACCGCCCGGACCCGCGCGGCACCCTCAATTCGCACTGCACCCGCACCCGCAGACCGCGCCGCCTGGGCCATCGCCACAACGATGTCGTCCCGGTCCATCGGGCCATCCGGAATGGGTTGGCAGGACACCACCAACTGCCCCCGGAGTCGCTCGATTGTTTCAGCCACGTTCGCGCTCACCGATCAAGCCTCTAACAAGCCAAAACGCTTGAGGTGAAGCTCAATGCGGGCCTCGACGGACGCTGGCACAGGTCGATTTGGACGCTTCATGTGGCTATTCTTCACTAATCCCATCAGTTTCATGGCCACCTTGAAAGCACCAACGCCGCCGGCACCCGGGCTTAGCTCGGCGCTGCTCCAGAACACCATCTGGAAGAGGTCGATCAGCCGTTCCTGCTCGGCTCTCGCTGCAAGCAGATCACCTCTGACTGCCGCTTCATAGAGACGGACATAGCCTGAGGGATCAACATTGGCCAGTCCCGGGACACACCCGTCTGCACCCATCAGGATCGACGAATCCGCGACAAGCTCGGAACCGGTGAACAGTCTGAAAAGCGGCTGATTGGCAAAATCATGGGTCAGCATGCGGAAGTTGCCTTCGTCACCGCTACTGTCCTTCAGTGCGATGATCACCTCATCTTGCGCAAGGCGATTGACCGTCTCCCGGGAAAGCTTGGTGTTTACACAGACCGGGATGTCATAGGCAATGATGGGCAAGCCCACCGTATCATGGACATAGCGGAAATGATCCATGGTTTCTGTTTGGTTCGTCCGCGTGTAGTACGGTGCCGTCAGGACCAGTCCATCGACGCCAGCATCACGGGCGCGCTGGCCATGGCCGATGCACAGGTCGGTGGCGGTATCCATCACGCCGGCAACAACCGGTACACGCCCGTTGATTTCCTCAAGTGCCGTCGTCAGAACCAGCATGCGCTCGTTTTCGTTGAGAAGCGCGCATTCACTGGTTGAACCAAGGAGAAAGAGGCCGTGTACGCCGTTATCAACCAAGTGGCGAACAACCCGCCGGAGGCCCGATACGTCAACCTCGCCGTTCGGAAGGTAAGGGGTAACAACGGGCGGAACGATACCGACGAATTTTTCTGCAAGAGACATGACTGTTACTCCTATTATTTTAAAGAATCGAGCGCGGATCCAGCGCGTCGCGCAATCCGTCACCAATGAAATTGATGCTGAGTACCGCCAAGACGATCATTAGTCCGGGTGCGATCCACAACCAGGGCATCCCCTCCAGAATCGAGAAGGTCTGCGCATCGCGCAACATGTTTCCCCAACTCGGCGTCGGTGCCTGAACTCCTAGCCCGAGAAAGGAAAGGGACGCTTCCTGGAGAATGGCATTGGCCATGCCGAACGTGGCGGCTACCGTTACAGTGCCCACGACATTCGGAAACAAGTGGCGGAACATGATCTGTATTGGTGGCACGCCGATTGATCTCGCGGCGAGAACAAACTGCTGTTCGCGAAATGACAGAAACTGGCCCCGCACCAGTCTCGCGATGCCGGGCCAGGTTAAGATTCCGATGACCAGCATGGTGTTGTAAATACTTGGCCCGAGCACAGAAGCAACGGTGATGATCATCACCAGCGACGGAAACGCCATCACCATGTCGGTAACCCGCATCAACAGGAGGTCCACCTTGCCACCGGCGTATCCTGCGATGCTGCCGATGACAATACCGATCAGTGTTGAGATTGATACCGCAACAAGGCCAACCGATAGCGAAACCTGCCCTCCATGAACAATGCGAGACCAAACGTCGCGCCCGGTCGTGTCAGTTCCCAGCCAGTGTGTTGTGCTAGGCGGTTGACTCATGGCATCAAGGTTCAATTCGACCGGAGAGTAGATCGCGACCACGGGTGCAAGTACGGCCAGCAGGACCATGACGCACAGAATCACAAGACCGATCAGCGCCAGTCGATGCCTGAGAAACCGCTTGCGTGCCTTGATCCAGAGGCTTTCACCTTTTACCAGGGCTTCGGTTCCCGCGGCGGGAATGTTTAGAGATATCGTCATGTCTTTTCTCAATCGTAGCGAATTCGGGGATCAAGCACGCTATACATGATGTCGGTGATCAGATTGCTGGCCAGGACGATGACAGCGGATAGAAGCACGTAGCCCATGATCACCGGCGAATCGCGACCGGTCACTGCATTGATGAACATCAGGCCGATGCCTGCCCACTGAAAGATTACTTCAATAATGACGGCACCACCAAAGAGCGTTGGCAACGTAATTCCAATAACGGTCACCACCGGGATCAGCGCATTCCGAAGAATGTGGCGTGTGGTGACGAGGCGTTCGCCCAAACCCTTTGCGCGTGCCGTGCGCACGTAGTCGTTGTTCATGACCTCTAGCACACTGGCACGGGTATAGCGCATGAAGGACGCCGTTCTTGCCAGTCCAAGCGCGAACGCCGGAAGTATGAGATGGCGCAGGTTATCTGACAGAGAGAAAGCATTGCCCGCCGTGCTGATTCCGGATGAAGGCAGTAGCCCCAGCTCGATCGAAAACACGTAAACCAGAACCATCCCGAGAAAGAAATCCGGAATGGAGATGCCTGCAAAACCGAAGAAGGTAAATGAGTAGTCAAGCCAGGAGTACTGTTTCAGTGCCGAGACTACGCCAAGAAAGACCCCGAGAATGATCGCAATGATCAGCGCCACACCCATCAATTCCAAGGTTGCCGGCAGGCGTGCGGCAATCACTGAAATTACCGATTCACCGCTTTGGAACGAAAAGCCAAGATTGCCATGCAGTAGTTGGCCGACCCAGCGTCCGTACTGTTCGTAGATCGGCAGATCAAGGCCGAGCTGCCCTCTGCGAAGCTTGACCAGGTCCTCCGCTTGCGGCGTATCCGTCGAGATCATCGCCAATACGGCATCGCCGGGCATCTGCGAAGCAATAAAAAACACGATCACTGTGATACCGATCAAGATCGGAATGCTGACCAGCAGTCGGCGCAGAATATAGTTGAACATAGCTGTCTTTTAGTAAGTTCAGGTCAATCTGGCAGACATCAGCAACGCTAACGCCTGCCAGGCCATTGCCTCAGAGCTGGGTCACTTGACTTCCCATTTCTCGACTTCGTTGTATACCGGCAAGTCAAAGATCAGGTTCGGCATCTGCGAGTAGTGCTCGGCCGGGCCAACAACGCGTTTGCTGAAAGCCATGGGGCGAACTTCGTACCAAAGCCAGCCGCGGAACATTTCCTCATTCAGAATCTTGGAAATTTCCTGGTAGCTCGGGGCACGCTTTTCTCGTGCCGACTCGCTGAGCCCGGCGTTGTAGAGTTCATCCACGCGCTTGTTGCACCAGGTAAAGGCCAGTTGTGCGCCACAGGTCGTCGTCAGGGCACCCAGCGATGGATCCAGGCCCTGGCCATTTGCAAAGTAGCCCATCTCGAACGTACCATCCTTGTAAGCGACCTGAATCTCGGCCGGATTAAGGAGACGCGGTACGATGTTGACGCCGACTGCGGCAAGGTAGGCCTGGATTGCAGTCACGGTGTCCTTGTTAACTTGATCGGCGTAGTAGTAGATGAAATCCACCTTGCGGCTTGCATCCCAGCCTGCATCCTTAAGCAACTGTTTGGCCTTGGCAGGATCGTACTTGTAGGGATTGAGCGAAGGCGACTGAGCCCACGCAGCCGGGAACATCGTGTTCGAGATCTTGCCGGTTCCCTTCTTGACGCTGGCAATGATCTTGTCGCGGTCGATGGCATACACCATGGCCTGGCGAATCCGGGCGTCCTTCAAATGAGTGTGGTTGAAGTTGAACTGCAAATAAGTCGGCAGGCCAGCATCCAGGTTTGGTAGCACAGTCAGTGTTGGTACCTTCTGCATGCGCTCGATATCGCTGACGGGCACGCCGCCGCCTTCATACGACATGACGTCGATTTCGCCTGTCGACAGGGCGTTCATGATCGACGGGATATCGGCAAAGATGCGATAAATCATTCGCTCTGCCTTGGGCTTTCCAAGGAAGTAATCGTCATTCCGGGCAAGTTCGATAAACTGGTCAGGAACGTACTTCGTCCATTTGAATGGCCCCGTTCCGACCCGTGCCTGAGTCCAGTAGGGGGATTGCTGCAACTCGCTCGGCTTGATGCTTCCCAGGAGATGCTTCGGCAACATGCTGATCGAGATCTGTTGCAGTTCAACCCACAAAGGACGTACGTCAACCAGTTCGATCTTGACGGTAGACGCATCGACCTTGGTGACGCCAGCCAGGCTGGTCGCTTTGCCGTCACGGAAATCCTGATAGCCCTTGACGTCAACCAGTTTGGGTGCGTAGATCGACGCAACGGCAGGATCGACATACGTGTTGAACGAGAACACCACATCATCTGCGGTGAATGGCTTCCCATCGTGCCACTTGACACCATTGCGCAGCTTGAAAATCCAGGTCTTGCCCTTATCCGGCGAGCTCCATGATTCGGCAAGCAAGGCCTTCACACCGTTCCCCGTCCAGTTCACGTGAGCGAGGCCCTGGAGGACGGTTTCATCAAGCCGGCGCCCACAGGTGGTCCATAAAGGACCGGCCATGCAGCCAGTTCGGAAGGCTTGGCGAATGGTACTTTCCGCGCCCGGCGCGGTCTGGGCGGACGAGGTGATTGGCATGCTCAGCAGCGTGGCCAGAATCGCTGTGCCAGTCATGGCAAATATCGATTTACGACGAGATGACATTGCGTTGTCTCCTATGAATTGAATTACCTGAGGACGGATTCGCCTAGGCGTGATGGCAGGCCGCAAAATGCGGCGTGTCGCTCTGTGAAACGGTGCTACTGAGATTACGAAGTAACGGGGCGGCTTCTTTGCAAATGGACGTCGCGAGTGGGCAACGTGGGTGGAAATGGCATCCCGCAGGTGGATTCGACGGGTTCGGAACGTCGCCTTGCAAAATGATGCGCTTTCGGGTTCGTTCCAGTTTCGGGTTTGGAGTCGGAATCGCCGAGAGCAACGCACGCGTGTAGGGATGCCTGGGCGTATCAAAAACGGGGTCACGATCTCCAAGCTCGACAATGCGCCCCAAGTACATTACGGCCACGCGGTCGCTGATGTATCGCACCATCGACAAGTCATGCGAAATCATCAGGAATGTCAGACCAAGATCCTTGCGCAAATCGGCCATCAGATTGACGACTTGCGCCTGGATAGAAACATCCAGTGCCGAAATAGGTTCATCGGCCACGATCAGCGACGGATTCGTTGCCAAAGCGCGGGCTATGCCAATTCGCTGACGCTGCCCGCCCGAGAATTCATGGGGATAGCGGTTGATGAACGAAGGATTGAGTCCGACCAGTTTCATCAATTCCTGGGTCCGCTCGCGTCGCTCGCCGGGTGCACCGATCTTATGGACATTCAGCGGCTCGATGATGATGCTTCCGACGGTCATGCGCGGATTAAGTGACGAATACGGATCCTGGAAAACCATCTGCATGTGGCGGCGTGATTCCCGCAATTCAGTCTGGTCAAGGCTCGCAAGATCATGGTCCTTAAAGATGATACTTCCGGACGTAACGTCAAGAAGCCGCAGCATTGCCAGCCCGGTGGTCGACTTGCCGCATCCGCTTTCTCCGACGAGACCAAGTGTTTCCCCACGACGGACATCGAACGAAACACCATCGACAGCCCGCACGGCCCCGACCTGACGTTTCAGCAAACCGCGCCGGATCGGGAAATGGACCTTCAAATCCCGAACTTGTATCAGTGCTTCTGAACCGACGAGAGAATTCATGACAGCTCCACTTTGTTTGCGATTTGATCCAGTTCATCGGAGCGCCAGCAGCGTGAGAGTTGCCCCGGTGCGCTTTGGGTCAGCGGCGGCAAAGCTTCTCGACACTTGTCCAAGGCGTAAATGCAGCGCGGGGCGAATGGGCAGGTATCCGGCTCTCGGCGAAGATCCGGTGGCATCCCATCGATAGCCACCAAACGCCCTTGAGCGCGCCCCTCCAGTTTCGGAATTGCGTTGAGCAATCCAAGGGTGTAGGGGTGCCGGGGCTGCTCATACAGCGCGTCGACGGGCGCCTGTTCGACAAGGTGCCCGCCGTACATGACCGCCACCTTGTTAACCACACCCGCAACCATCGCCAGATTGTGGCTTATCCAGATAACGGCCATGCCGAGCTTCTGTTGCAAGCCCTGAATCAGTTCGATAATCTGCGCCTGCACCGTCACGTCCAGTGCGGTTGTGGGCTCATCGGCAATCAATAGAGTCGGATTGCACGAGAGAGCCATGGCGATCATCACTCGCTGACGCTGCCCCCCCGAAAACTGGAACGGAAAATCATCGATGCGCTCCTGAGGCTTCGGCAGACCAACGAGCGAAAGCATCTTGATTGCCTTCTCGCGGGCTTCCTTAAGACTCAGTCCGAGGTGAAGCTGGATCGATTCGGTCATCTGCAATCCGATTGACAAGACCGGATTGAGGGAGGTCATAGGATCCTGGAAGATCATCGCAATCCGATTGCCTCGAATCTTGCGCATTTCATCTTCTGAAATCGCCAGCAAGTCCTGTCCTTCGAAAAAGACTTTCCCGCCCTCGATCCGTCCGGGCGGATGACGGATAAGCCTCATGATGGACATGACCGTTACCGATTTACCGGAACCGCTTTCGCCGACAATGGCCATCGATTCGCCCGCGTTGAGCGAAAAGGAAACATCATTGACCGCATGGATGACGGCACCGTCCGAATAAAAACGCGTGACAAGGTTCTGTACATTAAGCAGTGGTGACGTCATTGCGACTCCCCTTCGGGAGCTTTGCTTGGACCCGCGGATTCAGTTCTGCTTTGCTCAATGGCTTCGCCAAAGCGAAGCTCGATGGCGCGGAAATGATCGTTCATGCGCTGTTGGGCGAGTGCCGGCTCGCGCTGGCGCACCGCCGCGAGCAATTCGCGGTGCGCCTGGACGGTTGCGAGCGGTTGTTCATCGTGACCGACCGACTTGGCAGGCAACGCGTTGTAGACGACCCAGAAGATGTCAATCAGACTGAGCAGCGACGCGTTGCCCAAGGAGGCGTAGAGCATTCGATGAAAGCCCCGATCCTCGGCTGAAGTCGATTCGCGTGCCGCCGCTTTCTGCTCCCATACACCTAGCAGTTCATCAATCTGATCTAGTTCGACTTCACTGATAGTGAGGGTTGCATTGGCTAGCGCAGCACCTTCCAGCCATTCGCGAATTTGGAGAATTTCAAGCGCTTTCGCCGGATCGAACACGAGACCATACGACAGGAAGCCGAGAATCGCGTCGAAATTGAATTCACGCACCCGAACACCATCACCGTGTCGCGTCTCGACAATGCCCAGGGACTCTAGTGACTTGATGGCTTCACGTACAGATCCACGGCTGACGCCCAAGTCATCGGCGAGCTGCCCTTCGGGAGGCAGAAGGTCGCCAGGCTTGAGGCTTCGATCTGTGATGAACTGTTTCACCTGATCCTGGATGACGCTCTTGAGCATCGGGCCGCGAACTAGTTTTTCCAAGGTGCGTGACATTTCTTCCTCCTGATTCGATTGGCGCCTGTCCATACTCGCCTTACGTTGGATCATAAGATATCGGATATCTAATGTCGAGTCAACTCACGTAGTACTATTTCGTCGGTAAGAATCGTTTTGCGTTGGGTACAAGTGCTCGCTCATCAGCACACAGGGGCTACTCTGCTTATCCGCACTTGGCAAGAAATAAGGCAGGAATACAGTACGTTGGTACTTGAATGCCGACTTGGCAATGCAGCTATTGGCGGCAACAAGCGACACTTTGCCTGGTAACGAACGGCGGACTACAGCCCGCGCCGCCGTGGATCGTGCATTCCTGACGCGCCGTTTCTGCAAGAATCCAAACAAACTAGATGTAACGTGGCGATTTCCAGCGTTCGATTTGTGCGCAACTGCTCCTTCCTAGAGGCGCTACAATATTTGCATATGAAAAGCGTTCAAATCCTTTGCTACGGTGACTCAAATACGTGGGGATACATTCCCGTTACGGGTGGCCGTTACCCTCGTACCACACGATGGACCGGTGTTATGGCCGAGCGGCTTGGTTCTCGCTTTTCGATAATTGAGGAAGGGCAGAGTGGGCGCACCACGGTCTGGGATGATCCGGTGGAAGGCGACAAGAATGGTCTGCGCTATTTGCCTGCATGTCTGGAAAGTCACATGCCACTCGATTTGGTGATACTGATGCTCGGAACGAATGACCTGAAAGCGAGGTTTTCACTGACTACGCTGGATATTGCTCTCGGCGTCGAGCGTTTGGTGCAGGTAATCCTGAAATCCGGTTGTGGTGTGGACGGGGCTCCCCCTGCGATTCTTCTGGCCGCGCCACCACCGATCAATCCTCTCGACGATGTGGGCTTGGAGATGTTCTACGGCGGGCATGAGAAGTCGGCCTCCCTGGCCCAGCGCTACAAAGCGGTGGCGGAAAGGTGGGGTTGTGAATTTCTGGATGTTGGTGCAGTCATTGCCATCGATGCCGCTGACGGCATTCATTACAGCGAGGCTGCGCACCGCAGACTTGGATATGCAATGGCCGAACATGTGTTGAACACCCGGCAATTGGAGGGCTGACTAACAACTAATAGATGCATTACTGACTAAGTCAGCACAGCAAGCGACCGCCAGCAACGATCAAGTTTAACGCATAGCCAGTTCGGCTGGTTTCGGGGTGGAACAGTCGTCGGAATGGCTGCTCCTTGATAGCTCCACAGGTCGGCTCATGTTAAGGGTTGTGAGATGCCTGCCCTGATGCGCAAGCGTATCACGAGCCAACAGAGCTGAGAGGGCAGGCGTCACACAACCCTTAACAAACTGAGACTTTTACCTGTTCATCGTTCTTGGCACGACTAACTACCACGTTTTGTAGCGCAGCAATTGAGAGAAAATCCGGATCGCCAAGACGTTCAAATTTCCGAGCAGATACGCTAAACGCCAATATTGGCAGGCATCTCCAAGTGGACTGCCGTGCAAGTCAATGTTTACGCGCCTGTCACGGCACAATGCACGTAGAACGCCTATTTATGCGGCTTCCAGAGCATCGTTTGTTCAATCGTCGTCTCCCACGCCATCGCGGCGTGGAACGGTCTGCGGATCGCAGGTGATCGGGCGGTAGATTTCGACGCGATCGCCGGGGCGCAGGGCGGTTTCGAGTTTGACGATCTTGCCGAAGACGCCGACTTTCTGTGTGTCCAGGTCGATGTGCGGAAACATCTTGAGGATGCCGGAACGCTCGATGGCGTCGTTGACTTTTGCTTCGTCCGGCACTTCGATGGTCAGCCAGATCTGTTGCGCGTTTTCCGAGTAGGCGACGCCGACTTGCATGATGATCTCCTCAGTGCGTTCAGTGGCAGCCGACGGCGGGTGTGGCCGCGGGTTGTGAAACGGTTTCGGCTGTGCGCGCGGCGTGGCGTTCGTAGAGGCGCTTGGCGGCCAGCAGCAGACCCAGCACCAGGAAGCCGGCGGGTGGCAGGATCATCATCAGTACGCCGCCGTAGTTGGGCAGTACCGTTGTTTCGAGGAAGGCGAAATTCGGCCCGAGCAGCAGGCTGGCCTGCGAGAACAGCGTGCCGGCGCCGATCAGTTCGCGGATCAACCCGATCAGCGTCAGTGCGATGGTGAAGCCCAGTCCCATGCCGAGGCCGTCGAGTGCCGAGGCGATGACGCTATTGCGCGAGGCGAAGGCTTCGGCACGACCGAGCACGGCGCAGTTCACGACGATCAGCGCGATGAACAGGCCCAGTACGCGGTAAAGGTCGTGCATCCAGGCGTTGAGGCTCATGTCGACAATCGTCACCAGCGTCGCGATCAGCACGATGTAGACCGGAATGCGCACCTGCGGCGAAACGAAATCGCGGATCGCCGCGATGATCATGTTCGAACAGATGAGCACCGCCATGGTCGCCAGCCCCATGCCGAGGCCATTGGTGCCGCTGGTGGTCACGGCCATCGTCGGGCACATGCCGAGCATCTGCGAGAAGACGACGTTCTGATCCCAGAGGCCGTCCTTCATGATTTGCCGGTAGTTCATTTGAGTGTTCCTCATAGAGTGCGGAAAACTTGAAACTCGACCACAGAGGCGCAGAGATACAGAGATTTCGCAGAGACGACCGAAGGAAGTGCAGCGCAAGTCCTTAAGAACATGATTTTCTCTGTGTTTCCTCTGTGCCTCTGTGGTGAGGTTCTATGCATTTGTTGCAATCTCTCAGTTGCTATTGGCGGCAAGGATTTCTTCACGGTGGGCGGCGTAGAACGTCATGCCCTGCTTGACGGCCTTGACCACGGCGCGCGGCGTGATCGTGGCGCCGGCGAACTGGTCGAAAACGCCGCCGTCCTTCTTCACCGCCCATTTCTCGGCCGGTGGCGATTCGAGCGATTTACCTTCGAAAGCGCGAATCCACTTCGATTTGGCGACCTCGATCTTGTCGCCGAGCCCCGGCGTTTCCTGATGCTTGATGACGCGCGCGCCGAGCATCGTGCCCTGGGCGTCGATGCCGATCAGGACGACGACGTCGCCGGCATAGCCGCGTGAGGATGTCCGGAAAACCACGCCATTGACGGCGCCGGCCTTGCGTGCGCGGTAGATGGTGAGCGGCTTGCCGTCGTCGCCGGCCAGGCTGATCGTATCCTTAAGCAGATTGTTGTCGGCATAACCGGCGGGCAGCACCTCGGTCAGCGAGGTTTGCAGGTCGCGCTCTTCGGCTTCGACGATTTTCGGGCGCGTCATCTGGTTGGCCAGGACCAGCGCCGCACTCGTTGCCAGCGCAATGAAGCCGAGCGACAGCGGTTGATAGGAGAGGCGATCCCGCCATTCGGCCAGGGTGCTCATGATTTCACCTTCTGCGTGGCAGGATCGAGAGGCGCGCCGCGCCAGTTGCGGCCGAGGATGCGTGGGCGGATGTAGCGGTCGATCACCGGCGTGAGCGCGTTCATCAGCAGCACCGCAAAGGCCACGCCTTCCGGATAGCCGCCCCAGGTGCGAATGACGTAGGTGAGGAAGCCGCAGCCGGCGCCGAACACCAATTGCCCGGCCTTGGTGTTGGGCGAGGTGACGTAGTCAGTGGCGATGAAAAAGGCGCCGAGCATGGCGCCGCCCGAGAGCAGGTGGCTGGTCGCGTCGAGGTAACGCGCGGGGTCGATGCTGTTGGCGATGGTGGCCGGCAAGGCGATGCCGACCAACATTGCGACCGGGATGTGCCAGCTGATGATGCGCAGGAAGAGCAATGCCAGCCCGCCGCCGGCGATCAGTATCGTTGCCGTTTCGCCGAGACTGCCGGCGCGCACGCCGGAAAACGCATTGGCTGGCGCCGTGGCAGCGACGAGCGAATGCACGAGATCGATGCCACGCGACAACTCGGTCTTGGCAAAACCGAGCAGCGAGGCGCTGGCGACGGCATCCAGTTTGGGAATGCCGTGCAGCAGGATGAGCAGGCCATCATGGAAGCCCGGCGCGGTGGCGGCAGTAATCGGCAGCGGCGCGATCCAGATCGTCATCTGCACCGGGAACGAGATGAGCAGGAAGACGCGCGCGACCATGGCCGGGTTGAAGAGGTTGTAGCCGAGGCCGCCGAAAACCTGCTTGGCCAGAATCGTCGCGAACAGCCCGCCCAGAAGCCCGATCCACCACGGCGACCAGGGCGGCAGCGAAATGGCCAGCAGCCAGCCGGTGAGCAGCGCCGAGCCGTCGAACAACGCCGGCAGGGCCTGGCGGCCGGCCAGCTTGAGGCAGAGCGCTTCGCCGAACAGGGCGGCGAGCACGGTGATCAGCCAGAGAAAAATGGACGGCCATCCGTAGAGCCAGAAGCCGTAAAGCGTCGCCGGAAGCAGCGCCGCGGCGACGGTGAGCATCACGGTGGAGACGCTGTTGGCGGTGATTGCATGCGGCGCGGTCGGCGGTGCGGTGGTGATGAAGGCGGGGGTCATAGGGAAGCTCTTTCAACACAGAGGGCACAGAGACACAGAGAACACAGAGTAAAAACAGAAATGAATTGAGTACAACGACCTGTCCAACGAACTAACAAGGTTCTTCTCTGTGCTCTCTGTGTCTCTGTGCCCTCTGTGTTGAAAGCGTTTAGAACCGCGATTCCAGCCAGCGTAATCATGTGGCAACCTCCTCGGCAGCTTTGGCAGCCGCCTTCTGTGCCGCGCGTTCCGCCTTGCGTTTCGCCGCGGCCGCCGCTTTTTCGATCACTTCGCGTTCGAGCCGTTCGGCACGTTCCCTGGCGAGGCGCTTGGTCGCTTCGTTGCGCAGGCGGCTGCGCGATTGCGCCGAAAGTTCGCCCTTGGCGTGCGTGAAATACTGCACCAGCGGGATGTGCGACGGGCAGATGTAGGCGCAGCAGCCGCAGGCGATGCAGTCGGAGAGGCCGAAGGCTTCCGCAGCGCTCAGGTTGTCGGCACGGATGTTGGCGGCCATTTCCAGCGGCAGCAGGCCGATCGGGCAGGCACGCGTGCAGTTGCCGCAGCGGATACAGGGGCCGGCCTCCGGCGTGATGATTTCCTCTTCGTTGAAGGCCAGGATGCCGGCGGTGCCCTTGACGATGGGCACGTTGGCGTGCGGCAGCACGGCGCCCATCATCGGGCCGCCCATGAGCAGCCGCGCCGGTTCGCTCTTGAGGCCGGCGAAGGTCAGCAGGTCGGAGACCAGCGTGCCGATGGGCGCGAGGATGTTGCCCGGCTGCCAGATGGCGCCACCGCTGAGGGTGACGATGCGGCGAATGAGCGGTTCGCCGAGTCGGATGGCGCGATGCACGGCGTTGGCGGTGCTGACGTTGTTTACCAGCACGCCGATGTCGGCGGCGCGGCAATCGGAGGGGACTTCCTTGCCGGTCAGCGTCTGGATCAACTGGCGGTCGGAGCCCATCGGATAACGCGCTGGAACCGGCCGTATCTTGATTTCGGGGAAGGGCGCGGCGGCCTTGCGCATGGCGACAATGGCTTCAGGCTTGTTGTCTTCGATGCCGACTAGTGCTTTGCCGGCGCCCATGGCGTGCATCATCAGGCGCACGCCGTCGATGACCGCCGCCGCGAAGTCGCGCATGACGCGGTCGTCGCAGGAGAGGTAGGGCTCGCACTCGCCGCCATTGACGATCAGCGTCGTCACCTCGGAACGCTTGCCCAGTGCCAGTTTGACGGCGGAGGGGAAGGTCGCGCCGCCAAGGCCGACGACGCCGGCGGCGGCGACCAGTCGGGTGATTTCGGCAGGGGCCAGGGCAAAGGGATCGGCCGGGATCGGCAACTCGACCGCGCGCTCATCACCATCGGGTTCGATGGCGATCGAGGCGAAGGGCAGGCCGGAAGGATGTGGCGCCGTGATCTCGCCAATGGCGACCACCGTGCCCGAGGTTGGCGCATGGATGGGCGCCGAGATGTTGCCCTGCGCTTCGGCAATCAGTTCGCCCTTGAGTACCTTCTGCCCGACCAGCACGATGGGCCGCCCCGGCTGGCCGACGTGTTGCTGCAAGGGCACGTAAAGGCGTGCGGGCAGCGGCAGGATGCGCAAGGGCGCATCGGCGGCCGGGCGCTTGTGGTCGTCCGGATGCACGCCCCAGTTGGGCGTAGCGAGTTTGTGCAGGAATTTCTCGATCAGTCCCATATTCATGTCCTCAGAGGCTGCGAAAAAATCAAAAATCCACCACGGAGGCGCAGGGACACAGAGAAAGCACAGAGAAAATCCTTTGTTTTAAAGGGGTTCTCTGCGAAGCCTCTGTGTCTCTGTGGTAAGTGTTTGGGCATATTTTCTCAGCCGATCAAGCGGCCGCCGTGCTTTCAGGTTTCGGCCAGACCCAGTGCTGAAGGGTGACGGGGACCGGGCGCATGGCGACGGCTTCGGTCGGGCAGCGTTCGACGCAATTGCCGCAGCCGGTGCAGGCTTCGCGGATGACGTTGTGGATCTGCTTGGCGGCGCCGACGATGGCGTCGGTCGGGCAGACCTTGAGGCAGCGGCAGCAGCCGATGCAGATTTCCTCCGAGACCTGCGCCAGCTTCGGTCCCTCGTCGACCACCGTGCTCAGGTCGAGCGTGACCCCGAGCTTTGCCGCCAGCGCCGCCGCCAGTCCCTTTCCACCGGGCGGGCAACTGGTTACCGGTGCCGTGCCTTCGGCGATGGCCCGCGCCGCGCCGGCACAACCCGCCTGCCCGCACTGGCCGCAGTTGGAGCCTGGCATCATGGCTTCGATTTCGTCGATCAGCGGATCGCCCTCGACGGCAAACTTGCGCGCGGCAACCCCCAGGGCGAGGCCGAGGATGGCGCCGAGCAGGGTCAAGCTGACGATGGCGGCGATCATTGAGGTCTCCTGTTCGGGGGAAAATCCGACGTCCACCGCAAAGGCGCAAAGATGCAAAGAATTCGCAAAGGATGATGGAATAGATCAGCTGTTAATTGCTGTTCTTTGCGAAACCCTTGCGCTCTTGGCGTCTTTGCGGTGGACGTAGGTGTTCGTTGTTCGACTCTCATTTGAAGTTCAACCCCGAAAAGCCCATGAACGCCAGCGACATCAGGCTGGCCAGCACGAAGGCGATCGGCGTGCCGGCGAAGGTGTCGGGTACCTTTGCCAGGGCCAGGCGTTCGCGCATGCCGGCGAAAATCACCATTGCGAGCGTGAAGCCAAGGGCAGAGCCGAAGTCATAAACCAGCGTGGTCACGAAGCCGTGGCCTTCCTGCATGTTGATCAGCGGCAAGCCAAGCACCGAGCAGTTGGTGGCGATCAGTGGCAGGTAGATGCCCAGCATCTGGTAGAGATTGGGCGCCATCTTGTGCAGCACGGCCTCGGTAAATTGCACGACGGCGGCGATGACCAGGATGAAGGTCATGATGCGCAGGTACCCCAGCCCGAGTGGCGCCAGCAGCCAGTGTTCGAGAATCCAGCTCAGCGCCGCCGCCAGCACGATGACGAAGCTGGTGGCCAGCCCCATGCCGAGCGCGCTGTCGACGCGCTTGGAAACGCCCATGAACGGGCACAGGCCGAGAAACCTGACCAGCACCACGTTGTTGACCAGCGCCGTTGAAACCAGCAGGACGAGGTATTCGCTCATTGGAGTATCCGTAGCCTTTCGCCTTCTCCATATCACGATCCGTGCCACCTGCATTTTTGGCGAGCCCCGAAAGCGTGCGATTCGCCTAAAACCCGCACCGTAACGGGGTTTTACGGCGCCTGTCGCCGGGCGAGGTGCATTCAGGGCGAACCTGCCCGAGATGTCGCAAGTCCTACACTTTGAGACAAACGCGACAGGTCGACCTGCTCGGGTTTTGATTAAGAGCATTGCTTGATTGCGTCTGAAAGCCTTGGTTGGGACGGATAGGGTGAGAAACGCGAAGCGTTGCGCACCGTTCATAGACCGTTCCGCGTGCGCAGCAAGCTGCACACCCTACGTTGGGAAACTGTCTGCGCCGCTTGCCAATTCACGATTGGCACGAAACCTGCGTCGAGTTCCGCAAAAAGGGAGACTCACGTGACGACGAATACACGCAAACCCGCAGTTCGCAAACCTGTGCCTCAAGCGGCCGCTGCCATTGCCCCTGCCATCTTCCAGCAGGCCGTGGAACAGGCCGACCTGGCCATTTCGATTACCGATGCCGAGGCCAATATCCTTTATGTCAATCCGGCGTTCACGCGCGCCACCGGCTATTCGGCCGAAGAAGTGCTGGGCGTCAATCAGTCCCTGCTTTCCAACCGCTCAACGCCGCGCGATCTGTACGAGGGCTTGTGGGCGATGATTTCACGCGGGTTGCCGTGGAACGGCCGCCTTCTCAACCGGCGCAAGGACGGCAGCAAGTACCTCGCTGACCTGACCATCACTCCGGTGGTCGATGCCGAGGGCGAGATCACCAACTTCCTTGGCATCCAGCGCGATGTCACGCAGTTGCACTGGCTCGAATGCGAGGTCGCCGACCAGAAGGCGCTGATTGAATCGGTGGTCGATTCGACGCCGGTCGTCATGGCGCTGCTCGACAGCCACGACAAGGTGGTTCTGGATAACCACGAATACAAGAAGCTGA
>JFJP01005405.1_pt1 | contig 24907 bp, 22 predicted proteins | sample 431651 | NCBI WGS metagenome assembly JFJP01 (sample SAMN02602958, study PRJNA72255) | Microbial mat metagenome, whole genome shotgun sequencing project. | biome: fresh water; feature: sink hole; material: water; isolation source: purple microbial (photo- and chemosynthetic) mats found in...
CCAGGCGCAGCAGCTGGTTCAGGCGGTGGCGGTGTTCAAAGTGGCTTGAAGCCGCTGGTCTGGATGATTTTGGTCCAGCTGGTGCGATAGGCTTTTTCGCGTTCGCCCAGTTGTGCGCTGGTGGCAAATTCCACCGTCAGGCCCATGTCGGTCAGCCGCTTTTTCACATCGGGTTCGGCCACGGCCTTGGCCAGCGCGTCGGCCACGCGGTCCAGTGCTGCCTTGGGTGTGCCAGCCGGGGCAAACAGGCCGTAGTAGGGCAGGTCTTCCAGGCCGCCCAGGCCCAGCTCAGCAAAGGTGGGTACATCGGGCAGGGTGGCCTGGCGCTGGCCGCCCAGCACGGCCACGATGCGCACCTTGCCGGCCTTGTGGTTTTCAATGAAGTCGGGCACCGAGGCCACCCCGGCGGCAATCTGGTTGCCCAGCATGTCGGCCATCATGGGGGCGCTGCCCCGGTACGGTGGGGCGAGCAGGTCCAGGCCAAATTTCTGGCCCATCAGCTTGACCACAAACTCAGGTGTGGAAGCGGGCGCAGGAATGCCCACCGCGCTTTTGCCCTGGCCTGCGGTTTTCACCCAGGCCACGTAGTCGGCCATGTTTTTGGCCGGTGTGCCGCCCGACACGGCAAACGCATTCACAAAGGTGGCGAAGCCGGCCACGGGCACAAAGTCAGTGGCGGGGTTGAAGCCGGGGTTTTGCGTGACCAGGGGCAGGATGGTCACGGTGTGGTCGTGGCTCAGGAACAGTGTGGTGCCATCGGCTGGCGCGGCTTTCAGCGCCTGTGCGGCCAGTTGGCCGCCCGCGCCGGGTTTGTTTTCCACCACCACGGGTTGGCCCAGGGCGTCTTTCATTTTGTCGGCCAGCACGCGGGCAATGGCGTCGCTGCCACCGCCAGGCGGAAAGCCCACCAGCAGTTTGATGGGTTTGGTGGTGTCGGCGTGGGCGGCTTGACCCAGCGGCAGCAGGGCACTGAGGGCACTTGCAGCGGCCAGTGCCAAGGTGCGGCGGCGGAGGGAAACAGACGTTTTCATGGGTTACCTTGCTTTCAAAAAATGAAGCTGCTCACGCAATACAGATATGGTTTTTATGCCATTTTGACTTAAAAAATGGTGCGCCGCCCACCTGGCCTACGGGGCGGTGCTGTGCGCGTTGCGCCAAGCGGTGATGTTCACATGGCTGACCACCGCACCCCGGCGTGCTTTGGTGTCCGACGCGTCGATTCGCTCGCGCAGGGGGCGCACATGCATCACAAACCACCGTTGCTCGGTGGGGCTGTGGCAGGGGTACTCCAGTGAGAACCCTTCGGATTGACCCTGCAAAACGGCTTGCAAACCTTCAGCGGCTTTGGTGGCATCGGGGTCGGCCAGTTGGGCTTGTTTGGGCGCGCAGGCTTCCAGGTAGTTGGCACCCACGCCGCTGTGCGTGAGGTAGGGGTCGCCGTTGGTCTGTGCAAATTCACGCCATGCGCGGTTGACCAGGGTGATGTTGCCCGCGTGGTCCAGCACCGCCACATGGGCCCCCAACGCGTCGAGCACGGCTTGCAGGTGCGTGAGCTGGTGGAAGGATGTGACGTCGGTGAAACTCACGACCAGTCCCATGCCGGGGGACGATGGAATGCGGTACGGCAGCATTTTCACCAGCCAGTGTTTGGGCACGGGATGGTTGCTGCGCACGGCTTTCTCAAAAACCGTCTCCGATGTCAGTGTCCGACGCAAGTCGGCCAGCAGATCGGGGTAGTCCAGTGAGTGCGTGAGGTCTTCCAGCGGGCGGCCAAGATCTACGCTGCGCAGCCGGAAAATTTGTGCGGCATCGGGGTTGAAGCGGGTCAAGTGCAAATGCTGATCCACAAACACCGTGCCCGCCGAGCCCACCCGTGTGAGGTTGTCCAGGTCGGCATTCAGGCGGTTGAGAATGTCGATTTTTTCCTGGTATTCCGCGTTGACGGTGTTGAGCTCTTCGTTGACCGACTGCAGCTCCTCGTTGGAGCTTTGCAGCTCTTCGTTGGAGGCCATCAGTTCTTCGTTGGTGGCTTGCAGCTCTTCGTTGGAGGTCTCCAGCTCTTCAATGGTGGCTTGAAGGCTTTCGCGTGTGGCGGCCAGGTCGTGTTCCAGCGTTTGGATGCGTTCGGCGGTTTCCGTGGGCACGTCCACCAGTTCAGGCAGGGTGCTGCCTTCCAGCCAGGACACGGGCTCAAAGGCCAGCAAGGTGATGCGTTGGCCGTCCAGTTCACCGGCTGGCCAGGCGCTCAGCCGCACCGAGGGCCTCACGGGCGGCGTGCTGTCTGCAGCCTCCGCTTCGTAGGGCGGGGTGAAGCGCACCACGCCCGAGGAGGCACGGGTGTTTTCCCTGGCCACTTTGAAGAGCAGCGCAGCGGCCACCGACGTCAGCTCGTCGGGCAGCACCTTGTTCAACTCCAGGCTGAGGCCGCCTGGGCGTATCAGCAGGTAACGGTTCACGTCGCCATATGCGTGCACCAGCTCGTGCCGTCCATTGACCAGTACGCCCGGGGGCGGGGCATAGGCCCGCTGCAGGGTGAGCAGGCCCTGGTCCACCGTTTCGGTGCGCTGGCGCTCGCGGGGGCTGGTGGCGCCGGTGCGTGTGTAGGCAGCGCCTGCATCCACGGGGTTGAGCTTGCTGCGGGTCAGGTCCAGTGGCAGCGTGGTGGGGCGAATGACCTGCCAGATTTTGTGTTTGGCCGACACGGCCTCGAAATCGTTGGCCACCCCCCCCAACGATTCGCTGGAACCCTGGAACAGGTACCCGCCCGGGTTCAGTGCATATTGCATGCGCCGCAGCGCGCGCTCCTGGGCAGCGGTGCGGAAGTAAATCAGTGCGTTGCGGCACACCACCAAGTCTATTTTGGTGAACGGGGGGTCGCTCAGCAGGTTGTGGCGGGCGAACACGATGCACTGGCGCAAATCGGGCTTGACCACAAAATGCCCGCCTTTGCGGTTGAAAAACCGGTCCAGTTGGGCAGCGGGCACTTCCACGCTGATGGATTCGGGATACACCCCTGCGCTTGCGGTTTCGATGTTGAGGTGTTCCACATCGGTGGCAAACACCTTCAGGGGGGGCCAGCGCTTGAGCGTTTCAAAGGCTTCCAGAAACAGCATGGCCACCGAGTACGCCTCTTCTCCGGTGGCGATGCCCGCGCACCACACCCGAATGGGCTGACCGGCGGGCTTGGCTGCCAGGATGGCCGGTATCACTTGGTTGCGGAGCACCTCGAAGGCCTCTGTGTCCCGAAAAAAGCTGGTGACGGGGATCAGCAGTTCGCGGTGCAGGGTCACCACCTCGGCGCGCTCCTGGTTGAGCAGTTGCAGGTACTCGCTCAGGCTGGTGACCTGCTGCACCACCATGCGTCGCTCAATGCGGCGCATGACTGTGCTGGGTTTGTAGTCTTCAAAGTTGATGCCCCCCAGCTCGCGCAGCAGGCCAATGATGCTGGCCATAGCCGCCTCTGGCTCCACCGGCAGTGCCGTGTTGGGGAGCGATGCCAGCACCTGGATTTGGGCCGTGTGCGGGTTGTGCAAATGGGCCACGATGCGCTCAGCCATCGACTCGACCGGCAAAATGGCGTCCACCAGGCCGGTGGCAATGACGCTGCGGGGCATACCGTCGAACTTGGCGCTGTCGGGTGCCTGAGCCAGCAAAAAGCCGCCGGCCTCGTTGATGGCCCCCGCGCCGCGTGTGCCGTCTGAGCCGGTGCCCGACAGGATGACACCCACCGCCCGCTCACCCGCATGTGCCGACAAGGACTGAAAAAACACATCCACCGGCAGGGTGAGTGTGTGGGGGTCTTTGGGGGTGAGACGCAGGGTGGTGCCGTCCATGTGGAGCAGTGCACCGGGCGGAATCAGGTACACGTGGTTGGGGCGGATGGGTGTGTCCGCCTCCACCATTTGCACCGGCATGGTGGTGTGCCGCGACAGCAAGCTGGCCATCATGCTTTTGTGGTCGGGCGAGAGGTGCTGAATCACCACAAACACGGCACCCGTGTCGGGCGGCATGGAGATGAAAAATTTCTCCAGCGCGTCAAGCCCCCCGGCCGAGGCCCCGACAGCCACCACAGAGGGTGTCAGGGATGGTTCGTGTGCTGCCGTGTCGGTTGCTGTGGTGTCGGTTGATGCGGTATCGGTTGATGTGTCGGTCATGCCGTGCTTTCTGCGCGCGATGTGGTTGTCAGGTAGGCCGCTGTGAAGGACTCAGCATCCAGGCCCCTGGCCACCAGGAAGCCTTGGCCTGATGCGCAGCCCAGTTGCGAGAGCAATTGGCGTTGCTCCAGGGTTTCCACACCTTCTGCCACCAAGGCAAAGCCCATTTTTTGGGCCATGGCCACCACGGCTTCCACCACGGCACGGTCTTTGGCATCGTGCAGCATGTCGCGCACAAAGCTCTGATCGATTTTCAGCGTGGACACCGGCAGGTTCTTCAAATAGGCCAGGCTGGAGTACCCCGTGCCAAAGTCGTCAATCGAGAGGCTGACCCCCAGTTGCTGCATGCGCCGGAGCCGCTCCAGGGTTTCGGCCGAGGGCTGCATCAGCGTGCTTTCGTTCAGCTCTACGTGCACACAGTCTTGGTGGCGTGCGGCAAGGGGCAAGTGCGCCTTCAGCAGGTTCAACCATTCGGGATGGGTGATGTCTTGTGCCAGTTGGTTGAAAGACAGTTTCCAGTCCGTGGGCCACAGCCCCTGTGCCTGCCAGGCACCGAGCTGGTCAAGTGTGGTCACCATCATCCATTGGTCCAGGGCGTGCATCAGGCCTGCGCGGCTGGCCGTGGGCAAAAAGTGGGCGGGCATCAGCAGCCCTTGTTCGGGATGTTGCCAGCGGATCAGTGCCTCTGCGCCGCAGACCTGGCCATCGATCGTCCGGAAAATGGGTTGGTACACCGCACGCAATTCGCCACGCTCCACCGCAACACTGAGGGCTTTTTGCAGCGCAAATTCTTCCGAGGCTTTTTCGCTCATGTCAGGCCGGTACATCATCACGTTGCGGCGCCCCCCCATCTTGGCGGCGTACATGGCGGTATCGGCGTTGCGCAGCAGCGCTTCTGCAGAGTCTCCGTGTGTGGGCCAATGTGCAATGCCCACCGATGCTTGGACACGGTAGTCCTGCAAATGGGGCAAATCCATGGGGGCTGCCAACTCATTCAGCAGGTTTTCGGCAACTGCCTGGGCACCCACGGGGTGCGTGTCGGGCAAAAGCACCACAAATTCATCGCCGCCAATGCGGCCCACGGTGTCTTGTGCGCGCACGGCGTTTTGCAAGCGGGTGGCGACGAGCTTGAGCAACTCGTCCCCCGTTTGATGGCCCAGTGAGTCGTTGACCTCTTTGAAGTGGTCCAAATCCAAAAAGAACACGCTGAATGGTGTGCCTGAGCGCTTGGCTTGCTCCAGTTGCTGGCCCAGCCTGTCGCTGTACAGCATTCGGTTGGGCAAACCCGTGAGTGCGTCGAAGGATGTCAGTCTTTGGATGGACGCATGGGCTCGCTGCAGTTCGCTGGTGTCGGTTTGCACACTCATGTAGCCCGACACCTCGCCCCGCTCGTCCCGCAGCTGCGTGATGGTGCACCACACCGTGTAGTAGTTGGTGTTCCGATGCCGGTTGGTGAACTCGCCTTGCCAGCGCCCGGTGGTCAAGAGGGTGCGCCACAGGTCTTCGTAAAACGCAAATGGTTGACGCCCCGACTTCATCAGGGAGACTTTTTGCCCCCGCAGTTCGTCCAGGCGGTAGCCCGTCATGCGCTCATAGGCCGGGTTGGCGTGCAGCATACGGACGTCTTTGTCTGTGACCAAGATGCCTTCTGACGCACTTTGGAACACCGCCTCGGTCAGCCGCTGGTGTTCATGGGCTTTGCGCTCGGCGGTCTGGTCCAGCAGCAACAACAGAAACTGGGGTTCCGCGTATTGCCCTTCTGGCAGCGCCATGCAGGTGCAGTGCATCACCTTGGGCTCGCCCCCCTCGGCGCAGCGCACGCTGAGGTGGCGGCACACCGTGGTCTCACCCGGTTGCACGCGCGCCAGTGCTTCCAGCAGGCGCAACCGGTCGGGTTGAGGCATGGCTTGGGTCAGCCGGAACTCGTTTGCCTTGCTCTGCAGGGTTGTGCCCAGCAAATGGTGAGCAAGCGTGTTGTCGTTCGAAATGAGGCCGCGGCGGTTGACCACCAGGGCCGGAATGGGCAGCTGATGGAATAAGGCGTGGTACCGCTCGTTGGCCAGCAGCGCCTGACTTTGGCTGCTGAGCAGTTCCTGGTTTTGCAACTCCAGCTCGGTGCGGTAGACGTCGAGTTCGTGCAGCAGGTGGGCGGCATCCTCGTTATTTAACGTAACCGCTTCCGGTTTGCCCGACTTCAGTTCGGCAAAGGCTTTTTCCGCTTGTGCGCGCAACCGTGTGATGTATTGAGGGTCTTGCATGCGTCGTGCCCGGTGGCCAGTGATGCTGAAGGCCATGCAGCGTGCGCCCCGAGTACCGACGCGCTTCGCTGCATGATACCGTCCAGGACAGGAGCTGAGGCTTACATTCATGCCACGCCATGGGGCTTCGGATCAGCGCATGGCTCCGCGACTAGTTGGCCCTGTTCGTTGGGTGCTGAATCCGCTGGGCCCACACCAGCGCCCCCACAGCCACCACGCTGGCGGCCATCAGCACCCACAGCCCGGTGAGATAGCCTGCGGTGGGGCTCCACAAGGCCCCCAGCGCCCAAGGCGCTGCGGCGCGGCCCAGGGCAATGGGCAGGCCCAGCGCGCCATTCAGGCTGGCCGCATGGGCCTGGTTCACGTACTGTGCCACGGCGGTGCCTTTCACAATGGTTACCATGCCGTTGCCCAGCCCGTAAAGCGCCACAAACAGGGCGGCCACGGCCACACTGCCGTTGAACCATGTCAGCGACATCAGCAACGCCGCCAGGCCCAGTGGTATGAGCGTGGGAATCCAGCGATTCACGGTGTGTAAGCTGAACCGGTGCTCAAAAAAGAACAGCATTGCCCGCCCTGCCACTTGCACCATTCCCATGCTGGCTGGCAAAGCCACGGCCCACGCTGGCGGCATGCCACTTTCCAGCAACAGGTTGACCAGGTGCGCCGCAATGGCCACGGTCACCGCCATCATCAGCACCTGAAACACCCCCACCAACACAAACGTGGGCTGGCGCATGGCCTCGCGGCGGGTGGGGCCAGTGGCGGCATTGCCTGCCAGCGTGCTGCCGCTCCACCTCTGCGGCCCGCGAGGGCGCGGTGCACCGCGAAGCAGTACCGCGTGGATGGGCAGGCACACCAGCCACTGGCATCCGGCGAGGACCCATAGCATGGTTCGCCAGCCGTAAGCCTCCAGCAGCCAGGCCATGAGCGGGATGAACACCGTGCTTGCCAAGCCGCCCAGAAAGGTGATGGTGATGATTTGCCGCCGGTAGTCATGGGGAAAACGCCGCGTTACCACCGCAAATACAGGCGTGTAGAGCGTGGCCGACATGGCCAGCCCCAGGCACCCCCAGGCCGCATACACCGCTGCCAGAGAGTTGGCCTGGCTCAACCCCACCAGACCCAGCCCGGCCAGCAGAGAGCCACCGGCCATCACCCGCCGTTCGTGCCCTGCGTCTATCCACCGCCCCACGGGGTAAGCCGCCAGCCCCTCAGCCAGCAGCGCCAGTGACAAGGACAGCGACACCTCCGCCCGACTGGCCCCCAGTGCGGCTTCGACGGGCGACAGCAGCATGGAAAACGCATAAAAAACAGATCCCCAGCCCACCAGTTGGGCCAGGGAGAGCCCTGCTACGAGGCGGGTTGACAGGGATAAATTGCTCATTAATAAAGAGCTAGGTTAACAATTCAGACATGCGGATATGGCCAAAAAAGTCAAACGTTTTACCCTTTTGCATGCAGCCCGCGTCGGTATTGCACCGCTTCGGCCAGGTGGGCCACGGTGATGGTGTCCGATGCGGCCAGGTCGGCAATGGTGCGGGCCACTTTCAGGGCACGGTGGGTGCTGCGGGCCGACCACCCCAGGCGGGCGGCCGCTTTGTTCAGGAACTGACGCCCAGCTTCGTCGAGTGCCGTGTGCTGCTCCAGTGCGCTGCCTTGCAGGGCTTGGTTGGTGCAGCCCTGGCGGGCCAGAGCGCGTTGGTGGGCTCGGGCCACGCGTTCGCGCACCACGCTGGTGCTTTCGGGCGTGTTCTGCCCTGGGTCTTGCGCGGTTGTGGCCCTGACAGGTGCCAGCAGTTCGTGTGGTGGCAAGGCGGGCACGTCCACATGGAGGTCGATGCGGTCCAGCAGCGGCCCACTGAGCTTGCCCTGGTAGCGGGCAATCTGGTCGGGCGTGTCTTTGCAAGCCACGGTGGGGTGCCCGAGGTACCCGCAGGGGCAGGGGTTCATGGCCGCAATGAGCTGGAAGCGCGCCGGAAACTCTGTTTGTTGCGCTGCGCGCGAAATGCGCACCTGCCCGGTCTCCAGTGGTTCCCGCAGGGCTTCCAGCGCGGCGCGGGGAAACTCAGGCAACTCATCCAGAAACAACACGCCGTGGTGGGCCAGCGAGATTTCGCCGGGTTTGGGGGGGGAGCCGCCACCCACCAGGGCCACGGGGCTGGCGCTGTGGTGTGGGGCCACGGTGGGGCGCTGGCCCCAACGGTCCATGCTGAAACGGCCTGCGAGGGAGGCAATGGCGGCGGTCTCCAGCGCCTGTTGGGTGTCGAGTGACGGCAACAGCCCGGCAAAGCGGTGGGCCAACATGCTTTTGCCTGCGCCGGGTGGCCCGCTCATCAGCAGGCTGTGGCCACCGGCAGCGGCAATTTCCAGGGCGCGGCGGGCACCGGCCTGGCCTTTCACGTCGCTCAGGTCGGGGCCGGTGGTGGCTGCCTGGGGGGCGGCGGGCCGAAGGGTGACCCAGCCGCTGTCGTCGGGTGGTTCGTTGCCATTGCCTTCGGCACCCAGGGGGCGAAACTGACGCACCACGTCCAGCAGGTGGCGGGCGCGTACCACCCGGGTGCCGGGTACCAAGGCGGCCTCTTCGGCGCTGCCTGGCGGCAAAACTAAGGTGGTGGTGCGCGGCCCGGCGGCGGTTTGGGTGGCCTGGGCCAGGGCCATGGCCAATGCGCCGCGCACGGGGCGAAGCTCGCCGCCCAGGCTCAGTTCCCCGGCAAACTCGTGGTCGGCCAGGCGGCTGACATCCACCACGCCGCTGGCGGCCAGCAGGCCCAGTGCTATGGGCAGGTCGAAGCGGCCGCTGTCTTTGGGCAAATCAGCCGGGGCCAGGTTGACTGTGATGCGCTTGTTGCTGGGAAATTCCAACCCGCTGTTTTGCAGCGCCGAGCGCACGCGCTCGCGGGCTTCCTTCACCTCGGTGTCTGCCAAGCCGACCAGCGTGAAGCTGGGCAAACCGTTGGCAAGGTGCACCTCCACGCACACCGACGGGGCGCTGAGCCCCAGAAGTGCACGGCTTTGGATCAGTGACAGGCTCATTCATTCAACTCCCTGGTTGTTCAGGCCCCATTTCTCATGGAGGCGCACTTAAATGGTGCGTGCTTGTGTGCGGCGTGGTGTATGGAGGTGCAACCCATGCTGCGGCAGGTGGGAGGCATGGTGCCACAAAACTTGGCACGCTCTGTGCTTACCCCAGCTTCGTCCCGTCCTGCCCGAGGTTTGCCAAGTGTGCAGGGTTCATGTTTAACAAGAGGAATGCTATGAAACTGGTATCCGCCATCATCAAACCCTTCAAGCTGGACGAGGTGCGCGAAGCGCTGTCGAACATCGGCGTGCAGGGCATCACCGTGACCGAGGTCAAGGGGTTCGGTCGTCAGAAGGGCCACACCGAGTTGTACCGCGGTGCCGAGTACGTGGTTGATTTCCTGCCCAAGGTCAAGGTGGAAGCCGCCGTGGCCGATGAGTTGGTGGACCGCGTGATTGAAGCCATCGAAGGTGCTGCACGCACCGGAAAGATCGGCGACGGCAAGATTTTTGTTTACAGCCTGGAGCAGGTTGTCCGCATTCGCACCGGCGAAACCGGCAAAGAAGCGCTCTGACCCGCAACCCACGCGCAACAGAAAGAACACACACCATGAAAAAGCTATTCGCAACCCTCTTGCTGGGCCTTGGCCTGGCCTTTGGCGGCATGGCGGTCAACGCCCAGACCGCAGCCCCCGCTGCAGACGCGCCTGCTGTGACAGCTCCTGCCGCTGATGCACCTGCCGCTGCCCCCGCCGCTCCCGATGCTGCGGCTGCACCTGCTGCCCCAGCAGCGGCCGCCGCACCGGCCGAAGTCACCGCTGCTCCTGCCCCCGTGCCCAACAAGGGCGACACCACCTGGATGCTGGTGTCCACCATGGTGGTCATCATGATGGCTGTTCCCGGTCTGGCCCTGTTCTACGGCGGTCTGGTGCGCAGCAAGAACATGTTGTCGGTGCTGATGCAGGTCATGGTGACCTTCAGCCTGATCGTGGTGCTGTGGTTCATTTATGGCTACAGCCTGGCATTCACCGAGGGCAGTGCTTACATCGGTGGCTTTGACCGGCTGTTCATGAACGGCATTTGGGACAACGCTGCGGGCACGTTTGCCAACGCTGCGACCTTCAGCAAGGGCGTGGTGATTCCTGAAATCGTGTTTGCCGCTTTCCAGGCCACCTTTGCCGGTATCACCTGTGCCCTGATCGTGGGGGCATTTGCCGAGCGCATCAAGTTCTCCGCCGTGCTGATGTTCATGGTGATTTGGTTCACTTTCAGCTACGTGCCAATTGCCCATATGGTGTGGTTCTGGATGGGTCCTGACGCCTACACCTCTGCCGCTGTTGCCGATGAAATGCTGGGCAAAGCCGGTCTGATCTGGCAACACGGCGCGCTGGACTTTGCTGGCGGCACCGTTGTGCACATCAACGCCGCAGTGGCAGGTCTGGTGGGTGCATACGTGGTGGGCAAGCGTGTCGGTTATGGCAAGGAAGCCATGGCTCCTCACAGCCTGACGCTGACCATGGTGGGTGCATCGCTGCTGTGGGTGGGCTGGTTCGGTTTCAACGCCGGTTCCGCCCTGGAAGCCAACGGCTTTGCCGCCCTGGCCTTCATCAACACGTTTGCCGCCGCCGCTGCAGCCGTGCTGGCTTGGTGTGTGGGTGAAACGCTGATGCGCGGCAAAGCATCCATGTTGGGTGCCGCCTCCGGTGCGGTGGCTGGCCTGGTGGCCATCACCCCCGCGGCTGGCAACGTCGGTATCGGCGGTGCGCTGGTCATCGGTGTGGTTGGCGGCTTCGCCTGCCTGTGGGGTGTGAACGGTCTGAAGAAAATGCTTGGCGCAGACGACTCGCTGGACGTGTTCGCTGTGCACGGCGTGGGCGGCATCGTGGGTGCCTTGCTGACCGGTGTGTTCAACAGCCCAAGCCTGGGTGGCCCTGGCTACGTGGCCGACTGGGTCACAGCCACCATGGTGACTGCTGCTGACTACTCCATCGCTTCCCAGGTCTGGATTCAGGCCAAGGGTGTGCTGATCACCATCGTGTGGTCCGGCGTCGTGGCGTTCGTTGCCTTCAAATTGGTGGACATGGTCATTGGCCTGCGCGTCACCGAAGAAGAAGAACGCGAAGGCCTGGACATCACCAGCCACGGCGAAACCGCCTACGGCCGCTGATCGATATCGCATCTCCCGCACTTCGGTGTGCGGGGCCTTGGGCGGGTGGTCACACACTCCGGCCAAGGCAACACTCCAAGGTGTCTCCTTTGGATGTTGGGCCCGTTTGCTGAAAAGCGACGGGCCCTTTTTTGTGTCCAATGCCTGGGCCACAATGGCGAGACAACGCACACCTTCAGGGAGTTCTCATGCGTCACGCGTTCACATCCGTGGTGTTCTGGGTATTGGCCAGCGCATGTTTGCATGCAGGCGCTGCACCTGCCCATGTACAGCCCGCTCCGGCCCAAAACAAAGCCAGCACACAAGTGGTGAAAGCCCAGTTGCCGTCCAAGAAAAAGAAAAAGGCCCAGGCAAAGCCTGCCGCCGAGCCCGTGCAATACGCCCCCAGCGGCGAAGCCATGCCTGCTCGCCACAAGCGCTTGCTGCGCGAATGCAAAGGCCGTCCGAACGCCGGGGCTTGCCTGGGTTACGCCAGTTGATGGGCGGCACATCCGGTCGTAAATGTCGTTGGCCACAGGCCGTTCAATTTCCCGTGCCTTGGCTGTTCAAAAAATTCACACGCGGTCTCGGGCCTGCTCGGTACCATCGCTGCCATGGACCACGCTCTGCAAACCCTCACCTCCCAAGTCCGTGACGCTGCCGCAGCGCGTCGCCCGTTGCGCATTCGCGGCGGCGGCACCAAAGACTTTTATGGCCAGCACATAGATGCTGACTCCGAGTTGCTTGACACCCGCCCACTGAGCGGCATCGTGTCGCACGAGCCGTCCGAGCTGGTGGTGACGGTGCGGGGTGGAACCCCGCTGGCCGAGTTGGCGGCGGTGTTGGCCGCTGCAGGGCAGCACCTGCCGTTTGAACCACCGCATTTCGCCACCCAGGGTGGCAGCCCAGCCACCGTGGGGGGGGCGGTGGCGGCAGGCTTGAACGGCCCCGGCCGAGCCAGCGCGGGGGCGGTACGCGACTTTGTGTTGGGAGCGCAATTGCTCAATGGGCGGGCCGACCTGCTGACATTTGGTGGCCAGGTCATGAAAAACGTGGCGGGCTACGACGTCAGCCGCAGTCTGGCCGGTTCGATGGGCACGCTGGGTGTGTTGGTGGAGATGTCGCTGAAGGTGCTGCCCATGGCCCCTGCCGAGGCCACCCTGTGTTTTGAGATGGACCAAACCAGTGCTTTGGCCGCGCTCAACCGCTGGGGCGGTCAGCCCCTGCCGCTGAATGCAAGCTGCTGGGTGCGAGACCAGGGGCGCGACCTGTTGTACGTGCGGCTGCGCGGTGCGGTGGCTGCGGTGGAGGCCGCTTGTGCCCTGATGGGCGGCCAGCGTTTGGACAACGCCACCGTGGCCCCCGAATGGGTCGCGTGTCGCGAACAAACCCTGCCGTTTTTTTCGCAGTCACCCGCTCCGGGCGCTGCTCTGTGGCGCGTGTCTCTGCCACAAACCGCCCCTGCGCTGGCGCTGGGTGGTCAGGGCCCCGAGCACCAGCTGGTGGAGTGGCACGGTGCCTTGCGCTGGGTGTGGGCCCCTGTGGCGCAGGCGCAGGGCATCCGGGCTGCAGCGCTTGCGGCCGGGGGGCACGCAACTCTGTTCCGCCCCGCCTCTGATGCCGACCGCTCGGTCGGTGTGTTCACGCCATTGAGCGCGCCGCTGGCCGCCATTCACCGCCGCCTGAAGGCCGAGTTTGACCCGGCGGGCATTTTCAATCCCGGTCGCCTGTACGCAGACGTCTGAACCCCCTACATCCTGACCGGCCATGCAAACCAACCTCGCCCCCCAATACAAAAACACGCCCGAGGGCCAGGAGGCCGAGGCCATCCTGCGCAATTGCGTGCATTGCGGCTTTTGCACCGCCACTTGCCCCACCTACCAGTTGCTCGGTGATGAGCTGGATGGGCCCCGTGGCCGCATTTACCTTATCAAACAGGTATTTGAAGGGGCCACGCCCACACGCAAAACCCAGATGCACCTGGACCGTTGCCTGACCTGTCGCAACTGCGAAAGCACCTGCCCCAGCGGCGTGCAGTACGGTCACCTCATCGACATTGGGCGCAAGGTGGTGGACGACCAGGTGCCCCGACCGCTGATGGAAAAAATAGTGCGCACCGCCCTGAAAGAGGGCCTGCCCTCGCCTCTGTTCGGCCCCGCCATGAAGATGGGCCAAATGGTGCGCGACCTGCTGCCCGAAAGCCTGAAAAACAAGGTGCCCGCCAAACAAGACGCAGGTGCCTGGCCCTCCCGCCGCCACGCGCGCAAGGTGCTGATGCTGGCGGGCTGCGTGCAGCCGGCCATGATGCCCAACATCAACACCGCCACCGCACGCGTGCTGGACGCGGCGGGCATCGAAACCGTGGTGGCGGCGAAGGCGGGTTGCTGTGGTGCGGTGAAGTTCCACCTGAACGACCATGATGGCGGCAAAGCCGAAATGCGCGCCAACATCGACGCCTGGTGGCCCCACATTGAAACCGGTGCGGTGGAGGCCATCGTCATGAATGCCTCGGGCTGTGGCGTGACGGTGAAGGAATACGGCCACACCCTGCGCAACGACCCGGCCTATGCCGCCAAGGCCGCTCGCATCAGTGAGCTGACCCAAGACCTGAGCGAGTTGCTTCCCGCCCTGGTTCCCGTGCTCAAAGAACGCGTGGCCGCCAACCCGCGCGTGTCAGCAGGCCAGGTGGCGTTTCACCCACCGTGCACGTTGCAACACGGCCAGCAGCTTAAGGGCGGTGTAGAAAAGCATCTGGGCGAGTTGGGCTTCAAGATCAACGTGGCCACCTGCGAGGCCCACCTGTGCTGCGGCTCGGCTGGAACCTACTCGGTGCTCAATCCCAAGCTCTCTTACCAGTTGCGTGACCGCAAGCTGGGCCACCTGGGGGCATTGGCCCCTGAGACGATCGTGTCGGCCAACATCGGCTGCATCACCCACTTGCAAAGCGGTACGCCCACGCCGGTGCGGCACTGGGTGGAGTTGCTGGACGAGGCGCTTCAGCCCACCACCTGATCCCACCACATGCTGCCCGCCCTGACGGCCCTGCTGTTGGCCCAGTTGCTGGGGGAAGCACTGGTGCACAGCCTGGGCTTGCCTGTGCCCGGCCCGGTGCTGGGTCTGTTGTGTGTGCTCTTGGTGTTGTTGCTGAGGCCAAAGCTCGTGCCCATGCTCAAGCCCACGGCGCAGTCGTTGCTGGCTCATCTCTCGTTGCTGTTTGTGCCCGCTGGTGTGGGGGTGATGTTGCACCTGCGGCGTTTGGGCGATGAAGCGCTGGCCATTGGTGTGGCGCTGGTCTTCAGCACGCTGGTGGGGCTGGCGGTGACGGCGCTCACCATGGTGGGTCTCATGCGCTGGCAAGCCCGCCGCCGTGCCGCGCAGTCCACTGGCCCCGGTGATACGCCATGACTGCGCCGCTGATGCAAACCCTGGCCCCGCTCGATGCGATGGCCCCACTGGCCCAAACGCTGGCAGACATCTGGGTGTATCTGTCGGCCACGCCCCTGCTGGGGCTGACGGCCACCCTGCTGGCCTACCAGTTGGCCCATGCTGTGTACCGTGCGAGCGGCTTCAACCCATTGGCCAATCCGGTGGCCGGTGCGGTGCTGCTGCTCGGCACCACCCTTTGGGCCACGGGTACGCCGTACGCCACGTACTTTGAGGGTGCGCAGTTTGTGCACTTTTTGCTGGGTCCGGCCACTGTGGCATTGGCCCTGCCCTTGTACGAGCAGTTGCCCCGGCTGGCCGCGCTGTGGCTGCCCATGATGGGCGCGCTGGTGGCGGGCACACTGGCTGCCATGGGCACGGCGGTGGGTGTGGGTTGGGCGCTGGGGGCGACGCCGGCCACGCTGGCGTCGCTGGCACCCAAGTCTGTCACCACACCGGTGGCCATGGGCATTGCTGAAAAAATGGGGGGCCTGCCTTCCCTCACTGCGGTTCTGGTGGTGTGCACGGGCGTGCTGGGCGCAGCCACCGGGCGGTTTTTGTTCGATGCCTTGCGCATCACACAACCTGAGGTGCGGGGCTTTGCCCTGGGCACTGCCGCGCACGGCATTGGCACGGCCCGCGCCTTTCAAGTGAGTGAAGAAATGGGTGCCTTCTCAGGCCTGGCCATGGGTCTGTCGGCGCTTTTCAGCGCGCTGGTGTTGCCATGGGCCGCGGGAGCGCTGTTGCGTTGGCTGAGCTAACAGTAGCAAACTGTTCAATACCATCATGCGCCAGGGCCATAATTGGCCTAAAAAATGCATCAGCGTCCACCCGTGACATCCAGCAACGCACCCGTGGTGTAGCTTGCGCCGCTGCCCAGCAGCCACACGATGGCCTGGGCAATCTCGTCGACCTGACCGGCGCGCTGCATGGGGATGGTGGTGGCCAGGCGCTGTGCCCGGTCGGGTTGGCCGCCGCTGCCATGGATGTCGGTGTCGATGATGCCGGGGCGCACCGCATTCACGCGGATGCCCTCGTCGGCCACTTCGCGCGCCAGCCCCACGGTGAAGGTGTCGATGGCACCTTTGCAGGCGGCGTAGTCCACGTACTGTCCGGGCGCACCCAGGCGTGCTGCCACACTTGACACGTTGACGATGGCACCCCCCGCACCACCGTGGGTGGTGCTCATGCGACGCACTGCCTCGCGGGCGCACACGAAGCTGCCCAGCACGTTGGTGCGCCACTGGCGTTCCAGGCGGTCCACAGCCATTTGGTCCACGCGGGCGGCCACATCCACCACGCCCGCGTTGTTCACCAGGCCGTTCAACGTGCCGAGCTTGGCATCCACCTGCTGGAACATGCGCAACACGTCTGCCTCGTGGGCCACATCTGCCTGCACAGCCATGGCACGCCCGCCTTGGGCGCGTATGCGGCGCACCACTTCGTCAGCTGCCAGGGAGTTGGCGTGGTAGTTCACGGCCACGGCCCAACCTTCGGTTGCCGCCAGCAGTGCGGTGGCCGCGCCGATGCCGCGCGACGCGCCGGTGACGATCAGAACGCGGGGATGGTGCATGGTGTGTGGGCGGTGGGTGTCAGCGCGCATTGCTGGCGAGGTAGCGTTTGCGCCAGAACAAGAGGCCCAGTGCCCCGGCCACCAGGCCCATCACAGCAATGGCCCACCACAGTCCGTCGGTCTGGTGGATGAGGGGCAAAAACTCGAAGTTCATGCCAAAAAACCCGGTGACCAGGTTCAGCGGCAGGAAAATGGCCGTGAGCGCGGTCAGCGTTTTCATCGTGTCGTTGGTGCGGTTGCCCTGCACGCTGAAGTGCATTTGCACGGCGGTTTCAGCACTGCGCTCCAGACGATCGACGTGGTGGATGACGCGCTCGATGTGCTCCAGGACGTCGCGGCTGCGCACCATCAGCAGTTCACGGTCACGGCGGCCTTCGGGAGTGCTCGGGTCTTCCCAGGTTTTCACGGCTTCGATCCAGTCTTGCATGGCGGCACGCTGGTCCTCGCAGATTTCGTCGAGTTGGTGCAGTGACAGCCGCATGCCCAGCATGGAGGCCCAGTTGTTGAAGCGGCCCTGGGGTTTGAGCAGTTCCACCTGCCAGCGGTCGAGGTCGCGCGTGAGCTGGCGGCGCAGGTCGAGGTATCCGTCCACCATGGAGTTGACGATGCGCAGCATCATGTCGGCCGGGTCAGGCGGCAGCCGGGCAACGGCATTGCGGGCCTCGGTGGCGTTGGCGTTGAGCAGCCGTTCCGCGTAGGCATCGCGCACGCTGCATTCGGCGGGGTGAATGCTGAGCAACACGCGGTCAAATATGGCAAATCCCACGGGGCTGGTGTTGACGCGTTTGAGGGCGCGTGGCACGCCTTCGCGCGCTTCGTGCAGGGGTTCGCCGGGGCGTGTCAGGTCGGTGTCGGTCTGGCCGGTGGCCAGGCGGCGAAACACCACCACGTCGTACAGAGAGGTGTAGTCGTAGTGCGAAGGCAGTTGGTTGTTCAGCAGGTCAGACACATGCAAATCCACCAACGGGCCGCTGCACAGAGTGGTGAGGGCGGACTGAATCTGGTGCTGTACCACTTCGAATTCCCGCCGCGCGCAGGCGATCCACACGTAGCCTGTGTCGGGGAGGCGCGTGGGCAGGGTGTCGCTTTCTTGCACGCTGCCCGTGCCAACGGTGAACACACGCATGGTGATCTGTGCCGGGTCAGCCGCGCAGCAGGCGCGCTGCGTCTCGGGCGAAGTAGGTCAGCACGCCATCGGCCCCGGCACGTTTGAACGCCAGCAGGCTTTCCATCATCACCGCGTCGTGGTCCAGCCAGCCGTTCTGGGCGGCGGCTTTCAGCATGGCGTATTCGCCACTCACCTGGTAAGCAAAGGTGGGCATGTGGAACTGGTCTTTCACGCGGCGCACCACGTCCAGGTAGGGCATGCCGGGCTTGACCATCACCATGTCGGCACCCTCGGCAATGTCCAGCGCCACTTCGCGCAGCGCTTCGTCGGTGTTGCCGGGGTCCATCTGGTAGACCTTTTTGTTGGCCTTGCCCAGGTTGGCAGCCGAGCCTACCGCGTCGCGGAACGGACCGTAGAAGGCGCTGGCGTACTTGGCGCTGTAGGCCATGATGCGGGTGTGCACATGGCCCTTGGCTTCCAGTGCGGTGCGGATGGCACCGATGCGACCGTCCATCATGTCGCTGGGGGCAACGATGTCCACGCCTGCTTCGGCCTGGGTCAGCGCCTGCTGCACCAGCACCTCGACGGTGGCGTCGTTGATGATGTAGTTGTCCTCGTCCAGCAGGCCGTCCTGACCGTGGCTGGTGAAGGGGTCCAGAGCCACATCGGTCATCACGCCCAGATCGGGAAACTCTTTTTTCAGCGCCCGCACCACGGTGGGCACCAGACCGTCGGGGTTGGTGGCTTCGATGCCGTCGGGGGTTTTCAGATGCTGGCTGATCACCGGGAACAGCGCCATCACCGGAATGCCCAGCTTCACGCAGTCTTCAGCCACGGGCAGCAGCAGGTCCAGGCTCAGTCGCTCGACCCCTGGCATGGAGCCGACCGCTTCGCGGCGGCCCTGGCCTTCCAGCACAAACACTGGGTAGATAAGGTCACTGCATGTGAGGGAGTGCTCGCGCACCAGGTTTCGGGTGAATGCGTCGCGGCGCAGGCGGCGTGGGCGCGTGGCAGGGAAGGCGGGGAGTTGGGCGGGCATGTTCATGCGACCATTGTGGCAAAAACCGAAGCGACCAGCCGAGCCAGAAAGTGATAAAAATGCGTGGCAGCGATTTATTTTGCGTTTTTTCAACGCGGTGCCTTGTGATGCGCGTTCTGCTGTGGTTAGAATCCGCTCGGGTCGTCTCTGGACGATCTCCCGCTTTTCCTCCCTGAGCGGGTGCCTTGGAGTGTGACAGCAAAAAGGCATTGCAGCCCGGCCCTTTGGCCGGGCTTTTTTTTGGGTGCGCCCGGCTGGGCGCACTTGCTTGGAGGTGAAAGTCCTCTACTCGCTCACTCGTGAACGACGCCAAGAATGCGGTTGAGCGACCATGTAAACGTCAGTTTCTGGGGCATTGCGTGGCAGCGCAACTGGCCAGCAAAATCCCCATAGCCAAAAACAGCACGCAACGCCTAGTGCACGCTGTATGCACACATTTTGCTGAGGGAGCCCGCCATACCTCTCAACTTCCATTTGAACCGCCTGATGCGGAATTGCATGTGAGGTGGTGTCAGTGGGCTGAGGGAGTCACTCCTCGCCCCACTCGATCCGGTTTCACTTACGCAGTGGCCTCCTTGGCGGGCTAAACTGCGCAGCATGTTGTGGGTCAAATCGTTTCATATCGTCTTCGTGGCCAGCTGGTTTGCCGGGCTGTTTTACCTGCCACGCATCTTCGTGAACCTGGCCATGGTGCCCGAGGGCAGTGGCGCTGAGCGCGAGCGCTTGCTGCTGATGGCTGGCAAGCTCATGCGGTTCACACACATCCTGATGGTGCCTGCCGTGGCGCTTGGTTTGTGGTTGTGGGCGGGCTACGGCATTGGCTGGGGCCCGGGTAACGGCTGGATGCACGCCAAGTTGGCGCTGGTGGCGCTGGTGCTGGGATACCACCACGCTTGCAATGTCATGCTGAAGAAGTTTTTGGCGGGGCACAACCGGCGAGGCCACGTGTGGTACCGCTGGTTCAACGAGGCACCGGTCATCATGCTGGTGGTGGTGGTGTGCTTGGTGGTGGTCAAGCCATTCTGATGCTGCCATGACGCGCCGCACCTTGGCCTGGCCGCTGGTCTGGCTTTTCGGTGCGTTGGTGGTGTATGCCAGCCTGTATCCCTTCACGGGTTGGCGGGTACAGGGGGGCAATCCCTTTGCCTTTGTTGTCGCGCCGCTACCCCGCTATTGGCTGGCCTTCGACGTGTTCAGCAATTTGGTGGGCTATGTCCCTTTTGGCTTTTTGCTGGCGGTCACCGTCTTGCGTTCGGAGGGTGGGGGCGCCACGCGTGCGGCGGCCTATGTGTTGCCCGCCATCGTGTCGCTGGCGCTGGAAACCATGCAGGTGTACCTGCCCAATCGTGTGCCTTCTAACGTGGATTGGGCCTTGAACTCAGTGGGGGGTGGGCTGGGGGCTGGGCTGGCGTTTGGCCTGGCGCGGCGGGGTCTGTTGGCCCATTGGCAGCGGGTGCGCACACGTTGGTTTGTGCCCGATGCCCATGGTGCGCTGGTGCTGATCGGTTTGTGGCCACTGGCACTGTTGTACCCCGCCTCATTGCCATTCGGGCTTGGCCAGGTGTGGGAGCCCTTTGAGCTGGCAGTGGCCCGTTTGCTGGTGGACACGCCAGGGGCCGCTTGGTGGCCTATGCCCACCCAGGTGTCTGCGCCATTGACGTGGGCTGCGCAGACGGTGTGCATCGCTTTGTCCCTGTTGGTGCCGTGTGTATTGGGATACAGCGTGTTGCGTGTGCGTTGGCACCGTGCGGTGTGGTGCAGTGCTGTGCTGGGCGGTGGAATCTGGTGGACGGGGCTATCCAACGCCCTGACCTACGGACCCGCACATGCCTGGGCTTGGCTCACACCACCAGTGGGTGCTGCGTTGTGCTTCGCGGCGCTGGGTGGTTTGTTGTTGTTGCGTGCCTCGCGCAGGGCTTGTGTGGTGTGGCTGGTGGTGTTGCTGGTCAGCGCGTTGACCTTGCTCAACCGCGCGCCACTGAGCCCCTATCTGGCCGAATCGCTGGACATTTGGGCTCAGGGGCGCTTCATCCGGTTTCATGGGTTGACCCAATGGCTGGGCTGGCTGTGGCCTTTTGCGTCGCTGGTGCATGCACTGGTGCAAGCCACGCGAAGAAACCTGCCTTGAATTCGCTCGGACACAGCCCTCCTAAAATCAGGGCATGAGTACCTTCGCCACACCCCCCGCAGCCTCGTACTACGAGCGCCACATCTTTTTCTGTACCAATCAGCGGGAAGGCGCCAACGAATGTTGCGCCAACCACGCCGCGCTGGATGCGTTCGAACACTGCAAAGCGCAGGCCAAAGCCCAAGGTTTGTTGGGCGCAGGCAAGGTCCGCGTCAACCGTGCGGGGTGCCTCGACCGGTGTGCCGGCGGCCCCATTGCCGTCGTGTACCCCGAGGCGGTTTGGTACACCTACCTGGACAAAGCAGACATCGACGAAATCGTGTCGTCGCACCTGGCGGGTGGCGTGGTGGTGGAACGTTTGCTCACGCCCCCCGGTGTGGGGCGTTGATTTATCGTCATTTTTCGGCTCTACTGCTTGATGGTATTCATTAGCTTGCTACATCCATGAACTCTCAAACCCAGGTGGTGTTGATATCGGGTCCAGCCGGCACGTTGGAGTTGGCGGTGGATTCGCCATCTGGTACTCCCAAGGGCGTCGCTGTGGTGGCGCACCCGCACCCGTTGTTTGGTGGCAGCTTGGGTAACAAAGTGGTGCAGACCCTGGCACGAGCCTTTGTACAGCAGGGCTGGAAGGCGGTGCGGTTCAATTTCCGAGGCGTGGGTCAAAGCACGGGCGAGCACGACGCCGGTCGTGGCGAACTGGCCGACTTGCTGGCGGTGGTTCAATCGCAGTCCCCGCACGGGTCGCTGTGCTTGGCTGGGTTTTCTTTTGGCGCGTTTGTCACCACGCACGCGGTGCAAGCGCTGCAAACCAATCGCGATATACACCGTTTGCTGCTGGTCGGCACAGCGGCAAGCCGTTTCGAGGTGGCTCCCGTGGCGGCTGAACTTCATGACCGCACGATGGTCATCCACGGCGAGGCCGACGACACCGTGCCACTGACTGATGTGCTGAACTGGGCGCGCCCCCAGCATTTGCCGGTGATGGTATTGCCCGGCATGGGGCACTTTTTTCACGGGCAGTTGCCCTTGCTCAAGGCTCTGGCGGTGCGGCACATCGGTGGTTGAGTTGTCGTTTCATTGATTTGCCTTCCGCGCGGTCTGATCGCGTTTCATTTTTTCTGTCACCGAAAGTTGATGTGTTGAACTTCTCTCCCGTTCGTTGGGCTGCGGCCCTGGCCTTGCCACTCTTCTGCGCTGCTGCTGCCGCACAAGTGCCGGTGCCTCCTGAAATCGCTGGCAAGGCGTATTTGCTGTACGACGTGACCAGCGCCCAGGTGCTGGCCGCCAAAGACCCAGACATGTCTGTTGAGCCTGCGTCGCTCACCAAACTGATGACGGCTTATCTGGCGTTTGACGCGCTGAAGGCCAAAAAGCTGGCGTTGAACCAAACCCTGCCTGTCAGCGAACGGGCCTGGAAGATGCCCGGATCCCGCATGTTCATAGACCCCAAGATGCAGGTGCCAGTGGAAGACCTGCTCAAAGGCATGATCGTGCAATCGGGCAACGACGCCACGGTTGTTCTGGCTGAGGGAGTGGGCGGTACCGTTGAGCGCTTTGTTGAAATGATGAACAGCCAGGCCAAAGCCCTGGGCATGAACAGCACCCAGTTCCGCAACCCGGAAGGGCTGTCCGAGCCTGGCCACACCACCACGGCCCGTGACCTTGCCACACTGGCCACCCGCCTGATGAAGGACTTCCCGGACTACGTGCCGTACTACGCCATCCAGCGCTACCGCTACCCTGGCACGCCTGCTTCCAACGAAACCAACCGCAACCTGCTGTTGTTCCGGGACCCAACGGTGGACGGTCTCAAAACCGGGCACACCAGTGCAGCGGGTTACTGCCTGGTGTCCACGGCGCGCCGCAACGTGCCCACGCTTGGCGAAGGGCCTGCGGGTCAGCGTCGCCTGATCAGTGTGCTGTTGGGCGCATCCAGCGAAAACGTGCGCGCTGCAGAGAGCCAGAAATTGCTCAACTGGGGTTACACCGCGTACGAAGCCGTGCGCTTGGTGAAGGTGGGCGAGCCTGTGGCCCAGCCCGATGTCTGGAAAGGCAAATCGCCCACCGTCAAGCTGGGCTTGCCCGAAGGTGTGGTCGTTTCGGTGCCAGCAGGCACGGCCCGCCAGCTCAAGACCGAGGTTGTCAGGCCCGACCCATTGGTCGCACCCTTTCAACAGGGCCAGTCATTGGGCGTGCTGAAGGTGTCTCAGGCCGATGGCACGGTGGTGGCCGAAGTGCCACTGCAAGTGCTGGAAACCGTGGCCGAGGCGGGCATTTTGGGTCGAGCCTGGGATGCGATTCGTTTGTGGATAAAGTGACGCTTTGATATTTGCCTTGTGCGGTTTCGGGTCCGGTGATATATTCGAGGGCTTTTCGGAATTTTCCGAGAGGTTTGCGTTTTCGCTTTTTCAAACGTTTAGGGACGTTAAGCTAGGTAACTTATGCCAACCATTAATCAACTGATTCGCCACGGGCGGGAGGTCGAAAAGACCAAATCCAAGAGCCCCGCGATGGAAAACTGCCCCCAGCGCCGTGGTGTTTGCACCCGCGTGTACACCACCACTCCCAAGAAGCCTAACTCCGCTTTGCGTAAGGTTGCCAAAGTGCGCCTGACCAACGGTTTCGAGGTCATCTCTTATATCGGCGGTGAAGGCCACAACCTGCAAGAGCACTCTGTGGTGCTGGTGCGCGGTGGTCGTGTCAAAGACTTGCCCGGTGTGCGTTACCACATCGTGCGCGGCTCTTTGGATCTGCAAGGCGTGAAAGACCGCAAGCAGTCCCGTTCCAAGTACGGTGCCAAGCGTCCCAAGGCCAAATAAGCCACGGGTTTGCAGGTATCGGGTGCGCAAGTGCCCATTCGGTGTTTGACTGGCCGGCAAGCCGGATCAAACGAAGTGACCCTCCAGATGCCGTGTGGTGTCGGGTCGAGTAAGTGAGAGTCCTGCCAATCATTGGTCTCTCGCGGTGGTTGAAAAACCGCCAACTGAAGCAACAGAGGTTAAAAAATGCCACGTCGTCGCGAAGTCCCTAAACGTGAAATCCTGCCGGATCCCAAGTTCGGCAATGTCGAGCTGTCCAAGTTCATGAACGTGCCGTCGCCGAGCGCATCATCTACGGTGCCTTGGAGCAAATTGAAAAGAAAACCGGCAAAGACCCGGTCGAGGCCTTCAGCGTGGCCATCAACAACGTGAAGCCCATGGTGGAGGTGAAATCCCGCCGCGTGGGTGGTGCCAACTACCAGGTGCCCGTTGAAGTGCGCCCTGTTCGTCGCCTGGCCCTGTCTATGCGCTGGATCAAAGAAGCCGCCCGCAAGCGCGGTGAAAAATCCATGGCCCTGCGCTTGGCCAACGAGTTGATCGAGGCCACAGAAGGCCGTGGCGGTGCCATGAAGAAGCGTGACGAAGTGCACCGCATGGCAGAAGCCAACAAGGCATTCAGTCACTTCCGCTTCTGATTCACGCAGCCGTCATCCCGACCTGCTAACTTGTCAGAAGCAAGCCCGCGCCCTGAAGAGGGGTGGCGGGCTTTGTACGTCATTCACGGAGAATTTTCATGGCACGCAATACGCCCCTTGAGCGCTACCGCAACATCGGTATCTCTGCCCACATCGACGCGGGCAAAACCACCACCACAGAACGCATCCTGTTCTATACCGGTGTGAACCACAAAATCGGTGAAGTGCACGACGGTGCCGCCACCATGGACTGGATGGAGCAAGAGCAGGAACGCGGTATCACCATCACGTCCGCTGCCACTACCTGCTTCTGGAAGGGCATGGACGGTTCTTTCCCCGAGCACCGCTTCAACATCATCGACACCCCCGGACACGTTGACTTCACCATTGAAGTCGAGCGTTCCATGCGCGTGCTGGACGGCGCTTGCATGGTGTATTGCGCTGTGGGTGGCGTACAGCCCCAGTCTGAAACCGTTTGGCGCCAGGCCAACAAATACAAAGTGCCTCGCTTGGCCTTTGTGAACAAGATGGACCGCACCGGTGCCAACTTCTTCAAAGTTGTGGACCAGATGAAAATCCGCCTGAAGGCGAACCCTGTGC
>JFJP01037638.1_pt1 | contig 24901 bp, 20 predicted proteins | sample 431651 | NCBI WGS metagenome assembly JFJP01 (sample SAMN02602958, study PRJNA72255) | Microbial mat metagenome, whole genome shotgun sequencing project. | biome: fresh water; feature: sink hole; material: water; isolation source: purple microbial (photo- and chemosynthetic) mats found in...
GCCATAGTTGTGAATTTATGTTGAAGCCCCTAAATTAATAAAAAATCCAATTGTCCAAATTGGATTGCAATATATCTTCATTTGGTATTATCCACATCGGGAGGATGGGCCAGGCAATGCCATCCCTTCGGGGTTCCCCTCCAACCCCCGCGGGGCAGGCAACAACAATTCCATCCCTTCGGGGTTCGTCCGGAATCTCCCAAATTTCGCAGGATGCTGACGGTTTGCATTTGTCACCCTTGAAAGCAACTTGGTACGAATGCCGGCAGCCCCGGGTGGAATCCGGGGAGCGGGTGACCGCCCCAAGCCGGAACCCCGCGGGGCGCCGGTGCGAAGGCCTAGACGCTCCAAGGCAACCTGCCACGCTGGGCAGCAACTTGGCACAGGGATTCCGAAGGGAATGAATGCGGATGGCTCCGGATGAATCCGGGGAGCGGCCAACCAGCGCTGGCCAGAACCCCGCGGGCGTTCAAGGGGAACAAAAACGCTCCATGTCTAGGCCACCGTGCGGAAACGAGTCCGAAATGGGACAGGGGCATGGACTCGGCGTCACGCGAAAAGGCACCATGTGGACAGTTCCAGCCCTTTGGGGTTTTCTTCTTTGGCATGGCTGCGCTTATCATTCCACCCTTCGGGGTTGGGCGAGTATTCCAGCCATTCCATCACCTTTGAACGCGACTTGGCATCAGAACAAGGGATGCCCCGGATTGCTGGGCAGACTTCCGCTGCCGAGGTTCCAGGCCAGATGGATTTCGGCGGCGCCTTGGCCTTGGTTGTTGAACCGGAGGTTCCGCTGGTTGAAGTCGTAGCTGAGGCCCAGGCTGAGGTCGGCCAACTGGATGCCAGCGGAGAGGATGGCGGCGTCCCCTGGCCGGTACCAGCCGCCCATTTGCAGGCGCATGGGGCGCGCTCCTTGGAGGGTTGTCGAGACATGGGCGCCGGCGTTCCATTGCTGCTCCTTGCCTTGGCGCATGTAGAGGAAATTGGGCAGAAGGGCCAGCCTGCGCGAAAGGGGCAGGGCCAGTCCGCCGTGGGCCTTGAGCAGCACCGGGCGGCGGAGGCTTTGGCCTTCCCAGAAGGCCACGTCGGGACGGTTGAGCGCGTGGCCGGCCAGCCCCAAGAAGGCCTGGAAGCGCTCGTTGCTTCCAGATAGCCCGCCTGCGTCGTACTTCCAGTAGAACCCCGCGTTGGCTATCGGGACGAGCACTTGCTGGGCCAGCAGGGCCGATGGGCTCGGCGCTTGGGGCAGGTAGCCCTGTTGGGCATCGTATTGCGAGCCCCAGCGGAGGAGGCCGTAGTCGATACGCCGGGCTTGGATTCCCAGTTGCATCCCGAGGCAGAGGGTCTGGAAGGCGGTCAGCCGCGAGCGGTAGGCCAGGGCGAGCAGGGCGCCTTGCACGTTCAGCTCGGCGTTCGGTCCAGTCCTTTCGTCGAAGATGCTCAGACCGATGCCGCCCACGTAGCCTCCTTGCGCGTAGCGGGCGCCTTGGTAGCGGCGCAGGCGGATGGGTAGGCTGCCCGTAACCTGGCTGAGCGAGTGGGGGAAAAAGTCGCGGTTGAGGTTGCTCCGCTGGTTGAGCTCCAGGCTTGGGCGCAGGCGGTCGGCCGCCAGGGCCGGATTCAGGTGCAGCCGCGAAGCGTAGAATTGGGAGAAGCTGGATTCCTGGGCGTGGGCCGAAATGGCTAGGCCCAGGAACAGGACGACAAGGAGGGCGTGGCGCATGTTCGGTCCAGGTTTGAGGTTCAGCGCAAAAGGTTGATGGTTCCGGTTTCGAGGTAGGGTTCACCGAGCACCGAGACTCCTTCCAGAAAGAAACGGTAGTTGCCGGCGGGAAGGAGCTCTCCCGTTCCGCCGCGGCTTCCATCCCAGCCCTCGCGGGCCATCCGCTCCGCGTCGGTGCTGCGGAAAACTTCCTTGCTCCAGGCATCCACGACCCTGAAGAGGAACGGCTCGGCGGGATCGAAGAAGTCGCCATAGCATTTGATGACGCGGTCTTCGGGGTTGGGCGCCTGGGGCCAGAGCGCGTTGGGGATGAAAAGCTCGGCGCGCGGGCGGGCCGTGGACTGGGCCAGGGCCAGGATGCCCGGAAGGGCGCCGCGCTGGTTCCGCGCTTGGAGGAGGCCGTCCAGCACGGCGGCGTCCTGCCCACCGAGGCTCTCGAAAGTGGAGCTTTCTTCGGAGAAGCGCGCCACGACAACATCCTCCAAGGCATATTCCCCGAAGGGTTCCGCTCCGGCGATCTGCAGGTGCAGGCTGTCGGTGGTGCCCGAGAGGTCCATCCATTCCCAGGCTTGCGCGCCGACCCAGTCGAGCTGGCCCGTTTGCGTCGGGTAGGGATTCTGGGCGTAGGCCTTGAGGCCGACCACGGGCTGGAAGCCGTGCGCCGCGATGACTTGGGCGGGCAGAAATTCGCCTTGGTCGCCGATGGGCCAGGGAAGCAGCGCTTCCGGCGCGCGGGCGAAGAGCCAGCCCTGAACGTGGCTTGCCGTGGAGGCTCCCTCGGCGCTGGCGGATTCCTCAAGCAGCAGTTGGCCTTGCGCGGGCGCGAGCAGGATGCCGTCCTCGAGGAGCAGGATGCCGCTGAGGCTGGCCCCGGAGAGCATCCGCTTCGCCCCTCCGCCCTTGATGCGCAGGTCGCGCAGGCTGGCCTGGCGCGGGTCCAGCACCTGCTCTTGGCCCGAGACCAGCTCCAGGTGGCCTTGGCTCTCGAATCTTCCCTGGTTGAGAAGGTCGCCATGGAGCTGGAGGGTGCCGCCCAGGTCCTGCACCTGGCCTTGGTTCGAGAGGTCGCCTGTCAGGCATAGCGCGGACGCGTCGCCAAGGCAGAGCAGCGCCTGGCCACCGATGGTCATTTGCCCAAGGGCCACCAGCGGAAGGCTGGCCAGCGCGAGGGCGACGAGTCGCTTCTTGCTGAGAAAGTTGGTTTCCATGCCCTCCAAGATACGCGAATCTGGACAAAAGGGAAAGCGGGGCGACCATCGGGCTTCGCGCGGGCTGGCAATCGCGGGGCCGGCGCGCTTTAGCGTTCTGCCTCCATCTCGCGCAGCATCTGCTTGGCGCGGTCCAGGGCGCAGAGGTTGTACCAGTAGCGGGCGCTGTCGAGGTTCTTGGTGATGCCGTAGCCGTAGCGGAAGGCCGTCCCGAGGTTGAGCTGGGCGTAGGGGTCGCCCGAGTTGGCGGCCCGGCGGTACCATTTCACGGCCTCCACCCGCGAGGCGTGGTCGTCGCGCTGGAAGAAGACGTTGCCATACTCCACCTGAGCGCCCACGACACCCGCGCGTGCGGCATCCTCCAGCAGCAGGAGGGCTTGTGCCGGCACCACTTCCACGCTGCGCTGGTTTTTGACCAGGAGCTTGGCCAGCTCGTACTTGGCCACGTTCGAGCCCAGCTCGGCCGCCCGCTCGAACGAGGCCTGGGCTTCGGGCAGGCGGACGCCCCGCGAGCTGCTGCCGTCGCGGAGGTAAACGCCCCTTTGCAGCCATGCCTGGGCGATGTTCAGCGCCGCGGCCTGCTCGATCTTGACCAGCGCCGAGTCGGGCATGTCGCGCCGCTCGTACTCCCGGGCCTCCTTGAGCAGCGTGTTGCCGAGCTGGCCCTCGGTCAGCTCCACCAGCACCACGTCCAGGCGGAAGAACTCGCGCGGGTTGAACGGCACCTTGGCGCGCCGGAAGTTCTCCTTCTCGACGTACAGCTTCTGCGGGGTGGTGGGCATCATGATCAGGAACATCCCTTGCGAGTTGGTCAGGCGCGTCTGGTCGCCCAGGATGATGCGCGCCCCGTCGATGGGCCTGCCGTTCACGTCCGTGACACTGCCGAAGACCATGCCCAGGCTGATGAAGATGCTGTCGTTGATCTCGCGCTCGCGGTTGAGCAGCTCGAGCAGCTTCATGGCCTCCGCCTCTTTTTCCAGGGCAAGGGCGCTCTGCTCGTTGGCCGTCTGGTTGGCCAGCTCCAGCTCGCCGTTGATCTTGTACTGGTAGCGGATGAACAGCGAGAGGGCCCCGAAGACCATGATGCTGAAGAAGAGGTAGGTCAGGAAGCGGCGCCGGGACTTGCGCAGCTTGAGCTTTTCATCGGCCTGGAGCCGCAGCGCTTCGCGCAGCTCGTTTTCTTTGCGCTTGTCCTCGTCGCGCTTGGCACGGGCCTCCAGGATCGGGTCCACCAGCGAGTCGTGGCTCAGCTCGTAGTAGAGGTCGCCGTTGGGCTTGGGCTCCACGCGCAGCAGGTGCGTGTCCACCAGCCGCGAGAGCAGGTAGTCGCTCACGCCCAGCCGCCGCACGATGTGGCCCTTGAGCAGGCTGACCCGGCGCCTTTCCTCGGGCAGGACCATGTGCTCTTCCAGGAGCGTCTGCACCTTGCCCCGGTCTTCGTCCGAGAACAGCCGGAGCGTGTCGTTGTAGAAGTTCTTGATCACCGGCTCCAGGTCCCCGATGTCCGAGGCCCAGACCTCCGCCAGTTGGCTGTCCAGCACGTGGCTCTCGATGTGGCGGCAGACCACTTGCAGTTGGAACGACTCGATCTTCTCCCGCCCGTTCTTGGTCAGGTAGTTGAAGATCTTCTCGAGCGAGCTGTTGTCGAAGCGGAAATGCGGGGTGGCGAAGTCCGCCTGGCGCAGCGAGGCCGGCTTCACGATGGCCTCCTTGGCCTGCGGGATGCTCAGCGAGAGCAGCTCGTAGTAGCGCTGCTGGATGTCGTGCAACTGGTCGCTTACCTGGTTGAGCTCGGCCAGCCGGTCCGAGCGTATCGAGAAGACGACCTTCACGTCCAGCGGCTGGTGCAGGCGCTCCATCTCCTGCTCGTCCAGCGGCTCGCGCCCGGCCTCCCACTCCTGCTCCAGCTTCTCGCGGAACTTCGCCGGCAGCTTCGCGTAGAGCACCTCCGAGAGCTGCTGCTTGAAGACCGTGATGCTCTCGTCGGGGTAGGTGAACAGCTCCTCGAACTGGTCGAAGACCAGCACCAGCCTGGCCTGCTCCGCCTCGAAGAGCTGGAGGCTCTTGAGGTGGTACCAGAGCGAGTTCTCCTGCGGGATCAGCTTGTCGAGCAGCCGCGAGCGGCGCATGCCCTGCACGATGCTCTTGATGGTCGTGGCCACCGGGTAGTCGTCATCGAGCGGAGTGAAGGCCCCGAAGCGGACGCTCACGACCCGGTAGTCGGTCGTCTCGCGCAGCATGGGGATGAGGCCGGCGTTGAGCAGCGAGCTCTTGCCCAGCCCCGACTTCGCGTAGAGCAGGACGGACTTCTCGAGCATGACCATCTTGAACAGGTTCTTGACATCCTGCTCGCGCCCGAAGAAAATCTCGCTTTCCTCGCTGCTGAACGGCTTCACTCCCGGGTATCTGTTCTTGGCCATCGGCTAGGTTCTTGACGGGGTTTTCACAGGCTTTGCAGGTTGGCCAGCTCTTGCTTCGCGGACTTGATGTCCGCCTGGATGCTTTGTATCTGCAGGTCGCACTCCATGCGCTCCTTGGGGTCGTCCGAGAGGATCTTCTTGGTCTGGTAGTCCGAGAGCAGGCTGGCCAGGCGCTGCAGCCGCTCCCGGACGGCGGCCACCAGGCTGGCGTTCGCGCTCTCGAGCGCGGCGCGCGCCAGGACGCCGTCCTGCGGCTTCCGAAGGCGTCCCAGCTTGTCCAGCCGCTCGTGCAGCAGCTTCACGATGCTGGCCACGTCGTCGCGCACGAACTCGATCTGGAACTGCGAGACGCAGAGCGAATGCACCGCCGGGGCCACCCCGCCCGAGGTCGCGTAGCGCACGAACGCGAACTTCTCGTCGTGCAGGTTCAGCAGCCGCAGCAGGATCTGCATGTACCACTTCCCGAAGTCGAAGCCCAGGAAGATCAGGTAGCGGGCATCCTTCAGCTCGCCCCGGATCTGCAGCGGAAGGCCGTTGCTGCCCAGGATGCCCTGGAGGTAGCGGAAGAGGTCGTCGTGCGAGAGCACCAGCGACTCCGCGTCGTCTATCGCCCCGAAGATGTTGTATATCAACGGGTGGCTCCCGGAGTACTCGATCTTCTTCTCGTTCTGGGCGCCCATCTCGTAATGCAGGTGGCCGAAGCCAAGGCCGCGCTCCTGGAAAACCTGCCGGAGGAAGTCGTCCGGCGTTACCCCGAGCACCAGATGGAACGGAATCTCGGCCAGCAGGCCAAGCGTCCGCTTGTCGAGCGACTGGCTGTAGCTCTCGCGCAGGTAGCGCTTGATCTGCATGCTCACCCGCGTGCGCCCCATCGAGCCCTTGAACTCGAAGAATCCCTCATCGGGGTAGAACGCCTTCACGTAGGGGTTGTTCTCCACGCCGATGGCCTTGGGCATGCTGTCGTAGATGGCCCTGCCCTGGTCGTCCGCGAAGGCCTGCGGGCCAAGGAACAGCACGCACTTCTCCTCCAGGATGCTCTCCAGCAGAAAGTCGAGGTCGGCCAAGGACTGGAAGTCTTGCATGTTTGGCATGGGAGAGGACGGGCATCGGGCCTGAGGCGCCCGGCGGCTGGCCCGCGGCTAAGGCGAAATTAGCATTTCCTGCGAAAAAATGGCCGCGCCGGCCGAAAGTGAAAAGGCCCCTCGGGCAGGCCGGTCAGAAGAGCAGGTCCAGGCTCTTCCCGAGCTCCGCTTCCTGCAACACGAAAGCCGTCTGCAAGCCCTCGCCTTCGCGCAGCTTCCGAAGCCAGGCCGCTTGCACCTCGTCGCTCGGAGCCGGGGCGCACACCAGGAAGTAGTCCGCGTCGCGCTGCCTGGGCACCAGGCGAAGGCCCTCGCAGCGGTTCGAGACCAGCCGCCACTGCCCCCCCCGCGACTCGTCCTCGAACTCGAACACGCTGAAGCTGAAGGCCATGTCCGCCCGCTCGTCGGTCGCCTCAAGGGGCGCCACCGGGCCGAGCTCCAGGCCGAGGCTCTTGTTCAGCGACCAGGCCACCCGGTAGTCGTTCTCGGCCGAGGCGATGCCGAAAATCAGGCAGTTGCCCTGCGCCTGTGGCTTGAGCCGATGTCTGCGGGGCTTTCCCATGCTCAGCTTTGTTCGAATGCTTGCAAGTGGTTCTCCAGGGTGTCCTTGGCCGCGTGCTGCTCGGCTATCTTCTTCGACACGCCCGAGCCCTTGCCCTGGCGCCGCCCGTCGAGCAGCACGTGCGAGACGAACCGCTTGCCCTGGCGAGGGTCGGGCAGGGTCTCGAAGGCCACGGCCAGCCGCATCTTCTGCGCCCACTCGATCAGTTGGCTCTTGTAGTTCAGGTCCTGCGCCTGAAGCTCGTCCAGGTCGATGTGCAGCTTGACGATGTTCTTCAGGATGAACTCGTGCGTGACCCCGTAGCCCTGGTCGAGGTACAGGGCGCCGATGAAGGCCTCGAAAGCGTCCTCGAAGATGCGCTTGGTCCCCCGGTCGGGCTGCAGGTTGCTTTCGACCAGCGGCGCGATCCCGGCCCGCTCCGCCAGCTCGACCAGCTTGGTGCCGTTCACGATCTTCGAGCGCATCCGCGTCAGGAAGCCTTCGTCCTGGTCCGGGTAGTTCAGGTAGAGGTAGGCGCTGATGACCGAGTCCAGCACGGCGTCGCCCAGGAACTCCAGCCGCTCGTTGTTGAGCGCCGGGTCTTTGGCCGCCTCGGGCGTGGCCGACTTGTGCCGCATGGCCAGCCGGTAGAGCTCGATGTCGGAGGGGTAGAAGCCAATGATTTCCTTGACCAGGCCGTAGAACTCCTTGTCGGGGCCGGCGCTGGACGAGAACTTGATCCAACCGCGGAGCAGCTTTCTCACTGGTCAGGCTTTTTATCGAGCAAGGCGGGAGGCCCCCCGGTCGTGGGAGGCCGCCCGCCTTGGGTTGTTTTTGTTTTCTGGAATCGCCTTCTCGTGCCGGCTCATGCCTTCTTGAAGATTACGGAGGCGTTGTGCCCGCCAAAGCCGAAGGTGTTGCTCAGCGCGGCCCTGACGGCGCGGGGCTTGGCATGGTTGAAGGTGAAGTCCAGGTTCGGATCCAGCTCCGGGTCCCGCTCGAAGTGGTTGATCGTCGGCGGCACCAGGTCGTTCACCACCGCCAGGATGGCCGCGATGGCCTCGATGGCCCCGGCCGCGCCCAGCAGGTGGCCCGTCATGGACTTGGTGGCGCTGATGCTCAGCCGGTAGGCGTCCTGGCCGAAGACCTTCAGGATGGCCTTGGTCTCGGCGATGTCGCCCAGCGGGGTAGAGGTGCCGTGTACGTTGATGTAGTCGATGTCGGACGGCCCCATGCCGGCGTCGCGCAGGGCGTTCTCCATGACCAGGCTGGCGCCAAGGCCGTCCGGGTGCGGGGCCGTCAGGTGGTGCGCGTCGGCCGAGAGGCCCGCTCCGGCGAACTCGGCGTAGATGCGCGCCCCGCGGCGCTTGGCGTGCTCGTACTCCTCGAGCACCAGAGCGCCGCCGCCCTCGCCAATCACGAACCCGTCGCGGCCCACGTCGAACGGGCGCGAGGCCGTGGCCGGGTCGTCGTTGCGGGTCGAGATGGCCTTCATCGCGTTGAAGCCTCCCACGCCGGCCTGCTCGACGCAAGCCTCCGAGCCGCCCGAGATGAACACGTCGCACACGCCCAGCCGGATGTAGTTGTAGGCGTCGATCAGCGCGTTGGTCGAGGAAGCGCAGGCCGAGACCGTCGCGAAGTTCGGACCCCGGAAGCCGTATTTCATCGAGATGTGGCCGGCAGCGATGTCCGAGATCATCTTCGGGATGAAGAACGGGTTGAAGCGGGGCACGCGCCCCCCCTCGACGAAGCCGCCCACTTCCTGCGTGAAGGTGTCGATGCCGCCGATGCCGGACCCCCAGATCACGCCCGCGCGGTTCAGGTCCATGGCCTCGAGGTCCAGGCCTGAATCCTTGAAGGCCTCCTCGGCCGTGATCAGCGCGTACTGGGCGAACTTGTCCAGCTTGCGGCCCTCCTTGCGGTCGAAATAGTTGTTCGGGTTGTAGTTCTTCAGCTCGCAGGCGAACTGCGTCTTGAACTCCGAGGGGTCAAAGTTGGTGATCCTGGCCGCGCCGCTGACCCCTTGGGACAGCGCCTGCCAAAACTCGGGGGCGGTGTTGCCGATGGGCGTCAGTGCCCCGATGCCGGTAACCACGACTCTTTTTAACTCCATGATCGAGGGTTTGATTGGGTTTCTCTATGCCTGAAAACAACGGAGATTTGACGGGCAGGGGCCGCTGGTGCTGCCTGTGCCGTCAAATCTCCCTGGTCTGACCCCGAGGGTCAAGATTTCATGTGCGATTGGATGTACTCGATCGCATTGCCCACGGTCACGATCTTCTCCGCGTCCGAATCCGGAATCTTGATCCCGAACTCCTTCTCGAAGTCCATGATGAGCTCCACGGTGTCCAACGAGTCGGCGCCAAGGTCTTTCGCGAAGCTCGCGTCCTCGACCACTTCGTTTTGGTCAACGCCCAACTTGTCGGAGATGATGGACATTACTTTCATCTTGATGTCTGACATAACGCTTTGATTTTGATTGGATGAATGAAGTTGAAAAAACCGCTTGGAACCGCCATTATCCACAGATGGCGACCTGGGCGGCCTCGATTGGCAATGGGCGGGGCCCATTGCTCGAATCAATTCGCGAATAAATACATAAAAGCATAAAAAAAAAAATGTCTTCGCCCTCCAAACGCCCTTTTGCCAAAACCTTTTGGCCCCAACGAAGGTCCGGCGCGCCAGGCCCATCCCACAACTGGGACGAAACCCGGCGCGCCGGACGCGCTCGGATGCCGGCCGTGGCCGGGCTTATTGCTTGACGAAGCGGGCCAGCCAAGAGCCTTGGCCGTTCCACACGCGCACCAGGTACAGCCCCGAGGGCAGGAGAGAGACGTCAAGGCTCATCGCTTGGCCGCCTTCCAGGTGGCTGGCTGGGTACTGGCCCACGCGCTGCCCCGACACGCTCAGCAGCTCGAGACCCTGCGCGCGCTGGCCTTCCGGAAGGACCACGTTCAGCACGTCGCTCGTGGCCGTGGGGTAAACCCGAAGGCCGTCCGCCGAGATCTCGCGGCTGGACACAGCCCGGCTCGGAACCACCCGGACGTTGTCGATGAAAAGGTTGTTGCCATAGGCCGAGGTACCCTTGAAGGCCACGATAACCTCCGACTGGCCCAGGAAGTCCTCCAGCGAGAGCGTCTGGGTCTCCCAGTCCGACGCGTCGGGCAGGAAGGACGCCGTCTGCGTCGGCGCGGTCGCCAGGGCGCTGCCCGCGGCGTTGTAGAGGCTCGTCCAGCTCTGGCCGCAGTCCGACGAGGCCAGGACCTCCAGGCGGTCGGGGTAGCTGTTGCTGTACAGGCAGTAGGCCCAGTCGTAGGTCAGGTCCGCCGACTCGGCGTTGCCCAGGTCGATCTTGTCGAAGTAGAGGTAGAGCTCCTCATCGTTGCCCAGGTCGTAGAAACGGAAACGGACCGCGGTGGTCGATTGCGCGTAGCCGCCGATGTTGCCCGCGTCGATGGCCGGGCCGTTCAGGGCCGAGAACATGTTGGGCGCGACGCCGTCAGGGCTGTAGAAGATCACATGCTCGAAATCCCGTCCGTAGGCTTCCGTGCCTTCCATCTCGAAGCCCTGCGAAATCGAGTCAACCGTGGCCTCGGGGCTGGTTATGTAAACCTCGGTAGGGATGGAGTTGTTCAAGTTGTTGATGTCAACGGCTTTTCCTTCGGCCGTGAAGATGTCCCCGAGCATGTAGCTCAGGCTCGCCGTGCCTGAGGGCAGGTCCATGGTCGGGAAGATGAGCTCGGCGCTGCCGCCGGGCGCGATCTCGCCCTCGTAGGTGGCCGCGATGGGAGCGCCGCCGCTGAAGCTGGCCATGACCTGCACGCTCGTAACGGCCACCTCCGAAGCGTTGTTGATCGTAACGCCAGGGGTAAGCGTGTACTCGCAGAGGCCGGCTGGCCCGACCGTCGCAGAGGCCAGGCCCAGGTCGGTGATGGCAAGCCCGTCGGGCAGGGCCACGGGGGCGCTGTACTGCGCCTGGAGCACGCTCTTGTCGCTGGTCTGCACGAAGGCCGCCACCGACAGCTCCCGAAGGTCGTACATGTACGACGGAATCTCCTCGTCGAACTCGATGGTGGCCGTCTGGCCCGGCTCCAGCGCGCCCAGCGTGGTGCCCTCGGCGCTCGGCAGCATCTTCCGCATCACGAAGTAGAAATCCGTCTCGTTGGTGGTGCCCGGAGGGGTGTCGAACAGGATCTCGTCCTCCAGGATGACCACTTGCAGCACGTGCCCTGCCGGGATGGCCTCCTCGGTCTCGTTCGTAACCTCGGCGCTGATCGTGACCCGGGCGCCGTCTTCCGAGTAGGCATGCGTCAGGTTGATGCTCACCGGCGACAGATTCCGAAGCCGGTTCTCGATGTCCGTGGCGCTGAACTCCGAGGGCGAGTCGTGCTTCGCGTTGCCATCCATGACCACGTCAGGCACGCCCGATACCCCGTAGTAGGCCACCCGGGTGTCAACGTCCGTCGGGTTCTGGAGGTACATCGGGTCGTAGCCGGGCCACCACACCTGGTACTTGATGGGTACGATGTTGTCCATGTTGTTGAACAGCAGTTGGTTGAAGGCCGGGTTGAGCGACGCGCACGGCGGGCAGGATGCCTGTGTGAACTCCTCGAGGAGGACGCGCCGGGGCACTTGCGCGAAACTGGCGTTGGCCAGCAGCAGCAGCGCCGCGGCGGAAAGTAGTGTTTTTCTCATTTCGGGATTTTTTTCTTGGTAAGACGAAAATTATATCCCCTCAAAAGTCGCAAACGTTTTCCAGAATGACAACCTCGTTTTTCATAAAAAATGGAAAAAAAGATTTTCGCGCTCAGAAACAGCCGCCGCGACCGTGCGGAAAACCCCATCGAACTCCCCAAGGAAATCCCCGCGCGCCTCTTCCAGAAGGCGAATCCCCGGCCCGCTCTGGTCGGGGAGACTGGTGTGGCGGGCCATCAGGTCCAGCGTCTGGGCGATGCCTTCCACCCGCGCGTAGGAGTGCAGCCGGTCGCTGGCCACCAGGTGCGGCACGCGATCCCGGAGCCGCTCGGGCAGAAGCCCATGGTTGTCGAGCAGCAGCCGGTGGGCCCGCAGGGTGAACGCGCGCAGGCTCGTCGCGCTGAAGCGCTCCCAGTGCGTGGCCAGCAGGTGGTCGTAGAAGATGTCCACCACGACCCCGGCGTGCCGGCCATAGATCGGGCGCAGCCGCTCGGCGCTCTGCCGGCAAAGCGGATGGGCGTCGGTCTGGGCGTCGATGAAGCGGTGCAGCAGCACGCCGCGGGCCACCCCGGCGGGCAGGAGCTCGTGCTGGCGGCCCTTCACGAAGTCGCCCATGAAGTTGCCCAGGGCCAGCTCGGGGTCGTCGCCCGAGAGCAGCAGGTGCGCGAGGAAGTTCATGCTGGTGTTGTGCTTGTCGTCTTGTGGGCCGTGTAAAAAAGGCGGCCGGTCCCGCGACGCGCGGGGCCGGCCGTCCGAGGGCTGCGGGGCCCGTGCGGATTCAATCCTGGAGCTCCTTCCAGACCAGCGCGCTGGCGCCGAGCACGGCCGCGTTGGCCCCATTGAAGGCCGAGGGCAGGAGCTTGATCTTGCCCCGGAAGATCTGGAGCATGTTCGCCTCCATGTGGCGCTGCGTCGGCTCGAAGAGGTACTCGCCCGCCTCGGCCAGGCCGCCGAACAGGAAGATGGCCTCCGGGCTCAGGTAGGCCGCGGCGTCCGAGAGGATGCGCCCCAGCAGCTCGCCCGTGTATTCGAACGACTCCAGGGCGATCTTGTCGCCTTGCTGGGCCGCCTCCGTCACCATCTTGGCCGTGAGCTGGTTGTAGCTCACGTCGCGCAGCGGGCTGTCCTCGATGTACTTGGCCAGCATCTTGAAGACCGTCCGCTTGATGCCCGTGGCCGAGACGTAGGTCTCCAGGCTGCCCTTGCGGCCCGTCGGGGCCAGGCGTCCGTAGGGGCGGACGGTCAGGTGGCCCATCTCGCCCGCGAAGCCGTCGTGCCCATAGACCAGCTCGCCGTTGACCACGATGCCGCTGCCCAGGCCCGTGCCCAGGGTGATCACGATGAAGTTCTTCATGCCCTTGGCCCCGCCATAGACCATCTCGCCGATGGCCGCCGCGTTCGCGTCGTTGGTCAGCACCACTGGCACGTTGAAGCGCGCCTTGAACATCCCCGCCAGGGGGACGATGCCCTTCCATTTCAGGTTGACGGCGTTCTCGATCGTGCCGTGGTAGTAGTTGCCATTGGGCGCGCCGATGCCGATGCCCAGGATCTTGAGCTTGCCTTCGAGCGATTCCACCAGTTTGCGGATCTCGTCCGAGACCGTCTCCACGAAGGACTCGGGTTTCACCTTGTCGTTGGTGGGCAATGAGGTCGAAGCCAGGGCTTCGCCCGCGCGGTTGACCAGGCCGATCTTCGTGTTGGTTCCGCCAATGTCGATGCCTACGGCGATTTCTGTCATGCTGGAGATTTTTCGGTTTGGGTTTCGTGTTGTTGTCGCGTGTGCGGAAGCCTGCGCTTCCGAAGCCTAAAAGTACGCAGGGCCGCCAAATTTTCCAAGAAAAAAAGCGTGGCGCGCCGAGGCTAGGCCCTGCTGAGCAAATTTTTGCCCCGCGACTGCCTCCGGCTGGCCCAGAGCAGGTAGCGCGCCAAGATGGCCGGGGCCTCCAGGCCGCTGTTTTCCATCCAGAAGCGGTGCAGGTTGCGCGGGGCCTGGTCGCGCCAGAAGCCGTCGGTGCCGAAGGTGGGGCAGATGCCCGCCGCGTCCATCCGCTCGAAGAAGGCCGCGCCCACGTCCTGGTCGTTGAACGGGAAGGCGAAGCTCTCCAGCCGCAGCCCCTGGGCCGCCAGCGCCCGCACGGGCTCCAGCGCCTGCCGGACCTGCTCGTCCAGCGCCAGCTCGCCCAGCCGCGGGTGGTCGATGCTGTGGCTGCCCAGCGCGAAGCCCTCGGCCTGCAAGGTCCGCAGCTCGCCCGTCTCCATGTAGGGCCGCCGCTCCCGCAGGAACTCGCCGAAGTCGTAGCCCACCGCCGCCGCCAGGGCGTCCAGCTCGTGCCGCTGGACGTACCACCGCGAGAGCAGCCAGCCCCGGGCATCGGGCATGGGCCCTTGGCCCGCGTCCCAGACCTGGGCCAGGGCCTCCGCCCAGCGCGGCCCCGGCCGGCTTTCCAGCTCTTCCACCAGCAGGCTGGCCTTGTTGCGGAAGAACAGGTCGCGGTTGTCCACGAAGGCCCCGTTGACGAAGAACACCGCCGGGATCCCCCGGCGCAGCAAGATGGGCCGCACCACTTCGAACATCTCGCGCAGCCCGTCGTCGAAGGTCAGCAGCATCGCCCGCCGGGGCAGCCGCCGCCCCTCGAGCAGGAGCGCCCGGACCTGCTCCAGGCCCACGAACTCGAAGCGCCGCCCGAAGTGGTCCAGGTCGCGCTCGAAGCCCGCCACGCCGCGGTACGCGTACAGGTGCCGGATGTGCGGCAAAGGCTCGTCGCTCACCACGTGGTAGAACGGCGAGCAGACCGGCAGGCCCAGCCCAGCGAACCAGGCGCCCAGCGGGAGCGCCCCGGCGGCCGCCTCCAGCGCGCGGCGTGTCCAGCTTTTCATGTGAAAGCGCAATCGGCGTCGCCGTCGGCGAACACCAGGTTCGAGAAGTCCACCCCGTCGAACAGCGTCGAGACCACGGCCCGCCGCGCCCGCGGGTCCTTGCGCAGGCAGGGGACGCCCAGCGCCTCGAAGGCCGCCAGCAGCCACGGGTGGTAGAGCGTCAGGGTCATGCCGCCCAGGGCTTCCACCTGGGCCAGCAGCGCCCGCGCCACCAGCGGGGCATCTTCGCGGCGGAAGGCCGCGTTGGCCAGCCCGAAGTTGCCGTCGCGGTTCTTGACCCAGAGCAGCCCCACCAGCCGCCCCTGGCTGAACAGGGCCAGGTTGTGCGTCGCGAAGTGCCGGGCCACCGACGAGAAGCGGTACTTGCCCTGCTCGGCCTCGGGCAGCGGCGCCGAGAGCACCCAGGGGTAGCGGCCCATCCAGTCCAGCACCTCCGGGCTCTTGGGGTTGAAGGCCGCCTGCTCGGCCACCACCGCGCGCAGCCAGTCGGCCCAAGGCCCGGGCAGTTGGTGGAAGTGCTGGAACTCGAGCCCGGCGGCCAGCTCCGTGGCCCGGCGGCGCAGCCTGCGCGCCTGCCGCCAGTTGACCGCCAAGGCCGCCGCCCGCTTGGCCGGGTTGGCGATGCCCTCGGGCGCGTAGCCCAGCACGTAGGTGGCGCCGGGCACGTCGGGCAGGCGCCGGACGCCGGGCATGTGCGCGTACAGCTCGATGGCCAGGTCCGAGATGTCCAGGGCCGCGTAGCGCTCGTCGCAGTACTCCATCGCCCCCAGGAAGAGGTAGGCGCCCAGCCCGGTCTTGCGGGCCTCGGGCTCCACCCAGCCCGTTGTGGCCCAGTGGATGGCCTCCTCGCGGCCGCGCCAGCGCACCCGGTCGGGCACCAGGCCGATGTAGCCCAGCAGCCTTTGGCCCTCGCGGGCCAGCAGCAGCAGCGTGTCGCCCTCCTCGGCCAACGGGTTCGTGGCCAGCGAGAGCGCGCGGTGGCGGGTGATGGGGTGCTCGGGGCCTTGCCAGAGGTGGCCATCGGCCAGGGCCTTGAGCAGGCCCTTCTTGTCGTAGGCGATGATTTCCAAGGCTTTAGCTTGTCGATGTTTTCTCCTGCACCGTCCGGCAGATGTCGCCCACGCTCCGGAAGGCCATCATCTCCTTGAGCTTGAACTTGATGCCATAGCGCTTCTCGATGCCCCCGATCAGGCGCATGTGGCTGAGCGAGTCCCATCCGTCGATGTCGGCGGCTGTGTCCTCGGCCCGCAGCCGGAGGTCCGGTTTTTCGAGGATTTCCTGAAACACCTGGTTGATTTCTTCCAAGACTTGGATTGGGTCCATTTCGCTAGGTTTTTGGGTTTTGGGCCGATGGGCGGAGCGTCCATCGCGCCCGGTTTTTGTTGTTGGGGGAGGATGCCTTGGCGGCGGCCTAAGGCCCCAGCAGGATTTGCCTGGCCTCCTCGGGCTCCAGCTCGTCCCAGTCGAGGCTCATGGTCTCGACCAGCTCGAAGACGGCGTCAGAGCAGGCCAGCAGCAGCCGTCCCTGCGTGTCGGGCACGAACGCGCCGATTGGCAAGGAAGCGTCCCTGGCCCCGACAAGGCGCGCGCGGTTGACCACCACGCTGCCCCGCGGCCCTTCGAGCACGGCCGGCACGAAGGGATTCTCGAACGGCAGCCAGTTCAGCGCCCGCGCCATCCGCTCGATCTGGGCGAATGGCCAGGCCAGGTCGATCTTCCCGCCATTTTCGGGCAGGTCTTTTCTCGAGAAATAGCTCCGCGGCCCGTCCTGCGGGCGCGCCTGGGCCGTCCCGTCGAGCAGCACGGGCAGGAGCTCGCCGAAGAGCGCGATGCCTTCGCGGATGCAGCGGACCATCAGGCTGGCGGCCGTCTCGTCGGGCTCGAGGTCGAAGAGGCGCTGGGCCAGGATGGGGCCTGTGTCGATGTCCTGGTCCATGAAGTGCCAGGTTACGCCATGCCGGGCCTCGCCCTTGAGGAGGGCCCAAGAGGGGATGTTGACGCCGCCGTAGCGGGGCAGTGGGCCGTTGTGGAAGTTGAGCACGCCCAGGGGCGCGAGCTGCAGCAGGGGCGCCCGCAGCAGGCGGAAGCTGTTGATGTTCAGGATGATGTCGGGCGAAGCCTCCCGCGCCTGGCCGAGGAAGGCTTCGGAGTTGACCTGCCGCCCGGGCCAGGCGTCGATGGCGTTCTTGCGGCAGAAGGCCGGCACGGCGCTGGCATCGACCTGGGGATCGTGGTTGAAGAACACGAGCTCGGCCTTGGGATGCCCCAGCAGCATCTTGGCGCAGTCCACGGCCATTTTGCCGTTGCCGATGATGCCTATCCTCATGGCCTTTCGAGGGTTTGGGCCAGGATCAGGCGCAGGGCCTTGCGGTCCACCTTCTCGCTGGGGTTGAGGGGGAATTTCTCGAGCCCGACGATCTTTTCGGGAACCATGTAGGGAGGCAGTTTTGCCTTGAGCCACTGGTGCAGCTCGTCCTTGCCCCAAGGCCCGGCCTCGACGGCCAGGGCCAGGAAGTCGATTCCTTCGGGAGTTTTGAAGGCCATTGCCACGCAGTTCGCCACGCCCGGGGCCTGCGCGGCGGCGTGCTCGATCTCGTGCAGCTCGACGCGGAAGCCTTGCACCTGCACCTGGTTGTCGAGCCGCCCTCCGCAGAGGATGTCGCCGTCGGGCCCGACGAAGGCCAGGTCGCCGGTGCGGTAGAAGCGGGTGGGCCTGCCGCGGTGCTCGCGCCAGAAGAAGGCGGCGGCGTCGCGCTCGGGCAGGCCGAGGTAGCCGGGGGTGAGCTGCGGCCCGGCTACGCAGAGCTCGCCCTTCTGGCCCTCGGGCAGGGCGTTGCCGTCGGCGTCGGCCACCAGGGCCTGCACCTGCGACATGGGCTTGCCGATGGAGGCCATGCCGTTGTAGGTCTTGCCGGAGCGCTCGTCGTCGGGCAGGCAGAAGTGGGCCAGGCACCAGATGGTGGCCTCGGTGGGGCCGTAGAGGTTGAGGATGGGGGCCTGGGGAGCGCAGGGCCGCCACTGCTCGAGGAGCTGGTGGGTGGAGGCCTCGGCCGTTACCACGCAGAGGCGCAGGCCGGGCAGGCGGATGTCGTCGAAATAGGGCCGCAGGTGGGCCAGCAGCGAAGGCACGAGGGTCGCGATGGTAACGCCCTCCTCCTCGAGCAGCCGATAGACCTCCATGAACTTGACCCCGCCCGAGGGCACGGTCAGCACCCGGGCGCCCAGGCTCAGGGGCAGGAGCGCGGTGGCCACCGACACGTCGAAGGTCAGCTCGAACATCTGCAGCCAGTGGTCGTCGGGGCGGAAGGGGAAGTCGATGTCGAAGAACGACACGAAGAAGGCCTGGAGGTTGTCGCGGGTGATGGGCACTCCCTTGGGCTTGCCTGTACTGCCCGAGGTGAAGAGCAGGTAGGCGCCCGCGCCGTGGGGGTTCTCGTCGAGGCCGGGCAGTGCGTCGTGGCGCAGGCCGCGGGTCTCGAGGCTGGCGATGCCGGGCAGGCGCTGTGCCGCCGGGTCGTGGCCGCTCAGCAGCAGCAGGTCGATGCCCGCCTGCCGCGCGATGTCGAGGTTGCGCTCCTGCGGGTGGGCCGGATGCAGCATCACGAAGCCCCTTCCGCTGAACAGCACGGCCAGTTGGCTGGCGTAGGTCTCGAGCTGGTTCTCGGCCAGGATGCCCACCCAGGGGCCCGGCCCGGCCTGTGAGAGGCTCCGCCAGATTCCCCCCACGGCCTTGGCCAGCTCGGCGTAGCTGTGGCGCCTTCCGGCGATGAGGAAAGCCTCCCGCTCGGCGTTTTGCCCGAGGCTTTCGTGCAACTGGCGGAGGAAGGGATGGGGTGCGATGGAATCCATGGGTCTAGGCGCTTTTTCGGGGTCAGGGTAAGGGGGGAGGTAGGGCGAGGGGCTAACGTAGCGTTTTTTCGAGTTCGAGCAGCACGTCCTGGGCTGAGATGCCCGACATGCAGCGCACCTGGTAGGGGCAGTTGATGAAGTACTTGGCCACGCTGACGCCCCCGGCCCCGAACTGGCAGGGGCTGCAAGGCAGGCCGAGCGCGATGGGGCGGAGCCGCGGGTTGCGCGGCCTGTTCTTGTGCAGCGAGCTGGGCCCGAACAGCACCAGACCGCGGGCTCCGGCGGCCCCGGCCAGGTGGGCCAGCCCGCCGTCGTTGCCCACGAAGCCGCGGCAGCGCCGGGCCAGGGCCACGAGTTCGGGCCAACTGAAGAGGTCGTAGTAGGCGTTGGGCTTCTGGGGCAGTCCGGGGAAGTGCGCGTGCGGCCGCGTCAGGCCCAGGCCCTTGGCCAGGCGCCAGAAGCGCTGGCGGTTGAGCAGGGGCTGGGGCGCGAGCCGGGCCACCAGCGGGCCGTAGGCGTGCGAGTGCCGGAAGTCGTAGTCGCTCCGCCCGCCCACGAAGAAGACCTTCTCGGGCCCCACCGCGCGCTCCAGCTCGGCGAAGTGCGGCCAGCGCTTGACGGCGTTCTCGGCGGTGCTGCCGGCGTAGAGCATGAGCTTGCCCTCGGGGGCCAGGGCCCGCGCCCGGTCCGAGTAGTCCTCGCGCAGGCCTTCGAGCACGTCCCGCGGCTCGGGCCCGGGGAAGAGCGCTTGGGCCAGGTGCAGCGAGAGGTCGGTCTCGCTGAGCTGCCGGGTGCTCAAGGCGTCGGGCTGGACGTAGAAGTAGCGCTCGAAGCGCAGGCTGGCGGGCAGGGGAGCGGTGTGCGTGAACGAGTGGACCAGGTCGCGGCAGTGGACGCCCTCGAGGCCCGGCAGGACGCGCTCGGGGCCATAGCAGCTCCGCAGGTAGTCCTGGAAGGAGCGGCTGATCTCGCCCAGGAACAGGGCGGCCTCGGCCCCGGCGCGGCGGCAGTGCTCGAAGGCGTAGAGGGCCTCCAGCGCGTTGCCGATGCCCGAATCGACGATGAACAGCACGTCCCAGGTCTTTTCCATGCCCGCGAAATTGGCGAAAAAACGGCGAAAGCCCAAGCCGGCGCGCCGCTCATGCCATTTGCGTCCATGGGTGAAATGTCCCAAGCGCCAGCGTCCGACAAAATCGGGCTGCTTTGCCTATCCCGAAGGGATTGAACATGGATAGCCCCGGATGAAATCCGGGGAGCGGAGAACTACCCCGAACCAGAACCCCGCAGGGGTTCAATGCGAAAACCAAGACGCTTCAAGGCAGTCCATCACGTTGGATGTCAACTTGGTATCAGCGGCCGGCCAGCGCGGCCAGCGAGTCGGCCAGGGCCTGCGAGGCCTTGAGGCTTCCGGCCGGGGTGAGGTGGACGGGGTCGTAGAAGTACTCCGACGAGTCGGCCCAGGGCGCGCCCGTCAGGTCCACCAGGTCGAAGCCGTTCTGGGCGCAGAGCGCGCGGACGGTCTCCAGGGCCTCCCCGCGGTTGGTGAAGCTGCGCCAGTAGAGCCCGAAGTAGGGCAGGAGCACCACCGAGACGCGCTCGGCGCCCAGGGCGCGGGCCTCGTCGCGGACGCGGGCGAAGTGCCGGGCGGCGTCCGCGGTGTCCACCCGCGTGGTCTGCGGCGGGGGCATGGCGGCCATTGGCTTGGCCCAGTGCCGGTCGTTGGGGGCGAAGCCATCCGGCCCATAGCTGGGCTCGGGCGTCTGCGCCAGCTCGAAAATGGCGTCTTTGTAGTCGAAGAAGCCCAGGGGTCGCCAGCGCCTCATCCATTCGAACTGGCTGGTCTCGCGCAACAGGGCCGAGCGGTGGTCGATGCCGTCCAAGAGCAGGAAAGGGCCTCCCATCAGGTCTCCGAAGTCAAGGGCCAGGGCATCGACCGAGACCACGACCCAGCGGGGCGCCCGGTTGGCCAGGCCGTAGTCGTGCAGGAATCGGCCGTAGTTCTGCAAGGGCATCCCCAGGAAGGCGATGTTGTGGAAGCGCGTGCCCAGCCTTCGCGAGAGCACCCTGGGGTCGATGCCCCGCAAGGCCCGCGAGCTGCCCAGCACCACGCCCTCGGCGCCCGAGTCCTCGCGGTAGAAGGCCGTCCAGCGCTCGACGTGGGCGTCGCCCGAGTGGGCGAGCACCCAGGGCACGGCCCAGCCGAAGACCAGTTGGAACAGCAGCGCGGCCACGGCGGCCGCCAGCGCGAGTTGTAGTAGGAATCGTTTCATGGCTAGAAATCGAAATAGATGAACTTCTCGGCGCCGAAGTTGCCCAGGGTGATGACCAGCAGATAGACCCCGAGGTAGAAGGCCCAGCGCGCCCAGCGGGCCTTCGCGGCGAGCCAGTCGCTCACCAAGTGGTCCTTGCTGGCCCATTCCACCCCCACGAGCAGGGGCAGGTACACCAGCGCGGCCTTGAAATCGAAAGGCGAGAAGCGGGCCGAGGCAATGGCCCAGTGGTCGAAGGAGAAGTGGCCCAGGCGGGCGAGCACCTCGAAGGCCTGCGCGAGGCTCTCGGCCCGGAAGAAGACCCAGGCCAGCGAGACCGCCGCGAAGGTCATGGCCCAGGCCAGGACGGCACGCGGCCAGCCTCCGGCCCCGGCCGGCACCCGGGCCCTCCAGGCCCGCTCGGCGACCAGGTAGCCGCCGTGCAGCGCCCCCCAGACCAAGAAGGTCCAGTTGGCCCCGTGCCAAAGCCCGGAGACCAGGAAGACCACCAGCAGGTTCAGGTTGGTGCGGGCCTGGCCCAGGCGGCTGCCCCCCAGCGGGATGTAGAGGTAGTCGCGGAACCAGGTCGAGAGCGAGATGTGCCATCGCCGCCAGAACTCGGCGATGCCCAGCGAGAGGTAGGGCTGCATGAAGTTGACCATCAGCCGGAAGCCCAGCAGCGCGGCCAGGCCAATGGCCATGTCGGAGTATCCGGAGAAGTCGCAGTAGATCTGCAGGCCGAAGAACACCGCGGCGTAGGCCACGTCCAGGCCGTCGAACAGCTCCGGCCGGGCGAAGACCTCGTCCACGTACAGCGCCAGGTTGTCGGCCACCACCAGCTTCTTGAACATGCCCCACAGGATGAGCACCACCCCGTCGCGCGCGGCCACCAGGTCGAAGCTCCGGGGCACGAGGAACTGCGGCAGCAGGCGGCTGGCCCTTTCGATGGGCCCGGCCACCAGTTGGGGGAAGAAGCTCACGTAGGCGAAGAAGGCCAGCGCGTCGCGGGTGGGCTCCATCTGCCGCTTGTACACGTCGATGGTGTAGCTCATCGTCTGGAACGTGTAGAAGCTGATGCCCACGGGCAGGATGATGTCCATCCGCTCGAAGCTGAGGGGCGCTCCCAGGAACGAGAAGGCCCCCACCAGGCTCTCCGCGAAGAAGTTGTAGTACTTGAAGAAGCCGAGCATCCCCAGGTTGAAGCCCAGGCTCAGGCCCAGCAGCAACTTGCGGCGGCGGCCTTCCGAAGTGGCGATGCCGAGGCTCGCCCAGTAGTCCACCGCCGAGCTGGCGGCGAGCAGCCCCAGGAAGCGCCAGTCCCACCAGCCGTAGAAGAAGTAGCTCGACACCAGCACGACCCAGTTCGAGGCCCGCGTGCCGCGCCGGGCCGCCAGCCAGTAGGCCGCGAAGACCACCGGCAGGAACAACGCGAATTCCAAGGAGTTGAACAGCATGTTTGCGCAGGGATGAGGGCCGCCTTCACGCGGCCGATTTGAGGCCACGAACTTACGAAAACGCACCGTAAATGCAAGATGCCGGGTTGTTGGACGCGACTTTCAGGCCCCAGGCAGCGTTCGCCGGGTCCTGGCCGATCTGCTTTTTGTGTTTTTCTTAAAAAAATGGAAAAAAATTAGGGATAATGGAAAAAAATATGCCAACAATCAACTTTATTGGCACAATTTTGACCCTTCAACCTCAACTAACTTAGCACTACTCACACATGAAAAAGACATTGGGAAGAACGATCGCCCTGGCCGGGGCGATGGTGGGAGCGACTATGGCCGCGCAGGGCCAGCAGGAAGACATCTATAACCTCAGCTTGTCGGAGCTGATGCAAGTGGAGGTGCTTTCGGTCTCGAAGAAGGCCGAGAACGTGATGGAAGCCCCGCAGATGGTCATCGTCATTGACGCCGAGGAAATCCGGCGGCGCGGCTACACCGACCTGGAGCAACTGCTGCACGACCTGCCGGGCTTCGACATCTCGCGGGGCAACGGCACCGAGTACTCGCAGATCTACCAGCGGGGCTACCGCTCCAACAACACCGAGCGGACGCTGCTGCTGATCGACGGCGTGGAGGAGAACGACCTCTGGAGCAACAGCGCCTGGATTTCGCGGCAGTATCCGCTGAGCAACGTCAAGCGCGTCGAGGTCATCTACGGGCCGGCCTCCACGGTCTATGGCGCCAACGCCTTCCTCGGGGTCATCAACGTCGTTACCAAGAACGCCGAGGACCTCGCGGGCCCCGGCGGCGGCCTCGGCGTCTCGGCCCAGGCGGGCTATGGCAGTTGGAACACCCGCTACGCCGACCTGGCGGCCACCGCGGCCCTGCCCGAGGTCAAGCTCACCGTTACCGGGCGCGTGTTCCGGTCCGACGAGATGGACCTCTCGGGCTACGACGACTGGGACTACGACCTGGGCGACCTGGGCCTGGACCACTACATGGCCGAGCTGGGCACCACCGACCCGGCCGTGGCCCGCGCCGCCATGCGCCTGGACAGCGCCGCCTACCTGGGCGACCCCGTCCTCGGCGGCAAGGCCCCGTCCTACAGCAACCAGACCGACGACATGGCCCTGAACGCCAAGCTCGAGTTCGAGAACTTCACCATCGGGGCGCAGTGGTTCCGCCGCGACGAGGGCTACGGAGCCTGGTACCGCGACGACTACGAGCTCGGCCCCGCGCACGGCGGCCGCTGGGTGGCCCAGAACAGCTTCCTCTACACCCGCTACGAGAAGGACCTGGGCGAAAAGCTCAGCTTCATGAACTTCACCCGCTTCATGGTCCACCAGTTGCCGCCCGAGTGCGAGGAGTTCTACTACGTGGGCTACCTCAACGGCGGAATGGGCGCCCAGGGCAACCTGCTCGACGAGCAGGGCCAGCTCCTGCCCGCCGACCAGCAGGCCCAGCCCTACTGGTGGCATGGCTACTACAACACCTTCTCGCAGCAGCTCCGCACCGAGAACCGAGTCGTCTATTCGCCCAGCGAGCGGCTCAGCCTCATCGCGGGATCCGAAATCCGCCGCAGCCACATCCAGGGCCTCTACCTGGTCAGCGAGCAGCCTTTCCCCGACGAGGTGGCCTACGCCCCTGCCGTGCCCGGCGGCAACCACTTCTCCAGCCTGGACATCGGCCTGTTCTCGCAGGCCAGCCTCCTGCTGGGACAGGACCTCAAGCTGGTGCTCGGCGGCCGCTTCGACCGCAACCGCATCCGCAGCAACGGCGGCTACGGGGCCGTCTTCAACCCCAAGGCCGCCCTGGTGGCCACGCCCGGGCGCTTCATCCTCAAGCTCATCTACTCCGAGGCCTTCATGGACGCCAGCTACTGGACCAAGTACGGCATCACCCCCCGGCGCCAGCTCAGCAACCCCACCCTGCAGCCCGAGAAAGCCCGCAACCTCGAGCTCAACGCCAACTGGAGCCCCAGCGAGTCGCTCTACCTCGACCTGGCCGCCTACCGGGCCCGCTACGACGGCGCCGTGGGCGAGGTGCCCGCCACTTTCACCGACGAGCAGGGCAACCTGGTCGAGACCTTCCAGAACCAGCCCGTGGGCGAGTTCACCATCCTGGGCACCCACGCCCAGCTCAACTGGCAGGTCGGCAAGCTCACCTTCTACGCCAACCACAGCTTCACGCTGCCCGAGGCCTACGAGGGCGGCCAGACCCTGCGCGTGGGCGACATCGCCAGCCACCGCGCCAACCTGGGCGCCAACTTCATCCCCATGTCCCGGCTCAACCTCAACCTGCGGGCCAACTGGGTGGGCGAGCGCCTGACCGGGCAGGGAACCACCGTGCCCTCCAACCCGGCTTCCCGTGCCGAGGCCTACTTCCTGCTCCACGGCTCGGTCTCCTACCAGCTCGCCAAGGGCCTGCGCCTGCAGCTCAACGCCAGCAACCTGCTCGACACCGAGCACTTCCACCCCGGCGTGCGCTCGGCCGATGGCGACTACTACGCCTCGCTGATGCCCCAGAACCGATTCAACATGATGTTCCGCGTGCTGGCGGATTTCTGACCTTGGGCCTAGGCATTGCCGCTGTTCTTTGGACATGGCCGGCGCTCCCCCTGGCGGGAGCGCCGGCCATGTCCATATCCTAACAAAGAGCGTGGTCTAATTAAAAAGTGAGCGCAGTCCAAAAAGGTCATTTCTAAAATTCGGGTTCTTTATAAGAGTGAGTGCGGTCTAATAAGGCGTCACATTTTCAAGCCCCTATAAAGAACCGACAAGTACGATATTTGAAAATTTGTCTGCTTTTTTATTTT
>JFJP01012325.1_pt1 | contig 24899 bp, 21 predicted proteins | sample 431651 | NCBI WGS metagenome assembly JFJP01 (sample SAMN02602958, study PRJNA72255) | Microbial mat metagenome, whole genome shotgun sequencing project. | biome: fresh water; feature: sink hole; material: water; isolation source: purple microbial (photo- and chemosynthetic) mats found in...
TATTGCCTCTGTGCTTGTGCCATTTATTGATCCAATTAGAGAGAATCCCGGGCATATGTTCTCCGTGAAGGATGTAAAACTGGAAAACGCAAAGTTCCCCCTTGTTTCCGTTCTTGTGATTCCAGTTCAAGGCACACTGGGCATTTGGGGTTCCCTGGTTCTGGTTGATACACAGAGTCAGATGGATTGGTTGATGAAAGAGATTGACGTTGTGCAGACAACCGCAAATTTAATCGGTGCTGCCATGGAGAGGGTTCACTATGAAAAGACAATTCGCCTTAGCGAGACACGCAGTCGCATCATTGTGGAGGCTTTGCCTGACCTGCTCATCCGCACTGACCTTTCAGGACATATACTCGACTATAGTGCGCATTCAAGTCACCCGCTATATCTTCAGCGTGAATCAGTGATAGGGAAGGAACTTTCAATCCTTTGGCCGGCAGAAATTGTGAATATGATTATTGAGTCCAATGACAGGAATGGTTTTCTTACCTCCCACTGGGTTTATGGATTCAATTTGCCTGATCACGAGCAAGTATTTGAGGCGCGTTTGCATCCTATCAGTCCTGAGGAGGCTTTGATCATCGTCCGTGATATTACTGAGCAGGCGCGTTTGGACCAGATGAAGTCTGATTTTATTAACCGCGCCTCGCACGAGCTACGCACCCCATTGACATCTGCAATTTTGATGGCTGAATTAATTCAACTTGGTTGTACACAGGAGGAGATGGCAGATTACATGAGCACCTTAATGCATGAATTAACCCGCCAGAAGGCATTGATCGACCAGTTATTGCTTGCGGGCCGTTTGGAAAGTGGCAGGATGGAATTAATTGCTGCTCCCATGGATTTAATTCCTGTCTTGAAAGAATCGGTGAAGGCGGTAAAAGCGGTGTCTAACAAACACCATATCGTTGTAAATTTGGTGGTGGAACAGGAATCCATTTATGTTCTCGGTGATTTAAGTGGATTATCACAAGTATTCATAAATCTCATCAATAACGCAATTAAATTTTCCCCTGAAGGAGAAACCGTCGAAGTGCTGGCTGCACTCGAAGAGCAGGAAGTACACATCTCCATCGTCGACCACGGACTTGGCATACCGTTCGATGCCATTCCACACCTTTTCGAGCGTTTCTTCCGCGCCCGCAATGTGACTGTTGCTGAGGTCCCGGGTAGTGGCATCGGGCTTTATATCGTCAAATCCATTGTGGATGAATTAGGGGGAAGGATAGAAGTCAAAAGTGAGATAAATCAGGGTGCGACATTTACCGTTACCTTACAACTTTCTGCGGTGCATTTATTATAAAATGGACAGATTGTTGTTATGAAGTTTTGTTTTCTGCGAATTAACTTGAAACGATAAGAACATAACTGTACATTTTGAGGCAATAATTATCCTGAGATTTGGTTGCCGTTTTTCCAAGTGGTCGAGCCGATATGCTATACTTAATTTGGTAAAGGAAAATAGCCCATGTGTGATACTCTTATTGCAACGAAATCTGCTACAACGAGTGGCGTCGCCATTTTTGGTAAAAATTCAGACCGCCCGCCTAATGAAGGTCAGCATCTCGCATATTTTCCCGCCGTGAATGGGGCGAGTGCGGCCAACAGTCGTCTTAAATGCACATACATCGAAATACCGCAGGCTGAAAGAACCAATGCTGTTCTTTTGTCCAAACCTTTTTGGATGTGGGGTGCGGAAATGGGAGTCAACGAGCGGGGACTGGTGATTGGCAATGAGGCGGTTTACTCCAAAGTACCTGCCAATAAAGAGCCTGCTTTGCTTGGCATGGATATGTTGCGTATAGCGCTTGAGCGTACCGCGACTCCGCGCGAGGCGTTGCAGATAATTATTGACCTGCTGGAACAATATGGTCAGGGCGGCAATTGTGCCTCACATGGTGAGAGCATGTTCTATCACAATAGTTTCCTGATTGCCAATGCAGACGATGCCTGGGTGCTTGAAACAGTGGATAAGCACTGGGCGGCTAAACAGGTTAGAGATGTGTATTCCATTTCAAACTGCCTGACAATTGGGGACCAATTTGAACTTGCATCACCAGGCCTGGTTCAATTTGCATTGCAAAAAGGTTTTTCGAAATCAGCCCCTCAGTTTAATTATGCTAAGGATTATTCCGATTTTCTTTTCACCAACTTTGGTAAAGGACGCGCACGACGGGCTACCACCACCAGCCTGCTTGAACAGAAGAATGGTAGATTTGATTCCCAGGCAATGATGGCTACACTTCGTCATCACAACGATGTAGGTTTTGACCCCCAAACCACCAGCTTTACTTCAGTCGATGTGTGTATGCACGCAGGCTTTGGGCCTATTCATATCAGCCAAAGTACTGCCTCTATGGTGGTTTATTTGGATGGGGGCACCCCAATTATTTTTGCCACTGGAACATCTGCACCGTGTACCAGCATTTTCAAGCCGATGTGGATGGATACCTTTACTTCGCTCAGCGCGAGTCTGGGGCCGGTTCCCACATCTCAGGCAGACCCAAACTCTTTATATTGGACTCATGAACGCCTGCATCGGGCTACGTTACTTAATTATCCAGAACGTATTAGGACGTATGCCAGTGACCGCGATGTACTTGAAAATAAATTCACCCAGAGCGCATTGACCCTTGCCGGAGGGGATGTAAAAGAACGCGCAGATTTTTCCGCTCAATGCTTCCAGGAAGCCGCACAAGCCGAACAGGAGTGGATCAAGCGTGTTGAGCAGGTTCCTGCCCGCAAAAGGATTTTGAGTACGAGCGCATGGAATACGTTTAACAAAAAAGCGGGAATGCCTGAAGTGCGATAAACCAATGTCATATGGCAAGTCCCCCGGTTGGCTGGTGAGTAAATAGCAGCGATAAACAATGGCCTGGTTTGTTGCTGACATGCCTATCCCTGACCATGACATATATTCTGAAAGGTATTCAGCTTGCCATGGCAGGGGAAGTTGTTCTTCAGGAAGGAAGATATGCTGGATATTATAGATTTGAGTCAGGAAATTTTCGCGGGGATGCCAGTGTTTCCGGGTCTTCCGCAAGTCGAGATTAGCATGCATGTCTCACATGAACAGTGGGATGGTATCACCGATAGCGATTTTGTCTCCCCCGCGGTGCATCGTCTGGAAATGTGTGAGCATACCGGTACACACGTTGATGCGTTCAATCACATGGCGGGACAGTATCGAGGGCGGTCTATTGAAACAATGCCGCTAACCATGTTCTATACAGAGGGGATCTGTTTGGATCTGTCAAATAAAAGTTTTCGTGAGTTGATTGAGCCATCCGACCTGGATCACGCCCTCTCAGAAGCGGGTTTGGTGATTAAGCAGGGAGATACTGTTTTATTGTATACCAACCATTATCGCCGGGCATTTGGGACAGATGATTGGGACCATGGTCCGGGTATCAGCGTCGCCGCAGCACGCTGGCTGGGCCAACAGGGGATTGCTGCTTTTGGTGTCGAAACAGTCTCGCCGGGGGTACGCCATGTTTCCAACAAGGAAGTTCATCATATTTGTGGTGAGTTGGGCTTTACGCACTATGAGAATTTGATCAACCTGCACCTGCTTATTGGGCGTGGACGTTTCCGCTTTATTGGTCTGCCACTCAAAATTCGGGGAGGAACTGGTTCGCCAGTCAGGGCAATTGCCGTCTTCGAGAATTGACAGAATTTGAATTTCCCCTTATTTCACATCCACCCCGGTAACTCTTGAAACGATCCGGTGTAGAAGCATGGTTGGCAGTAAAAGCACAACATGCAGGGCGACGCTTAATCCAAATAAAGTGGCTACTAAACCAAGAAAGTTATTTAATAAGGGGGCGATATTTTCAAGCATCCATGTGCCTGCACCGGCGAATATTCCCAGGGTAAGCAATCCTGCTGTCCATAATCCAAGCGGAAGCCATGCGTGGCTGTCTGACTCAGAGGGCATCATGGTGCTGGAAATTGTAAAAGCAAGATAGAACCATAGGAAGAAATCATCCATCTGGGGCAACAAGGTCAACCCTTTCCAAAATAATTCAACCTGTCCATTTGTCAGCACTTCCACCAGGGTGCTTAATCCCAGGCGGTTCAAGCCTGCATAGGCGATGAATGACGAGCCTGCCACTAGTGGCGCAATACCGATCAACGAATCCCGGATGATGTCGGTTTGCGCGGTTTCAACGTATCCCATTTGCAGGCGTCCGTTGGACATGGATTTTGGGATGAGCGAGGCTTTTCCTGTGCGCACACGCAAGATTTTTGCCATTACAAAATGGCTAAGCTCGTGTAGAAATACCCCGGGAAGAAATAGGATCGAGAATATGCCAACAGTTAATTGAGAACTGCGTGTAATAATTAGCAGAACGGCTTGTATCTCACGATGTAAAAGCCGCTGGATAATGACCAGCGGCAAAAGTATTGTGATGAACCAGAGGAATCCAGTGAAGGGCATTGGGTAAGATTGTGTAACACCGACGCTTATGTGCCGGTACAAGTGTTGCGAAGAAGGCCTTTTTAATCTTCCCGGGAACTATTTTCATGACATATGAAAATAGTTCCCGAGGAAGAGCGTCCTCAAAAGGATAGTCTAATTTGCGGCGGCTTTTGTGATGGCAACGAATTCGTCAATTTTCAGACTGGCGCCTCCAACGAGTGCGCCGTCTATATCGGGTTGCCCAAAGAATTCCGATGCGTTTGCAGATGTGACTGAGCCGCCATAGAGTACGCGGATGGCTTGGGCAGTTTCCTTTCCAAATAAGTCTGCCAGTGCAGGGCGGATGACATCCTTCACAACCGCATTGGCTTCCAGTCCGTTGGATGCCTTGCCCGTGCCGATTGCCCAGACTGGCTCATAAGCGACGACAATCCGTGGTGCATAGGTGGGGGAGACGCCTTTAAGACTCTGCATGGTTTGAGATGCAACAACTTCGCGGGTCAGTTTTGATTCATACTGCTCCAGCGTTTCACCGACGCAAACGATCGGAGTCAAGTCTATGGACTGGGCGGCCATCAATTTCCTGTTTACGACCTGATCGGTTTCGTTGAAGTAGGCGCGGCGTTCTGAGTGGCCAAGAATTACGTAACCGCATAGTTCCTTGACCATGGCAGGTGAGGTTTCACCAGTGAATGCGCCTTTCTCTTCCCAGTGCATGTTCTGTGCTCCCAAGCCGATGCCCGAACCTTCGAGCAAGGCAGAGGCAGCCATGAGAGACATAAAAGGCGGGCAAATGACTTTCTCCACGCCATTTATCTCGCGCAGTTGCATGCTCATCTTAAAGACCAAGTCGCGTGTTTCTGCGATGGTTTTGTTCATTTTCCAATTGCCGGCAACAAGTGATTTTCGCATGATGATTTCCTATTGTATGGTTTTGAGGTTATTTTCCGCCATGATGCGAAGCCATTCAGGCACTTCGGGGTCGGAAGTCAGGGAGAGCATGATCTTTTTTGCGTCTTCCTGGTTTTTTGTTTTGATTGCAATTTCTGCTTTGAGCATTAACGCTTCGTACATGCCTGGCTTTATTTTTTCTGCGGCTTCTGCCTGCATTTTTGCCTCTTCGATGTTTCCCTGACCCAAGGCATGTCGTGCACGCGCAATATAGCCCAGGGGAGGGTCAATATTTTCAATGCGATCAAAGGATATGAAGAGTGGGGCATCCTTTTGTTCTGCAGATTTGTAAACCGCCTCATGAAAGTTGTTTGTCAATTCTTTGGGCATCTCCTGTTTATGTAGTAACGTCAGCCGTAAATATATGGATGCAGCGGGTATCCAGGCTTCGCGCTGAACGAATTTCTCCGCGGCACGAAAAAGAAAGTCCTTGTTATCGGGTCCTGCTAAATTGAAGGCTTTAAGAAGTTGCTCCATTGCAGGGCGGACCTCTTTTGAATCCCACAGCGCGAGGGACAGGGTCAGGTGCGCGTCAGGGTCGTTCGGGTTTTTGACGGCCAACTCCTGCGCAATTTTTATTTCAGGCAGGGGGGGTGTTTCCACAGGTTCGCTTTTTTCCGGCGGGGGCACTGGGCTCACCGGAGGCATTTGTGTCGCCGCCGAAGGGGAGGGAGTTGGGATCATGAGGCGGCTGCGAATTGCCAAACCTAATATTGTTAAACAGAGCAGGATGATCACTGCCATGCTGATCCACAACCAGGGTGAAACTTTCTTAACCGGGATTTTGGCCGCTGCTGTTTTGTCGTTGGATGTCGCGCTAGGCTTTATTGAACCTGTCTTGTCCTTTGAGATGGTTGGGGACATTATGATGACAGTACCTTGCATTGGCACGCCAGCTTCCGTCCATGCCTCTTTGAAAGCTGTCATTAGTTCTTCGGTCGAAGTGTAACGGTCAAGACGGTCTTTTGCAAGCGCCTTCAATAGAACGCGTTGAACAGATTCCGGTACTTTTGGGTTTACCCGATTAGGCAAAGGCAGGGGTGTGTAAATATGGTCGTGGATGATCGAGAAGGGCGTATCCGCGTTGAATGGAACCTGTCCCACCACCATTTCATAAAGCATGACACCGAATGAGTAAATATCCGTGCCGGCATCGAGGTCTTTTTTGCCCATGGCCTGTTCAGGTGAAATATATTGCGGCGTGCCCATGATCGAATCAGAGGAGATGGTTGATTCGCCAGCTTCTGCAATACGTGCAAGTCCGAAATCCGCCAGGTAAATTGCCCCATCCTTTGCGATCATCACATTGGAAGGTTTAATATCACGATGTAAAATCCCCTGTTTGTGGGCATAGGCCAATGCAGACCCAACAGAATTCACTACATGTTCGATCTCTTTCGAAGTAAGCGGGCCTTGATTTAACCGCGCCTTGAGCGTATCGCCTTCGATATATTTCATTACAAGAAATGGGCGGGACTCGTGTTCGGAATAGTCATAAATTGGAACAATGTGCGGGTGTTCCAACCGCGCAATGACACGCGCCTCACGTTGGAAGCGGGTTATGAATGTTTGATCTTGATGAAATGCTGGGTGCAGAACTTTTAAAGCAACATAGCGGTCAAGAGAGGCATGATAGGCTTTGTACACAGTTGCCATGCCGCCCTGCCCAAGTTGTTCGATGACCCGATATGGGCCAACATTCTCACCGATGTTGAATGACATTTATAATCTCCGCTTGCATTTTTTAATTATAGCCGAGTGCGGTAAATTTCGGCTATTACATTAAATATTATTCAAAAACTGAAATAAGGAATGGTTAAAAGACTTCACAACCTTCCCGTATGATTTGGGTTCTGTTCCTCGCAACAGTTTTATTTGCTGATCAACCCGGGAGAAAAATTGATATTGCCGTCGGGGTTGGATGTGAAGATGATGCGATAGATCGGCGTGGAACCATTATCACAGAATAATGTCCAGCCTTCCTCCCATACTCCTGCGCTGTCAGGCTCTTCGGTTACTACAATAATCGCTGCGGCTGGAAGCGGGGATATACAACCTGCATCCTCCTCTGCCAGGGATACAACAAAATCCCAGACCCGTTTGCGCAGGGCATTATCGCCGCGGCCACCCTGTGGAAGAGTTGGGTCGAATGGTTCATCCACTGCGGCGGTTGGTATGTATATGTTGGCAGGAGATTCGGTCGTGGGTGGTTCAATTTCTTCTTCAGCAGTGTCAGTAGGGATTGGGTCAAATGAGTCGATCGGGAACTGTTCAGGAACTGCTGCCCTGCTTAAGGCAAAAAATCCTGTTCCCAGGATCAGGCACAGGACCACTGTGCTGCAACAGCAGGCAATGAGGAGCGAAACCACCACAATGATCGGAATATTCGATTTCTTCTGGGGTTGTGAAATGGATTCCATTTTTGACCTCCGGGTTTGGTTCATAAAAAAGGATGGATGTTTCCATCCATCCTTTGGTGATCTATTTATCGAGCAAAGCCGCCACGCCAGGTAGTTCTTTTCCTTCAAGGAATTCGAGCGATGCGCCGCCGCCAGTGGAGACATGTGTCATTTGCTTGGCGACCCCCGCCTTCTTAACTGCGCTGGCTGAGTCTCCGCCGCCGATGACTGTGATTGCGCCAGATTCAGCCAACATGCGCGCCAGGGCGAATGTGCCTTCGGCGAACTTCGGCATTTCAAAGACGCCAACCGGTCCATTCCAGACCACAAGTTTTACTCCGCTTAACGCAGCCTTGTAAAGTTGCAGGGTCCTGGGTCCCACATCCAACATACGCCAGCCTGCAGGAATATTCTCGACATCCACGGTTTGGGTGTTGGCTTCAGCGTCAAATTTATCGGCAATGATCGCGTCCACGGGGAGGATCAATTTTTCACCTGATTTCGCCAGGATTGTTTTGGCTGTTTCAAGCGAGGACTCCTCTACAAGACTGTCCTGCATGTTGATTCCTTTTGCCGCAAGGAAGGTGTTTGCCATGCCGCCACCGATGATCAACTTGTCACATTTAGCGAGCAGGGTTTCGACAACCAAAATCTTGTCGCTGATCTTTGCGCCGCCCAGAATGGCAATGTAAGGATGCTCAGGGTTGGCAACCGCGCGCCCAAGATATTCGAGCTCCTGTTCCATCAGGAAACCGGAGACGGCAGGCAGGAAACGTGCAATGCCTTCGGTGGAGGAGTGGGCACGATGTGCTGATCCAAACGCATCGTTGACATACACTTCACCGAGTGCCGCCATCTGCTTGGCGAGATCAAGGTCGTTCTTTTCTTCACCCTTGTGAAAACGTGTATTCTCAAGCATTAAAACGTCACCCGGCTTGAGTGCCTTCGCCATCTTTTCCACTTCCACGCCAACGCAATCAGGTGCCATTTGAACTGGTTTCCCCAATAAGGAAGCCAGGGCTTCTGAAGCCGGTTTCAAGCTAAATTCGGGATCTGGTCCACCTTTGGGGCGTCCCAAGTGGCTCATTAAGAGCAGTGACGCACCCTGTTCCAAAACATAATTAATGGTGGGCAGTGCGGCTTTGATGCGTTTGTCATCTGTCACTTTGCCGTCTGCCATGGGTACATTGAAATCCACGCGCATAAGCACGCGTTTGTTTTTTAGATTAATATCCTTTACTGTCTTTTTCATTGTTGCTCCGGGTAAAAACGTAAACAGGTATACAAAAAACAGGTACACAAGTTGAGTGTATCTACTTGTGTACCTGCCCAACTATTTATTCCTACAGACTTTTTGCCATCAACGCAGCGAGGTCGGCTGTGCGGACCGAGTAGCCCCATTCATTGTCATACCAGGTGACGACTTTAATGAAGTTGCTTTTTTCCTTGCCGAGCACGCTGGTGAAGGGCAGGTCAACAGAGGAGCTGTACGAGCTGCCTTTGAAGTCCATGCTGACCAAAGGCTCATCCACAGCCTCGAGGATGCCCTTGAAGCGCGGTTCCTTGGCGGCATCGCGGAACGCCTGGCGCAGTTCTTCGGTGGTGGTTTCTTTGTTGAGCTCAGCGGTGAAATCCACCACGGAAACCGTGGGGGTCGGCACGCGGAGGGAGTAACCATCGAACTTACCCTTCAAGTCGGGGATGACCAGGGCTATAGCCTTGGCAGCGCCAGTGGTAGTCGGGATGATGTTCAAACCAGAGGCACGGGCGCGGCGCAGGTCTGAATGCGGCATGTCAAGCACCTTCTGATCATTGGTATAGGAGTGGATGGTGGTCATGAAAGCGCGTGTAATCGTAAATCTGTCATGCACGACCTTGGCGGCTGGAGCCAGGCAGTTCGTGGTACAGGAAGCGTTCGAAACGACATGATGCTTGGCGGGATCATACTTGTCTTCGTTGACGCCCAGCACGACAGTCAGGTCCTCGCCTTCGGCAGGAGCAGAAATGATGACCTTCTTGGCGCCGCCAGAGGTAATATGGTTCACTGCACCTTTGACGGTCTTACCCTTCTTGTTGACGCCGTCTTCCTTGATGGTGAACAGACCGGTCGACTCGATGACGATGTCTATACCCAGATCCTTCCACATGATGGCGGCCGGGTCGGTTTCCTTGAATACTTTGACTTTCTTCCCGTCGATCAAAAGACCGTCGTCGCTAACTTCCACGGTGCCATCGAAACGACCATAGGTCGAATCGTATTTGAGCAGATGAGCCATTGTCTTCACATCGCCGATATCGTTAAAGGCAACAACCTCAAGCTCCTTGGGGTACTTATCTCGAATTGCTTTTAGTACCTGTCGTCCGATGCGGCCGAAGCCATTAATACCAACTTTTACTGTCATTTGAATTCTCCTTAAAGAAAATATAAGTTATTTTGTGAATTTTTACACAATTTTTATTTTAACACAAGTTGCATAAACCCTTCACTTAATATTGCTGAATTATAGCATCTACGGGGATTAACTTTCGATTAATGGCCCTGTTCGTTCGTTAAAAAGATCCATGATGATCTTCGATAATTTTTCAGAATCATGTCGCCAGGGGTGATCATCATCCACCAGGTCGGCGCAATAGGAACGAGAATCTGAGAGCGTTTTTGGGTCTGCGCGGACCCATTCGGAAGAGCCAATATCGTTTTTATAATTATCATTGCATAAAATAATATTAAAAAGTTCATCGCCAATGTGATTTTCAAGCGCACGGATATGATCGTAACAGGTGAAAAAATCCGTTTCTCCAGGCTGGGTGGCGATATTGCAAACATAGATTTTTTCGGCGCGGCTGGTTTGTATGGCTGCAAGCAGGTCGTGCACAAGCAAGTTGGGGAGGATACTGGTGTAAAGACTGCCAGGCCCCACCACGATCAAATCTGCGTTTAATATGGCTTTAATGACAGGTGGAAAAGCGGAGGCGTTATCTGGTTCGAGCCATACGCGGCGAACTCTGCCTGCCATCGTGGGAATTTTACTTTCGCCTTCCACACGGACTTCGTTGATCGTGTGCGGCAATTCCATACTCGCAACCAGTTTGACATCGTGCAAGGTGGATGGTAAAACCCGTCCATTGACCGAAAGCACACGACCTGATTCTGCAACGGCATCTTCAAAGCTACCTGTAATGTCAGCCAGCGCCGTGATGAATAGATTTCCAAATGAATGACCTTCAAGGTCGGGTGAGCCGCTAAAGCGGTATTGAAAGAGTTGCGTGAGCAGGGCTTCATCGTTTGAGAGCGCTGCAAGACAGTTGCGAATATCACCGGGTGGAAGGATTCCGTGACTTTCACGCAGTCTGCCGGATGAACCGCCGTCATCCGCGACAGTGACGACAGCCGTCAGGTTGCGCGTGTGTGATTTTAAGCCGCGTAAAAGGGTCGCGAGTCCATGTCCGCCGCCGATGGTGACGATGCGCGGGCCGCGTTCGCGGCGACGATAATCAGTGATCTGGTCAAACACGTTGGAGCCGGGGCGAATGAATGGTTTGAGAAGGGAACGGTTAAGCTGTAAAATTCCATAGGCGACCAGCCCAATGCCCAATCCGCCAAAGATGACTGCGCGCAGGACGCGTGGAATAAATCGCAGGGATGCATAGGTTAGGAGTGTGAGAAAAATCGGGTTGGAGGAATCGGTACGGTATAGATCGATCAAGATCACTGCAAGACCTAATCCCAATAATGTAATTCCAATCATTACCAGGACGAACCAGCGCTTAATGCCCAAACCAGGTCGAAACCATCGTGGAATGCCGCGCAGGGTTTGCCAGATGCGTGTAAGTAGATTATTTCGCATAAAAATATGATAGCAGGGTTAAAGGGATGCGTCAAACCATTAAGGGGTTGTGAGGGCGGTTGGAGAAAAAATACCCCCAAAGGGGTGGTATGGATTTTGCCATTGCACCGCCTTCGGGCTAAATTATTATTTGGACCGGGCAAAAAGAAATCCCAGGATTATTGGACGGTCCCCAACAATCTTGGATACCAATACCATAAAATGTCTGCGACCGGCTTGTTGTGAATGGATGTGGATTTGTCCTGCAATGCAGCGGGTGGATAATATCCGCGGCTGACAAAGCCGGTAACCCATTGGCGCGTGTTAACTGCAGTGAGGATTGCTTCGTAAATATCTGCCTGGGTTTGCAGGCTTAAACTCACAGAGCTGAAATCTGGATTAGGTCTACTGAGTGCGCTCCAATCCAGACAACTGCCCTGCCCACTTGGAATACATTCACCGGCTGCACCTGCCGCAGATGGATAGGCAACTGCAAGAATAAGAGGCTTATTTAACAGGGATGCAAGCGGTGAGACTTCGTTGTCCAACAGGCGTCCTGCTTCATTGGCGTAATCCGTTTTGGTTGCACTTGGGTTTGTGGAAAGCGAAGCCGACCAAAGGAGATAGACCCCATCCACATCCTGCAGGAAGGTCAGCGGTGTTTCAAGCGTGGCTTTGGTGTAGGGTAATGCCCACAAGACCTGTCCCTTAAAATGTTGGCGCACTTCGGTAATGATGGATTTCCATTGTGTCTCACTGTTATCCAGTCCCCGCCGAGGATGAGGGTCTGCACCCCGGTCTGGGCAGCGAGATCTGCGTAGTTGACTGCAAATGCACGATAACGGGTAAACCACATCTGCCACCATTGCGCATCCCTGGGAGCATTCAACCAAAAACTGGCACTGGGCACAGAGGAGGGGTCAGCAGGTGTGGGAAAATGTGACGTTGGAAATAGCGAGACGTTAAGCCCCAATGAGCGAGCTTGTGAGATCATGATCGCAGAATCAATCCACAGCGGATCCTGACCGGGGATGGGAGCAAAGACCAATGGCGAGAGGGCAGTGTACGTCCAGCTTGGGGTCAGGATAACATTATTAGCGCCGATTGCCTGTGTATTTATGAATGCCTGTGGTGCATAATATGACCAGCTTGGGCGATATGTGGGTTGGAATTCCACACCGGCTACAAATCCACTGGCTCTTGGTGTGATGCTTGCTCCGACAAGTGTGACCGGTTCAGGGTTCTCGAACCAATTCCAGGAGTTGACGGTGTCCTGAATATCCTGCCCAATGATGCTGGTGGTTGCCAGCCGGCCTGTTGGTGCTGTACCAACTGTTTGAGAATCGTCTGCGCTTCCGCATTGGCCATTGCGGCAATATCGGTAGGAAAAAGAGCCGAGAATATTGAGTGGACTATAGAGTTTATAAGCCCATCGATTGTTGCCTAGCGGCCACATGGGGATGGGTTCCATCCAGCCAAATGTATTGAACTGAATGTAAATGATGTCGCCGGGGGGGGTAACAGATGGGACAGTAACTTCGAAAAGAATGGGCGAGTCACCGGACGACCATGACACAATCGTATCCTGGATCATGACTTCCTGGGCAGGCACGATCAACTCACGTTGATTCCATGTTCCATCCTGCTTGTGTTCTGCATTCCAATAGCCATCGCCCAAAGTATATTTATATTGAATGTCAGCGCCAGCAGGCAGGGCAAGAGTGATGGCGTAACTCCCATCAGGCTGAAGGTTCATTATTGGCATGCGTTCTGTGCTTGTGCTGACCCCGCCTTGCAAGTCTGCGAACGTATTTCCCAACTGCAGAATATTCCCTGCAATTCGCACAGGCACACCGGGGACGGTTGTGCTTGGGACTGTGACCGAAAATGTAACGTTAACCAGTGGCAGTGATTTCACGCGCAGGTCAACGACAGTTGTATGGCCATCGGCTACAAATGCGCCCTGTTGAAAGGTTTGATACATGCCATCCATACTGTACACCAGCAGATTTTGCGTGCCGACAGGCAAACCGGGAATCTCAAATCGTCCGCTGGAATCGGTGATGGATTGCATCCCACCGGCAGTGACCAGAATGTTCGGCAGGGTTGAGCCGGTATCTACATTTGTGATTTGCCCCAGGATCGTACCGGTTGGGCGCGCATAGGATTTATCACCCCAGTCAGCAATAATGTCCTGTATTTCAGCAGGCCCTTCAACGAAATACATGCGATAGCGAATTGCTGTACCAAGGTTGGTATCTTCCAGTACTTGCGAAGCACCGCGCCGTACATAGCGATATTTGACAACAGAATTGTGGGGCAGGGGTAAGGTTGCCGTGTAGGTCAATGAGTCGCGAGCACTCATGGGGTACTGTGTGGCGTTCAGGGAGAGCCCGGTCACTTCGTCCATGACGGCGATTGCCATTGACTCATTCGGCTGGAGCGGCTCGGGCACGGTGACAATGAAGGTGGTCTGCGCCATAACCTGGGGCGTTGGTGGAAGTGCAATTACATCCGGGGTTTGCGTGGATGTGCCGGTATTCAATGGATTTTCAAATAAAGAAAGGGTACATGCCTGTCCAACCAGGACAAGCACAAACGCCGCAGCGATGATACGGCGGATGGGTGCTGACTGTAGATTCATTCTCTCTCCTCGATAATGCCCGGCGTTTTAGTCCGTTTCTGCCTCTTCAGCTTTTTTCTGGACCTCAGCCCGATTCTTCTTTCGTCCGGTGGAGGCAATTTGACTTAAGCCGATACTGAAAAAATAGAGCAAGATCATGGGTGCCATCACCAGCCCCTGGTTGACAGGATCGATCGTTGGTGTGACGGCTGCGGCGATAATGGCTATGATCACAATTGCCAGGCGCCACTGTTCGATGAGAACCTGCGGCTTGACCAGTCCGATTGCAGACAGGACGTAGATGACCAGGGGAAATTCGAATGCAATACCGATCCAAAACATTAATCCAAGGACAAAGGAAAAATAGGACTGCGGGCGCAACTCTGTGTCGATCCCCATAAAATTTTCCAGGAAGGGCAGTGCAGTGGGCAACATGAGAAAAAAGGTAAACGCCGCGCCGCCGAGAAAGAAGATGGATGCCAGCGGGATTCCAGCCAGACTCATTTTTCGTTCGCTGGGTCTCAGCCCCGGGGCGGCAAACCACCACATTTCAAAGGCAATATAGGGAATCGCCAATGCGATTCCGGAGAATAATGCAACACGCATAAAAACGCCAATGGATTCGGTGACTTCAATGGCTGTCAGCGCTTTTATGCCTCCAATAGGCTGGGAGAGAAACTCGATGACTCTCTGTGTGAAAAGAAAAGAGATGGCCACCATCAGGATGATCGCCAGCACTGCGCGCAGTAGATGCTTGCGAAGGTCTTCAACCTGATCCCACATCATCTGACGGGTATCTGCATTTTGGGTCAGATCCACAAAAACTTCGCCCAGTGGATGCTCTTCGGGTTCGGTATTCAGGAACTGGTAAAACTGGACGATCTTCCGAAATGGGAAAACGATGATGTTGAAGATGAGGCGAAATGGATAAAAGATCCGGTCGAAGAATTTTGGAAACCTTCGATAAAGTGCCTGAAATGGGCGGGCAATAAGGCTAATGATAAAACGGAATGGAAAGGCAATGACCAGCCACAGCCTCAGAAGGAATTTACGCATCTATTTTGGCATCACTTTCGTTAGTTTTTATTTCCACGGAGTCAGGAGGTTCAATTTTGTTATCAGGGGTAGGAATGGTAATGGGCGACGGCTGCGGACGCGGAGGGGTAATCGAGTTATATGGCTTGCTGCCGGTCAGGTCGGTGGCTTTCTTTAGTTCATTTCCAACCTGGCCTAGTTCTTCATTTGCGTCCCGCATCAAGCGGTTGGGCAATGTTCGCAGTTCGCGTGAAGTTTGCTGAAACATCTTCCAGCCGTCAGATGTGACAATATTGCGCAGCCATCTGCCGATGGTCCTGCCCGATTTTTGCAGATCCTTGGGACCGAGGATGATCAATGCAAGGATGATGATAAAAAGGATTTCAGATGTGCCAATGCCAAATATATCCATGCTTATGATTCCAGTTTGCTTTCCTGAGCGATCCTGTTTTTTATGATCTGGTTGATCTCATGCTCGTGATCGACCAGTGTGCCAAGCACGCCATTGATAAAGCGCGGTGCGGAATCCGAGCCATAAAGTTTCGCCAGTTCCACTGCTTCATTGATGGCGACCTTTACCGGGGTTTCACGGTATACGGCAAATTCCCAGAAGGCAATACGGAGGATATTGCGGTCAATTGCCGCAATTTGATCGAGGGGCCATTCGGGCGCATATTTGGCGATCAGTTGGTCAAGGTCTTGAGTGAGGGGCATCACGCCAAAGATGATCTGCCTCGCGAATTCAGCCAGGTCATCTGATAGCGGAATATCTTCCAGGCGAACTTTCAATACGTCGCCTGGAAGATGATTGTTGGCAATATCAGTTTCGTAAAGTACTTGCAGGGCGATGGCTCGTGCCCTGGTTCGGGGTTTCATGCTTTCAGGCCTCGCTGTCGGAGTAATCAATGTCTTCGATGTGAATGTTCACGTATCCTACATCCATGCCAACCATTTCCTGGACGGCGCGCGCAACATTTTGTTGGACGTTGCGGCTTACTTCGCGAATGTTCACATCCTGCTGGAGAACGAGATGTAAATCTACATAGACCATGTTCTCTTCCGTTTCAATGCGGACGCCGTCACCAGAACCTCTTTTGAAGAGACGATTGACACCGCCAGAGACGGGAGCCAGCCTGCTGACACCCGGTACGCTCAATGCTGAGAGGCGCGCAATAGTCATAAGGACATCAGGCGATACAGTTGTTTTGCCTTGAATATATTCTGTCATATTTACTCCTTTTGAAATTCCACGTCCTGAGTTGCGTGAAAAAGCCTGTTCGAGGAACGCAGTCGAAAGGCATCTCCAATTTAGATGCCAGCCATCAAGTATCTTTGTCTCTCGATTGTGTTGTAATTTGAACGCACTGCTCTGTTCAGGACGTACCATCAAGTTTACATCATCGCCATGCCGCCATCCACTCCGAGGACTTGACCGGTGATATAGGCAGCTTCGTCTGAGGCAAGAAATGCAGCGGCGTAAGCGATTTCTTCGGGTTTGCCTTTGCGCGCCAGTGGGACCATTTTTAATGCGGCGGCTAGTGTCTCGGGTGTCATGCCGTCCAGGATTTCTGTATCCACAAATCCCGGCGCAATGGCGTTGACGGTTATATTGCGCGCTGCAACCTCTCGCGCGAGTGCCTTGGTGAAACCGATCTGCCCCGCTTTGGAGGCGGAATAGTTCGTCTGCCCGGCATTTCCCATTTGACCCGCCACCGATGCCATGTTGATGATGCGTCCCGTGCGTTTACGCAGCATGTGTTTAACGGCGGCTTTTGAGCAATTGAATGAACTTTTCAAATTGGTGTTGATGACCACATCCCAATCTGCTTCGGGCATCATCATGATCAATTGATCGCGGGTGATGCCGGCGTTGTTAACCAGGATGCTTAGGTCGCCAAATATTTCCACGGCAAACTTCACCAATGCTTCAGCCTGGTTAAAATCGGACACGTCTGCCTTGTATGAGGCGGCTTTTCCGCCTGCGGACTGGATCTTTTTTACGACTTCTTCGGCGGCTTCGGGAGACTTATTGTAATTAACCACAACAGCCGCGCCGCGTACCGCGAATTCGAGGGCAATTGCACGCCCAATTCCACGCGAGCCGCCCGTGACGATGGCTACTTTATTCTCTAACGCTAAGGTGGGTGACATGAATTTACTCCTATAATGAAATTATACATCATGTGGAATAACCCACTATTGGTTTTTTGGGAACGGGCTGGAGCGCAGTCCAAAAGCCAGCCCCGCGCCACCACCCAATGCGAGGATCGCCGCCCACAGGAAGGCATCCTGCCAGAAGCGGATCGGGAATAAGCGGATGAGGGTGTCTGAATAATAAAAGAGCCAGGAATCCCCCGTGAAGAATACCTGGTGAAAGAGGGTGAAGAATTGCCAAAATACATTGGGATTAAGGAGGATGCCCACGCCCGCCACAAGCCCAAGCGCCGCCGCCAGACCTATCATCCACATGCCGCCACGACGCAGGCCGTTGATGTAATCTGGAATCCATTGTCCGCGAGTGGCAAGGATGGCAAGCACGGATAGAAGAATGAGGGAGATAGTCCAAACGCCTAATGCGCCAAGCACCACATTTTTTACATCTGCCATGTGACTGAGTTCTCGCTCATTGTAAAGAGGCTGTCCATCTTCGAATTTCAAATTACCGAGGTAGGAAATATCCGCACCACTGGTAAGATACTCCACGGCGTATGGCGCCCATTTCAGGCGCTCCTGCTGAGTCATGCCATACTCATCAACAGGAAAATACGGCATTCTGTATTCGATATTGAAGTAGATCGGTGTGAGTAGAATACGTAAAGCTGTGCCGATGAGGGCCAGGGGGACAAGGAGTGATACAAAATAGGAGAGGATGGCGGGAAGGTTTGGTCTCATGGTTTCTCTTTTTTGTTATGTTGTCGCGAGGTTGTGCGTTTCCGCAGGAACGATCTTCAAACTGATCAGGGGATTACTTCGCTGCCAGGGGCAGCGAGTATGGCTCGCTATTAATATAATCGTTACTGTAAAAATTCCAGCCCACCCTGCAGGACAAAACTAACAACCATGTCATTAACGATCCACTCAATAGGTGCGAGGTCATCGGTAAAGACGGTTGTTGTTTCGTAACCGTCCCTGAAGTTGGCAAAAGTGGATGACATGGCAGAAAGCAGCAACGGGTGGACTTGTGAGTCAGAGGCGAGCACCACCAGATTAGCGGTGAAGTCTTCACGAGATGTCGGTTTTTTAGTGGCAAATATCATTGTGTTCAATGTGCCAGGGATGTCCATAATGTGAATGGATGAAAACCGGGTTGCCATCGTGGTCGCCAGCCCGTTTATCAGTCGTCGGTCACCAGGTACGGATCCTACATTGATGGTCAGCACCCCGTCATCTGTCAGGTGCGATGAAACGATCTCAAAGAATTCCTGCGTGGTCATATGGGGCGGGATGTAGGGTGGACGGTAGGCATCCACCGCGATGATGTCATATTTATATTTGCTTCGTTCAAGGTTCAAGCGTCCGTCGCCGATGTAAACTGCCAGGTTGGGAAGATTCAAGCCAAAATATTTTTCACCAACCTCGACGATCTGATCATCAAGTTCAAACCCGTCGATGGGAAGCGCACCATAGACAGCGGTAGCCTGCCTGGCGGCTGTTCCTGCAGCGAGACCGATGATCGCCATGCGCTTAATATCCTGCGGCTTGCGTCCCGCATAAAAATAGGGACCGACCAAAAATTGCTCCCAGGGTCCGCCGTAATTTAGGGTGTCGGGATGGTAAATGGAGTGGACTCCCTGCCCATCGTTTAACTTGAGGAGGGTGTAACCACTTTGCTCCTGAACCTGAATATAATTATATGCTGACTCGGTTTCATAGATCTGCCCCACGCTGTTCTTGAGCGATTGTCCTGCTGAAAGGACGGCGACGATGATCAGCAGGATGGGCATCCAGATCAACTTGAACATTTCGCGCATGCTGGAAAACCTTGCAAGACCGACCAGAGCTACGATCAGCAGAAACATGCCGAAGCTAAAAAATGTAAGTTTCGTACCGATAGTTGGAATGGTGACCAGTGTTGGCAGGAAGGTACCAATGAATGAGCCGAGGGTTGAGGTGGCGTAAATCTGTCCAGAGATCCGCCCTGCCTTTAATGTGTCATCTACCGATAGGCGAATGGCGAAGGGTGAAATTGCGCCGAGGAGTGTGATGGGGACGCTGAATAGAATTAGTACGGTGATGAATGACCCCGCCATGATGCCGACGCTCAACGCTTCAAATCCAGTTGCAGCTGCTTTAAGCACGGGACCTGCGATATAGGGAACAAGTCCAATTGTAAATGCTCCCCAGGCAAGAATGCGGTACATGGCGCCAGGTGTTGGGTTTTTATCCGCCCATTTGCCGCCGAGGAAGTATCCCAGTGTGAGATAGATGAGGATCAGCCCAATTATGCTTGCCCAAACAAGATTGCTCGTGCCGAAGACGTTGCCGATCAATCGCCCTGCGGCGAGTTCAGCGGCGAGGGTGGTCATTCCCGAAATGAAGACTGTGAAGAGCAGATAGCGTTTCATTGTTTTTCCAAGTAATAAGATGAGGGGGATTATAACAAGGATAAAGGCTGGATGTTTTTATGCTGAATGTGGATATAACTGGTATACGGGGACGCAACCCAGGTTGACCAGGATATTTTATTTTACTGTCGAGGAGCGGGTATTTGTTCTTGAGGAACGAATAAAAAACAATTCGGATGTTATCCGTTTTGTTTATCGGGGGTTAGAGTCTCGGGTTGAATTTATCTGTCAAATATAGCACCGAAGATCTCTCGGAATTTCTCTATGATTGAAGCGGGAGTTAAATGGGGCATCCTACATGGATATTTCCAGTATACCCGGTGCATTCACGCGCGGAGATAATTCTGACATAAATAATGACAGTCACCCCTTCACAAAGCGGGTGACTGTCACCTTAATTATTTTTTCACAAACAAACCCAGGTGATTTGCCACAGCGCGCTCCTTGCCGGGGATATTTTGGTCAATAGGTGAATTTAGTATGCGTGTTTCGCCATCGATACCCTGGATGACCATCGCGGAAGAACCGCCGCCGTCCATATTGACACCGCTGTATACGCCGTAGGTGATCAACAATCCAGCCAGTTCGTTAAGGGTTACACCCTCGCTGTAGCCTTCCTGCCTGCCATCGATCACCATCCAAATCAGCCAGCGTCCATTTTTGCTCAAGCCGATCGCAGTTCGTGGCGCAGGGGCAAGGGCTGCCAGGTTTTTGACTGTGATGCCTTTTTGAACCACCAGACGATCCCCTGAAACCGCATTGAATACATTAGAGGGCTTTATGTTGATGGTGACCTGGTTTTTGGAGCTGATATAAACCGTTGGTTGAATGGTCCTGACCGGTGAATATATCATTCCGCGTGAAGCCGCGTATCCGTTTACCTTGACAGGATCGCCGCCATTCGGGCAAGTGGAGGCGGGGGGATAAGTTGAAACATTAAGGTAACTGTATCCATCACCATTGATGGCGACACCCAACTTGAACTCTTCGAGGAATTTACCCGTTGTGCGCGTGCATATAATTCCGCCCGCAGCTTTCGAGGGAGTGACGAGGAATTCAATCCCGACGGTGGTCAGGTCAATTGCCATCACGTACATTCGATTCTTGCGCGGCGAAGTCAGGTCCTTTTGCAGGAATGTGACACCTTTAAATAGGTTTTGTTTGATGGATACAGGGCGTATGCTGCTAAGGAAGACAAAATACCTCTTCTCGCACCAACCAGTCAACCCATCCACGCGCCGGATCTGGATCCAGCTTACTTCGCTTGTATCGTCCAAAGCCGGCAGGGTATCGTCCAAAATAACCGTGCCCAGGATACTGCCTGTTAAACTGGGGGTTTCGCGTACTGTTACCGATGGATATCCCACACGATACCATTTTTTATCGTCGTCATCGGGGACTGGTATGGCCGAGTCGTCGTCGGGCGGGGTTGGGGTATCGTCGACCAGCAACAAGTCTTTTTTCAGACTCCAGCCGACCATGCTTCCATCCGCTTTCTTTACTTTCAGCCAGATTCCATCAGCACTTATATCAAGGCTTTCCACGATCTCGCCGAAATAAAGCAGTCCAACCAGTCTGGCGTTGGATACAGCCGCTTCCAGCACTTGCAGGGAAGTCGTGGTGACGCGGTATTGCTTGCTTTCATGGGGAGGTGGCGTGGGAGGCGTTCCGCCGTTATATTCCAAATATTGGGCAAAGCTCCAACCAACCAGGCTTCCACTTGAATTTTTCACCTTCAACCATGTTCGGTCAACGTTCGCGGCGAGTTCCTCCACAATGGTATTGTAGGGATAAGTACCAAGTGATGTATAGGTCAAACCAGGCCCTTCACGAGCTTTCAGGGAGGGAGACGCGGTCACCCGGTAGAACTTTGCCACTGGCGTGGGCGTATTACCAATTAGTTGCAAGTAAATGGATAAACACCAGCCGATCAAACTTCCATCAGATTTTCTTACTTTCAACCAGGTTCTATCGGAGTTGGCGTTGATCTCTTCGACAATTTCATCGGGGTAGAGCAGCCCAATCGCGTCATAAGTTGTTCCTGGGCCCTCGCGGACTTTCAGGGAGGGTGATGCGGTAACAAGGTAAGTGATTCCTGTCGGGGTGTCGTCATCCGGAATCGGTTCAGGCTCTGGTTCAGGAATGGGTGTTTCAGATAAGTTAAATCTGGTCCGGAATGCGGCCAAATCTCCATTGAAATAGTTCAGATCGATTCCCTTGCTTTCCACGCCGAACAGCGCTCCATCCCCGGTTTCTGTGTACTGCCAGAAAAGCCATTCGCCTTTTTTCCATGGCAGGGGAACCAAAGGGTCTGTTGCACCGTAGTTGGCGATCCATAGCGGGTATTGGAGGAAATAATTCAGGCTTGGTGCCTGGGTGGTGGCGTTAGGGGCATTATCCCGCCAATAGTAATAAGCTGTATAGATGGCAATTTCCTTTGTGCCGACAAGCGTTTTCAGCCGCTCGAGGAAGGTGTACCAATTTCTCCAGCCGCGATAGGGACCCATGTAGGATTCTTCAAAATCAGCAAATAGGGGGAGTTCACCGAAGTCGCCGCCGAACTGCTGTACCCACAATTCGGCCTGTTTTTTGGGTTCAGTACGGCTGTCATAAAACCAATAGGAGCCTCGCGGCAAGCCTGCAAGTTTGGCCTCGCGCCAGTTGACCTTGAAATCCGAATCCACCCAGCTATTTTGCCCGGCGCGGATGATGACATATCCGGCTGACGCACGCATTTTAATAAAGTCAATGCCTTGCGGGGTCTCGGGGTCGTCTTGATAAAAACTAACATCAGGACCGATGACGTTTGCCATAATAATCTCCTTATTGTTATCTTAACAAAAATTATACCAAACAGGATGATGGAATTTCATAAAGACTTTGCGGGCGGCATTTGGATTGTGTTCATACTGGAGTTTGGTTCCTTGCTTTGCAGGTACGGTCGCATGCCTGGGGCAAATCAGTTCCTGGCTTTCAGAATTTCGATCCTGCCTCAGATCACATTCTCAAAATGTGTAATGACCGGGCTTGACCCCGGCTTCCCCTCCACTGCGATGGCATCAATTTGCCAGTGGTCGATTTCATGCTCTGCAGCGTACTGTTGTGCCGAGTTGAGCATGTGTTGTTGCTTGCGTGGGGTGATATTGGTTTCAGGAAAAAAATCGGCGCTGGATGTCAGAGTTTTCACTTCGACGAAAATTATCACATCACCCTGCTGCGCGATGATGTCTATTTCCCCATAGGGTGTGCGAATGTTACGCGCGAGGATCTGGCAGCCTTGTTCCGCAAGCCAGTCTGCGGCAATGGATTCGCCCCAGGCACCGATCTCTTTCTTATATCTTGTCATTGGTCAAATTTTTCGAGAAGTTTTTTCAATTGAACTGCCCAGTTCCCTTTGCGTGGTTTGTAATCGTTTTTAAGTTTTTCGTACTGATCGAGCATCAGGCTGGTCGTGCGTTCGATCGCATAGGCGGAAGAAAACTCCCGTGCTGATTTGCACATTTGGGCACGCAGGTTGGAGTCAAGGCAAAGACGGGTGAGTTTGGCGGTGAAGGCGGGCTGGTCGTGAGTTGCAAGCAGTCCCGTCACTCCATCCAGTACCGTATCACCCACGCCAACCGAGTGAATACCCATCACAGGCAACCCTGCGCCCATGGCTTCAATGACCGAAAGAGGATGAACTTCAGTGATGGATGCAGTAACAAAAATATCGCTCATGGCAAGATAAGCAGGAAGCTCTTCGTATGCGACCCTGCCTGTCAAACGGATACGCCCGGTTAGTTCCAATTCGCTGACGAGGTTTCGGATCTCTTCTTCGGACTGCTGGATGCCGCTCCCGATCAGCAGGAGGTACGTATTTGGGAGAGCCTCCGCAATGCCCGCAAAGGATTTTATGAGGAATGGCAGATTTTTTTCAGGTGCGATGCGACCTGCGTAGACCAGCAGGATGTCATTCTCTTTGTATCCGAGTTCGGCACGAGAAAGTGGGTTTGCCTGATGGAAATTTTTCAATTCCACCCCGTTGGGGATGACCGCTATTGGTCCCCCTACATTGAATTGGCGTAAAACTTTTTCCATGCCTGCGGATGGCGCGATGACAAGGTCAACGGCTTCACAGAAGGATGGCATGTAAGTTTGCAGGAGTCCCAGGCTCAAATCTTCAGGCATCATGGGCAGGTAGGCCTGCGCGTACAGGTCGTAGCGGCTGTGATTGGTGAATACGATCGGAATTTGAGGCGGGCGGCAGTATCGCAGCGCAAGACGTCCACTCAGAAATGGGTGATGTACATGAACAATATCCATGCTTTGCAGAAGTTTCCTGGCAGCAGATGAATAACGTGTGGATAAATAGAATCCTGAATCAGCCAGCGGCACACCCTTGTTGTAGATCACACGCGGTTCATTATTGTTATTTTCCAGGTCGCCAAAAGTGAAGACGTAAACTTCATGCCCGCCCATCTCAAGGTAGCGCTTATTGAGGTCAACGTAGTTTGTGATGCCGCTGACGTAAGGCTTGTAACTGTCCACCATCATTCCGATTTTCATGTGGATATGCTAAGACAAGGCAGGGGGAATGTCAAGTAAATAAAAGGGTGTGCAAGCAAAGGTTGTCAGGGAGAGGTAACCTCAGGTAGGATAGTTCGGGACCAACCAAACCAAACTACCACGAAAAACAACCAACATTGAAAAGATAAACCAAATAGGCAAGATGTTGGCGGAAGTCATTGAAGAGGCGGTAAGGCAAACAGGATCGGAAAGTATCCACATAAGCAATATTGAAATGGCGTTGCGTGAAAACCTGCGAGTGATCGGACAAAGCGCATTGAAGCAATTTTTAGAAAATGTTGAAGGCAAGCAGGAAGCAGAAATCGAATGTACTTGTGGCGGAAAACTGAAATATCAACGGCGGCGTGCTGCAACGATCTGGAGCGTGTTTGGCAAGGTGGTGTACAAAAGAGCTTATTACGCAGGTTGTATTTGCGAAAACGGCTATGTGCCAGTAGATCGTTGTTATGGGCTCGAACCGGGCAAAGTGACGGCAGGTTTGGCACACCTGATCGCCTTAAGCGGGAT
>JFJP01037639.1_pt1 | contig 24899 bp, 22 predicted proteins | sample 431651 | NCBI WGS metagenome assembly JFJP01 (sample SAMN02602958, study PRJNA72255) | Microbial mat metagenome, whole genome shotgun sequencing project. | biome: fresh water; feature: sink hole; material: water; isolation source: purple microbial (photo- and chemosynthetic) mats found in...
TGTGTATGGCGCCAGATTTGACACAACAGGTATTGACAAGCACGGCAGAGACTGTATTGGCCAGGAGATATTATCTGAAGGATGCTGAAGGGAATCCGATTGAGACCTGGGAGACTCTCTGCCAGCGAGTGGCCAATGCCGTTGCCTCGGTTGAGGTAAACACTGATCGCGTAAAAACCTTGCGTGATGCGTTTTTCGAAATGATTTATCGCATGGATTTTCTTCCCAATTCACCCTGTCTGATGAACGCAGGCACGGATCTTGGACAATTGTCTGCTTGCTTTGTACTGCCTGTCGAAGATTCCATGGATGGTATTTTTTCGGCCATCCGCAACGGCGCGCTGGTCCACAAAACCGGTGGCGGCACGGGGTATTCGTTTTCCCGTCTGCGATCAAAGAACGCCTCGGTTCGATCGACCCAGGGGGTTGCCTCCGGCCCTCTGTCATTTGCTGCAGTCTTTGATGCAGCCACCGAGACAATCAAGCAGGGTGGCAAGCGGCGTGGTGCCAATATGGGTGTTCTGCGTATTGATCATCCTGATATTCTTGATTTTATTTCGGCGAAAGAAGATCAAAATAAATTCAATAACTTCAACTTCAGTGTCGCCATAACTGATGCTTTCATGCGGGCCCTTGAGGATGACAGCGATTTTGATCTGATCGAGCCGTCGACCCGTGAAGTAACTGCCACCTTGAATGCCCGTGCGGTATTTGACAAAATTGTCGATCTAGCCTGGCATAATGGAGAGCCTGGGGTCCTCTTTATCGATACCGCCAATAAAGCGAATATGACCCCCCAACTGGGCGATTTTGAGGCGACAAATCCCTGTGGGGAACAGTGGCTTCTGCCTTACGAGAGCTGCAACCTCGGATCAATTAATCTTGCCAATTTTGTCCGCAAAGGCGCCATTGACTATAAAAGACTGAAGAAGGTCGCCAGGACTGCCACCGATTTTCTTGACAATGTTATCGATTGCAACAGGTTTCCGATTCCCGAGATCGAGAAGATGACCTTGATGACCAGAAAGATCGGCTTGGGAGTCATGGGCCTGCACGACATGCTCATTCAACTCGGTATCCCCTATGGTAGCGAGGAAGGGCGTACAGTGTCCGCCGAGGTTATGCAGTTTATCCGGGATACAGCGGAAGAGCGCTCCATCGAGCTTGCCGCCCAAAAAGGACCGTTCCCGGCCTATGATTCGGCGATCAACACCTATCAGGCCAGAAGAAATGCCGCCTTGACCTCCATCCAGCCTACCGGTACCGTTTCGATGATAGCCGATTGCGCCTCGGGCTGTGAGCCGTATTTCTCCATCGTTATGGTCAAGCATGTCATGGATGGTGACCGGCTGATCCTGGTCAACAAGTATTTTGAACAGGTTGCCAAGACCGAGGGATTCTACTCCGAGGAACTCATGCGCAAGGTCGCCGACAGTGGCACGGTCATCGGTCATTCGGAGATCCCCGAAAATTGGCAGGAGATCTTTCGAACGGCCCAGGACATCAGGCCGGAGGACCACATCCGGATGCAGGGGATACTGCAGAAAAGCGGGGTCGACAGCTCGATATCGAAGACCATCAACCTGCCTCATTCAGCAACCCGCGAAGAGGTGAAGCTCTCGTATATCACCGGCTACCAGCTTGGTTGTAAGGGACTGACGGTCTATCGCGACGGTTCCCGCGATTCTCAGGTGCTCAATATCAAGGACAGCTCCAAACCAGAGGAGACAGCCGTCGTCTGCACTACTGGCCAGGTCAAGAGGAACCTGCCGGATATCCTCGATGCCAAACGTTACAAATTGAAGGACCAGGATCAGAAATCGGTCTACATCATCGTCTGTTTTGACGAAGATGAAAAACCCATGGAGGTCTTTGCCAAGTTCCCCTTTGACAATCGCTTTGACCTCAAGGACAAATCGACCATGTGGACGACGACCTGCCGGTTGGTCTCTCTGGCGCTGCGTTTTAATGTGCCGATGGATGAGATAATCAAGCAGCTTGATCGTTCAAGTGGACATATGCTTGACCTGCCCGCTCAATTGAGTAAATTGTTCAAGTCGTTCATGGCGGGAACGCAACAGGGGTTTGCCAGCATCTGTCCGGAGTGTGCCGGAAAACTGGTTTTTGAAGAAGGTTGCGAGACCTGTCATTCGTGTGGTTACAGTAAATGTTCATAGTGGAAGATGATTCCACCTCGATCGTGAAGGTGTCAAGATATGGGAAAAATAGGAAGAAACGAAAAATGCCCGTGCCGCAGCGGCAAGAAATATAAAAATTGCTGCGCCCTCAAGCCACAAGCTGCCAAACCTCAGCTCAGCAGCGCTCAGGCTATGAAAATTACCCTGATGAGCGGCGTCACAGCTATCCAGGATGCGGCCCTGAAGAAAAAGAAGGTGAATCATGAACTCGGGGTGTTTTTTCTTTATGCCACAGCCGCCGGTGATGCCTGGCTGCTCGAGATGACGGACTGCGACTGCGTGCAGGTGGCCAGGGCAGGTGAGATCATGGAGTCTCCGATCGATGAGAATCCCGAGACCATCGAGATCAACTGGAGTCATACGTTTGCCTTGCGAGACAAACGTTTCGAGATTACCGCCTATGCCGACAAGACCGTGCAGATTCTTGACGATGCGCCGGCAAAAGAGATACATGCCGCCATCAGGAGAATCCGTAAACGTTTTTCCGAAGAGCAACTACGGGCTGTGCATCTGCCGGTTAAGGAGGAAGCCCCCTCGCAATGATTGGAGGGAATTCGGTTGCCCGGCGATTTCTGCCGCCGTTGGTTGTGATGGCGATAATCTTCACAGTGTCGCACCAACCGGGGGATCAGTTGTCGCTGCCAGCCTTTCCGGGAAGTGATAAACTTGCCCACGCGGCGGCCTATGGTTTGCTGGCGCTCACGCTGATCGGGGCTTTTAGCCGATCAGCGCAGCAATCGCGGCCGGGACTCGTGGTCGGGGTCGCCTGCCTGTGGTCTCTGGCCTACGGTCTCAGCGATGAATTCCATCAGTCTTTTGTCCCGGGTCGTTCTGTCAGCGGCTTTGATGTCCTGGCCGACTTAGTCGGCGCTTTGCTGGTCGGGGCGGTATGGTTGTTGTATCGCCGATCCGCAGTCCGGCAGGAGAAAAAAGAATGCTCATTGTAAATATCTGATCCTGTTATCATACTTCCTTTCTGATGATGTTCACTGTCAGATATTCATTCCTCCTTCCTTGCAATTGCCTGTCTCTGCGCATATACTGAAGCCAGTGAGAATATTTCTCGTTTGGAAAACTACATTACGGGTGATGATATGATAGGCGAATCAGGAAGTGTATCGACTCTTGTCAGCAGTGAGAAAATCTACCGCGACAATCTGACCGGTGGCAGCGGTAGGAAGGTGCAGGATGATGAGAGCAGCAGAACGCCGAGTTTTGCCGATTCCGTCTCCATCTCACCGCAGGCCATTGCCCTGTCGAGAAATGTGCCGCCTGCCGGGGAGACGCCAGAAGGCGGAAATGGTCAGGAAACTGAACGTCAGCCAGAGGCTGCTGAATACAAACGACAGGGGAATATCGACATCAAGGTCTGACACTAGACTGGGATAAAAGTAAAAAAGGGACTTGGCGGCATCTGCTGCCAAGTCCCTTTTTTTATTGCTGATTACAAAAAATTCAAGCTCTGAGCAGGCGCGCCATATCCTTTGCAAAATAGGTGACGATAATGTCGGCTCCGGCCCGTTTTATCGAAAGAAGAGTCTCTTCCATGACCCGGTCCCCGTCAATCCAGCCTTTCTCGGCAGCGGCCTTGATCATGGCGTATTCGCCGCTGACGTGATATGCGGCGATGGGCAGATCGAATTCGTCGCGCAGTTTACTGATGATATCCAGATAGGCGACTGCAGGCTTGACCATGAGAATATCCGCTCCTTCATCGACATCGAGAGTAGCCTCCCGCAGGGCCTCCCGCACGTTGGCCGGATCCATCTGGTAGCCTCGGCGATCACCGAACTGCGGAGCGCAGTCGGCAGCCTCCCGGAAGGGTCCGTAAAACGCCGAAGCGTACTTTACGGCATAGGACATGATCGGCAGATTTGCAAAATCATGTTCATCAAGGGCTGCCCTGATTTCGGCGACGCGGCCGTCCATCATGTCGGATGGGGCCACCATATCAGCCCCTGCCTCAGCGTGGGAGAGGGCTGTTTTTGCCAGGATCTCCAAGGTTGCGTCATTATCAACCGTCTTGTTGATGAGGCAGCCGCAGTGTCCATGACTGGTGTATTCGCAAAGACAGACATCGGTTATGACGGTCAACTCGGGTGTCTTGCTCTTCAGTTCACGGATGGCCTGCTGGACAATGCCGTTCTTGGCGTGTGCCCCGGAGCCCATGGCATCCTTCTTCTCCGGCAGACCAAAGAGGATGACGGAGTTGACCCCGAGTTTCAGGCATTGTTCCGCCTCTTTCGCCAGTTTGTCCACTGAGATGCGTGAGATGCCGGGCATCGAGGCAATTTCCTCCTGTTTATTCTTGCCCGGTACAACAAAGAGGGGATAGACAAACTGGGCCGCTGAGAGGTGGGTCTCGCGGATGAGAGAGCGGAAGGCTTCATTTTTGCGCAGGCGGCGCGGTCTATATTCCGGAAAAACCATATGTGACTCCTGATTGGTGATTGAGGTGGTTGGATACTCCCCGGTGCTGATGCGCTTTACGCCGGAACCGAGGTAGTGTCAGGGTTAATGCCTCAGATTTATTAAACAATGTCGAGGCCCTTGAGTTTTTTCGAGGGCGGTTATCCCGTCCATATTGTCTCCCAGCCAGATGTCGAGGAGGATGAGGTCGATATCTTCTTCCTCAATCAGGTCGAGGCCGATTTCAGCGGATGAGGCGATGATGGTATCGAACCCTTCATCCTCGAGAATCCCGGAAAGAGATTCTCGAATGCTCAGTTCATCGTCGATGATCAGTATGCGCTTGCCCATAGCCCAAAGCCTTATGCCGCTACAGTATCTGCTGCCTGCAAGGGGATTTCGATGATGAACGTGGAACCCTGGGGGATATTGTCCTGGACCTGGATTGTGCCGTTATGGTCGGTGATGATGGTTGAGACAATGGCCAGGCCGAGTCCGGTACCGGTTTTTTTCGTAGAAAAATAGGGTTCGAAGAGTTTGAGTTTGTTTTCTCTGGAAATACCCGGGCCGTTGTCCGATATCTTCATGAGCACTGTTTCTGTTTCAACTGCCTGGGAGAGCTCGATGTCTATTGTACCGCCCTGCGGTAAAACTGCAACCGCATTGTCAAGGAGGTTGATGATGCAGCGCTTCATCTGTTCGGCGTCAAAATTAAGGACTGGCAGAGGAGTCTGCTCCCGGCAGCTGAAGACAATTTCCCGGTGAGCCTCCTGATAGAGAAACAATGTTTCTTTTACCAAGTGTGAAAGATTATTGGGCTGCCTGTTGATTTTCGGCATCCGGGCGAACTGGGAAAATTCGCTGACTAGCCGTTTGAGTTCATCGACCTGCTTGATAATTGTGGCGGTGCAGGTGTCGAATACGCCGTCGGTTTCTGATAGAATCTCTGGATATCTTTTGCGCAGGCGTTGGGCGGAGAGCTGGATCGGGGTCAAAGGGTTTTTGATCTCATGAGCTATGCGGCGCGCTACTTCGCGCCACGCTGCCATGCGCTGCATCTTTTCGAGTTTGGTGAGATTGTCGAAGACCAGTACGAATCCGAGCGGTTTTTTATCTTCATCCTCCAGGCGCATGAAATTGATCAAGAGAGAATAATTCTTTCCCAGGATGTTCATCCGGAGATGCTGCTCCAGAGCACTCTTGCCGGTAATATTCAGCTCTTCGATGAATCCGTTGATGATGGTTGCCTGGCCCGGCGGCAATACGTCGGCATAGCGTTTACCGATGAACAGTCGCCGATCGATGTTGAGCAGCTTTTCGGCGAAACGGTTGAAGGTGGTGATCCTGCCGTTTTCATCGAGCGAGATGACGCCGGCCGAGACATTCTGCAGAATGATCTCGGTATAGCGGCGGCGCTGCTCAGATTCCTGAGAACTCAGCTGCAGGGCAGCATGGGCCTCGGCCAGCTGTTTGTTGCTGGTACGCAGGTTGAGGGTCATGGTGTTGAAGGAATTGACCAGAAGCCCCATTTCATCGTCGGACTCGGCTTTCATCTCGAATTCCAGATCGCCCTCCGCCACCCGTTTGGTGGCTGCTGAAAGTTTTTCGAGGGGGCCGGTTATTCCCCGCGAAATATACAGGCCGAACCATATCGCCGCAAAGATGATCAGCAGGGTGACGATCAGCAGGATGATCAGCAGCCAGTACTTGAAAGGGTCCTTGAAATGTTTGAGCTGTCTGTATCCTTCAAGTCCCCGGGAGATCATGTTCATGCGGGAGACCTGATCCTTGCTGACCAGCAGAGAGGTGACCAGGGTCGTTGAGAGGTTGCCGATCTGCACCTTGGAGAGACAGCGCACGAGTTCGCCCTTATCGGTTTCCTGGATGAGGGTTTCACGTCCGGGACCTTTTTTCAGTTTGAGCAGTAGATTGACCGGGATCTTCGGCAGGACCGTGCCTCTCAACTCAGGACTGACAACGGAAATCTCCAGGTTGTTGTCATCTGACAGGAGAATGATGCTGTCGGGACCGTTGATGGCGTTGAAGGTGAGGATGTTTTCCAGGGTCTGGGTCATGATGTCGGCCCTGTACGGCGAGATTTTCAGTTCCTTAAGCTTGTTTTCCACTCCCTCGCTCATCAGGGTGACCTTGTCCTCTGTTTCGTGCAGCAGGGACTGGGCAAGCTTCAGGGACTCCTGCAGGGAGTCTTCGATACTTGCGTTGAACCAGTAATCCATACTTGTTGAGACAAACTGCAGGGCGACGAAAAAGAGCAGGATGGTCGGAATCAGGGTGAGCGACAGAAAGGAGGCGATGAGCTTGGTCTTGAGTTTGCTGCCCAGACGGTTCAGCCGCCGTTCAAAAAGCAGTTCGGCAAGGTTGCGCAGCACCAGGAAAAGGACGAAAAGAACAAGCAGGACATTGAGATTGATAACCGCAAAAATCAGGATGTTGTTACCGGTCGGCAGGGTGCCCTGATGTTTCAGAAGGAGACTCTGGATCCAGATGAAGAGCGGGAGGAGGCAGATACAGAAGATGATGACCCGCCGAATGAGCCGTCTCTTTAAAGAAAGCTGCTCGGAGGTGTAGGGTGGCTTATCCTGGTCGTTGCCGTTGTCTTGGTTGGTGGGGAGGGTGCCGGCATGAAAAGGTTCGGGCTGCATCGGAATACCTGAGGTCCTTAATATTTGAATTTTAATGTCTGCCAGTCAGTTTTAACGTCCCACCAGGAGACAAAGGGAACAACATGCTGAAGGCTCAGGGGAAGGGTTTTATTAAAGAGTTCCGCTTTTATCCTGATGGAGTAGATGGCATCGGCTGTCAGTTGGGAAAGCGGCACAACCTGGATGCCATTCAATTCGTTCAGGGCTCTCTGGGCCTCGAGCAGGGAGGTAAAATAAAGCTTTCTGCGTTTTTCCTCCTCCAGTTCGACGCGGTAGGTTTCCTTGAGGGTGTCGTAGGTCAGCGTATGGCTGAAGGTCATGGCTGTCAGCAGCTTGTTTGGATTTTTCCCTGCCTGTTCGTGTAGTTCAACGAAAAATGAAAATTGTATAGGGATACCGCTGTGCAGGCCTTCAATCATCTCTTCGGTGAAACTGTTGTGCAGGGTTCCGAAGAGAAGGACGTGGGAGTCTGATGTTGTGGCAGTGAGTTCCTGGATGACGGCATCCTTCTCGCCCTCTTCCTGGCCGGAGGATATGTACGGCACGATAGTGAGGAGCAGGAAGGTGAAAAGAATGATGAGAGACTTGTGCATCATATATCAAATAGCCGTACGATAATTCAAAGAGGGGATCATTCCTCAGAAAAACAAGGTTGGGTCGTTTGTGGCCGGCAGTACAATCTGCCGCCAGTTGAGTGTGTTATGCGATGCGGCTATTCGTTTGGCAGAGCGACCGCTTGTAAGGCAAAATACCACAATAATTTACCTGATATGGCTGTGCATGTCCAATGCTTGTTCGTTCTGAGGTCGGCCAGAGGAGTTTCGGGGTATTGATATCGAGGAAGAATAGGCTTGACAGAGTGTCTGTCGGAGACTACATTGTGTATATGCACAGATATGGTGACAGGCGCATTTTGCGCCATTCACCAGGAAAATTTTATATTAAGGAGAAGTCATATGCGAGTTGCAATTCCCACCCAGAATCCCGGTGGACTTGAGGCTGAGCGGTCCGATCACTTCGGCCACTGCGAGATCTTTACGGTGGTCGATCTGGATGAAACAAATACAGTTACTGGCGTGGAAACAGTAGCAAACGGTTCGCATGATGCGGGTGGCTGTCTGGTTCCCGTTCAGATTCTGCATGATGCCAATGTTGAGGCAATAGTCGTGGGAGGCATGGGGGCTCGGCCGATGCGCGGATTCGCCGATGTTGGCATCAAGGTCTACTTTGCCAACCGTGAGACTGTGCCGACCGTCAATGCAGTCATTGCAGGACTTATCGCCAATCAGTTGACGGTCATGCATGCCGATCAGGTCTGTAAGGGATCGGGCAACTGTCATCACTGATACACGCATTGCATTTTTGCCTCATCGGCGTTATAAAAGATGAGTATTTCATCAGGGCAGGCCGCTTTTGATGGGGCCTGTCTCAATTTCCATCGTGTGTATGTGTATGTCGCCGAGACCAAAAAAAATTCGAAACTGTCAGGGGAAATTCTGCGGCCGGGCCTTTAAACCGACCGGCACACCTCTCCCGGATCTTGAACAGGTACAGCTCTATCGTGATGAACTTGAAGCCCTGCGATTGTGCGACAGTGAAGGCCTGACTCAAGAGGAGGCTGGCCTGAAGATGGGAGTTTCCCGAGGGACAATTCAGCGAATCATCACCATTGCCAGGAAAAAGACAGCCACAGCCTTGAATGAGGGACATGCTCTGATTTTTATCGATGAAGATGAAGCGGAATAAATCAGGCTGATCGCTGTCTCTCAATCGAATGTCCTGCGTAATTCCTGAATTTCAACCACTCTGCTTTTGAGCCTCTCAGCAACAATAACTTCGGCCAATACTTTGTATCGGTATCACCTTCCCCATGGCTGGCGTATTTTCGAACAAACTGCTTTAACGCCGGTCGATCAGCTTTCATCGCGGGACATTTTCTCTTCAGATCATCGGCAAATCTATCATTGCAGTCAGTGGTAATTCTCTCAAAACATGCACAATTTTTTGAATGTTCTGCTGGTTGCTGCGATTGGTTGCGCAGTGCATTGTGACGGAGTCGAAAGTCACGCGGCAAACGCTTTAATGCAGAGGGCAATGACTATGAAATTCATCCAGATTTATGAACCTTCCGGGATACTTCAATTGGCGGATGGGCGTCTGTTACTGGTAGAAGATGAACGGACTGATCCGTTTTCTCTCTGCCGCCTTGAAGAAAAGGACGGGCAGCCAGCAATCGGTCCACCGGTATACTGCCGGGGGGCAGGCATCGCAGATGATCTTGAGGGGGTTGCCCAAGGCCCAGGTGGCTGGGTCTACGCCATCACCTCCCATTCTCGGACAGAGAGTGGGACGGCAGACAGCGGGCGGCAAAAGCTGCTGCGGTTCAAGGTCGATGAGGAGGGAAGAATAAGGCAATATCAGGAATACAACGACTTGCTCATGGTGATACTGGCTTCCCTTAAAGGAATGGACGCTGATCTCGGTTCACTCAATATCGAGGGGCTCGGCACCAGCAGAGACGGGAAACAGTTGCTGATCGGCCTGCGGGAGCCCGTTGTGGAAGGGGAAGCTCTGATACTCTCACTGGAAAATCCCGAGGGCCTCTTCGAGCGAGGCGAAACGCCGCAACTCAAGCCGGATATTATCCGTCTGCAGCTGCAGGGAGGCGGCATTCGTTCCATTGCCTACGTTGAGAAACTGGCTGGATATCTTATTGCCAATGAGATCGAGTACGAGGGCGGCAAGGTCAGGGCAGCTCTCTGGTCCTGGGATGGAATCGCCGGCCATCCAGCGCGACGATTGGAGTTTCCCGGCAGCGGCAAGCTGAAAAATATCGAAGGAGTAGCCCCTGTGGTCACGCAGGGGCGATCGCTGCTGCTCCTCGTCTGCGATGACGGTAAGAGGCAAAAGGGTGATACGGCCCATTACCAGTTCGTCGAATATGATCAACTCATCGAAGTTGCGGCGAAAGGGGAAGATCTGTCCGGCAGATAGACTCCGGGGCCGGGTGGAGATCAGATATTCTCGCGGGTCTTGTGAAACTCGATGTCCGGCCATTTCTCCATGAAGAACTTGAGCATCCACTCGCTCTGGGCCAGATAGGTCAGAAACCCTTCCGAGTCGGTGGCCAGGGTCATCTGGTTCTTGCGTTCGAAATCGGCCAATTTTTTCTTGTCGGCGCAGCGTACCCAGCGGGCTGCCTGGTAGTCGACGTGCTCATAGATGGCATCAACCCCGTATTCATTCTTCAACCGGGCCATGGTCACCTCAAACTGCAGGACACCGACCGCGCCCATGATGTAGTCCGAGCCGATCATCGGCCTGAAGACCTGGATCGCACCTTCCTCGGCCAACTGCACCAGGCCTTTCTGCAGCTGCTTCATCTTCAGGGGATTCTTCAGCAATACCCGGCGGAAATGCTCCGGCGCGAAGTTGGGGATGCCGGTGAATTTCAACTCTTCTTTGGGTGTGAAGGTGTCGCCTATTTTGATGGTGCCGTGGTTGTGCAGGCCGATGATGTCGCCGGGCCAGGCCTCCTCGACGTTTGATCGTTCCTGGGCCATGAAGATCGTGGCGTTGGCGAGCGTAATATCTTTGCCCAGTCGGTGATGCCGCACCTTCATGCCGCGGGTGAAGGTGCCCGAGCAAATGCGGAAGAAGGCGATTCGGTCGCGGTGGGCCGGGTTCATATTGGCCTGGATCTTGAAAACGAAGCCGGAGAAGGCCTCTTCCTTCGGATCGACCATGCGGCTGACGGCCTGACGCGGGCTCGGCGGCGGGGCCATCTCGACAAAGGTGTCGAGCATTTCCCGGACACCGAAATTGTTGATGGCACTGCCGAAAAAGACCGGCGTCTGGCTGGCGCTCAGGTAGTGGTCATATTCAAAAGGATTGGCGGCGCCCTGCAGCAGCTCGACGTCGGAGCGCAGTTCATCGGCCTGGAAGCCGAGGAGCTTGTCGAGCTGCGGGTCGTTCAGGTCCTTGATGGTGAGGCCCGGCTGGTTGCGGCTGTCCTGGCCGGCGGTGAAGAGGTGGAGCTGCTGGTGATAGAAGTTGTAGACTCCCTTGAAGGTCTTGCCCATGCCGATCGGCCAGGACAGCGGGGTGCACTCAATCTGCAGCTTTTCTTCAATCTCAGCCATCAGGTCGAGCGGCGACAGGCCCTCGCGGTCGAGTTTGTTGATGAAGGTGATGATCGGCGTGTTGCGCATGCGGCAGACCTCCATCAGCTTCTCGGTCTGAGCCTCGACGCCTTTGGCGCTGTCAATGACCATGATGGCCGAGTCGACGGCGGTCAGAACCCGATAGGTATCCTCGGAAAAATCCTGATGGCCGGGGGTGTCGAGGAGATTCACCTCGAAATCCCGGTAGGTGAATTTCATCACCGAGGTGGTTACCGAGATGCCGCGCTCCTGTTCGATGGCCATCCAGTCGCTGGTGGCGTGTCGCTCAACCTTGCGCGATTTCACAGCGCCGGCGAGGTTGATGGCGCCGCCGAAGAGCAGGAGCTTTTCAGTAAGGGTGGTCTTGCCGGCGTCAGGATGGCTGATGATGCCGAAGGTTCGGCGCTTGGCGATTTCTGCTTCGAGTTGCTTGCTCATAATGCTTGGGGGGAGAAGATTGTACTTTGCTATATCTGTATGAGGTATTATAAGAACAGGCTGAGAAAAACACAGCACAATAGGCCCTTTTTTCCAGAATGCAAACAGAAATCAGACTAAATACATGAATAATCCACGAACAGTCCTGGTAACGGGTGGATGCGGCTTCATCGGCGCCAACTTTGTGCGTCTGCTATTAGACGCACGACCTGAGTGGCGGTTGATCAACCTCGATAAACTGACCTATGCCGGCAACCTGCAGAATCTGCAGGGTATATCCGAAGGTCCGCAGTATCGGTTTGTTAGAGGAGATGTCTGCGACGCAGAGGCATTGGACTGTCTCTTTGCCGAAGAATGCATCGATACAGTCGTCCACTTTGCTGCCGAGTCCCATGTCGACCGCTCCATCACCGGCCCGGCTGAATTCATCCAGACCAATATTGTCGGCACCTTCACCCTGTTGGAGGCGGCCCGTAAATGCTGGCTCGGACCCGAAAGCAAGGTTACAGAGCCGCGCTTTCTCCATATCAGTACCGACGAGGTCTATGGCTCACTCGGGGCGGAGGGCTATTTCAGCGAGACTACCGCTTTTGATCCACGTTCGCCCTATTCTGCCTCCAAGGCTTCGTCTGATCATCTGGTCAGCGCCTACTTCCACACCTACGGCCTGCCGACCATGATCACCAACTGCTCGAACAATTACGGTCCGTATCAGTTTCCGGAAAAACTCATTCCGTTGATCTTTCATAACAGCATGCACGGCAGACCGCTGCCGGTCTACGGTGACGGCAAAAACATCCGTGACTGGCTCTACGTCGGCGACCATTGCGAGGCGGTGCTCGAGGTCCTGGGAAAGGGCAGAATCGGGCGGAGTTACAATATCGGCGGTAACAACGAAAAGCAGAATATCGAGGTCGTCACCCTGATCTGTGACACCCTCGACCGCAAACTCGGCCTGCCGCCCTCTGGGCAGCCCCGCCGTTTGCTGATCACCTTTGTCAAGGATCGTCTCGGGCATGACCGGCGCTATGCTATTGATGCCAGCCGTATCAAAGAAGAGATAGGTTGGCAGCCCAGGGTTACCTTTGAGCAGGGTGTCGAGATGACCATCGACTGGTATCTGGCCAATGCGGAATGGGTAGCCGGGGTGGTCGATGGCTCCTACCAGGAGTATTATACGAAAATGTACGGCTGAGAAGCCGAGATAGAAACCTCCTGCAAGCAATTCAGCAGCTCGGAGGTTTCGGAAGGGAAAAAGACAATGCAGGTGACAGCTACAGCTATCCCGGAGGTCCTGCTCATTGAACCGAAAGTCTTTGGCGATGAGCGGGGGTTCTTTTTTGAGAGTTTCAGTCAGCGGGTCTGGCAGGAAAAAACCGGAATACAGCGAACGTTTGTGCAGGACAATCACTCCCGATCCTGTCGGGGCGTGCTGCGTGGCCTGCATTACCAGATCCGCCAGCCTCAGGGCAAACTGGTGCGGGTCGTACTCGGCGAAGTATTTGATGTGGCAGTAGATCTGCGCCGCAGCTCGCCGACTTTTGGCCACTGGGTCGGCGAGCTTCTCAGCGCCGAGAACAAGAAACAGCTCTGGGTGCCGGAGGGATTCGGACATGGTTTTCTGGTGCTTTCCGAGTATGCCGACTTCCTCTACAGAACTACCGAGTATTATGCCCCGGAGCACGAACGCTGCATCATCTGGAACGACCCGGATATCGGCATCGACTGGCCTCTTGCCATGGCGCCGGTGCTGTCGGGTAAAGACGTCCAGGGGCTGCCCTTCAAACAGGCCGAGGTCTACGACTCTCTTGTCTGATCTGCTCAGACAGCCGACACAATAGACGGATTTTGCGGTTGTGCCGACAAGGGAAAATGAAATATCCGAAGATCATGCTCTATAGCGTCACCACTTGCGTCTATTGCCAGTCCATCAAGAGAATCCTTGAAACCTTTGGATTGCCCTATGAATCGGCTGATGCCGACCTGTTGTCCGGCGATGCCAGAAGCGCCCTGTTGGCTGATCTACGGCAGGTGAATGGCCGATGCACTTTCCCGACTCTTACCGTTGATGACAAGGTCATAGTCGGCTATAAGCTGCCCGAGATCATGGATGCCCTTGGCCTGTGCACCGGGGGCGAAAGGCCTTGCCCGATGAGGCAGGACGCGGAACATGAATAAAAACTGGACCGGCACATCGGAGAAATGATATATTTGGTTGGATTATCTGTAAGAAATTTTGCCGCAAAGGAATTTAAGGCGAATTCAGGGTATTCAGACGTTTCAGACAGTGTATGTCATAACTCCCCAAAGAGGATCAGCATGCGTTTTCTATTTTTGTATTTGATTGCCGCTTCACTCATGCTTGCAGGGTGTGAAGCATCGTTCAACCTGAGCACAGCCAGCCTCAGCGAGCCGGCCATGAGCACGGCCGTTGACGGCAATACCAAGGAACCACTGGAAAAGGCAACGCTTTTCCCGGCCGATGTCAAGACACTGTATGCTACCATAAAGGTCAAGAGTGCCCCGGCAGATACCGCTGTTAAGGCGGTTTTCTATTATCTTGAAGGGAATAAACAACAGATTGCCGAGGATACTGTTTCGGCGGAGGGTGGTAGATATCTCAGCTTTTCCTTGAATCCGCCTGAGAGTGGTTGGCCGGTCGGTCGTTATGCCGTGGAGTTTCAGCTGAATAATGAAGTGAAGGAAAGAGTTGAGTTCTCCCTGGTGCCTGCCGCAGGAGTTCCTGTCAGCCAGGGATTTCCCACCGCCGAAAAGCCTCAGGTCGCAACCACCCCTGTTCCTCAGGCTGTTCCCGCAGTACCGAATCCTTCTGCGCCAGTGGCTCAAACCTTGAATCCGTCCGGGGAGCCACCAACCGGCAATGTTCAGCCGTCTCCGCCAGCCCAGACCTCCGATGTCCCGGCTGCCCCGCAGCCCAATGTCTCCTACAAGACCTTCAGGGACAAGCAGTTCGGATTTTCCTTTGAATTGCCGGAGAATTGGTCGTTCCAGACCATTGGTGTTAACAGTGATTATCTGTTCAGTGGTCCAGTCGGGACCCCGGAGACCGAGATCAGCGTCATTGTCCAGATCGTCGATACCCAAAAAGGAGTAGTCACCAGCCTCAAGGATCAGATGCTTTCCCTGCTCAACCAGTTTTCGCAGATGACCGGGGCCAAGATTGCCTCAAAGAGCCAGATTCCGGTTGCCGGCCAGGACTCCCCCTTCTTCCTGGTGACATATCCTGCTGAAAATACTCAGAAACAGCAGGTGTCATTTGGGCACACTCAGCTGGGGTTGGAGCACCTGCCTTACCTGCTGCTGATAAGCTACTCGGCGCCAAGAGATATTTATCAGCAGCATGTAACAACATTTCAGCACATGGTCGATACTCTCAAATTGACCGCCCCTGTCAAAGAGTAACGAAAAAAGAATCGTTATTGCCCGAACTCTTCCGAGATTGCCGGAGGGGCCTGCGGATTGGCGGTTGCTCCGGGTTCGGCCAGTTCGTCTGAGATCTCAGGCGGGGCAATGGTTTGCGGTTTCGCCAATTCTTCCTCTGGCAGAACAGGTGCCGGAGAGGCTACCGACCCGCCGGTAAGGCCTTGATGGTCTCCCAGATAGCGGGAGGCAACCCAGCCTATTCCTCCTTCTTTTCTTTCAATCTCAGACCAGTCACCGCTGCTGCGCCGCACAACAACCGTCTCTCCCTTATAGAGCAGGGCAATGACCGGACAAGTTGTGTCCGGACATTGGCGCATATTCAGGGTCTCTGCTCGCACCACCAGAGAGGTGCTAGCGGGAGGGGCGAAAACAGTTGAAGATCGCAGCGGCGGACTGGCGCAGCCGCTTGCTATTGCTGCCAGACAGCACAGCATGAGCAACAAGAAATGCCGTTTGACATCCAGCAGATGTTTATCCATGTTACAGGCCTCCTGCCAGCCAGTCGGCGCGCTGGCTGACCTGCTGAACATCCGGGGCGTTCGGGGCCAGGCTGCAGTACCTGCGATAGGCATCGACGGCCCGCCTCTTTTCGCCATTCTGTTCGAGGAGGATGCCGTAATTCTTGTAGGTCAGGGCAAAGTCGGGATTGCTTTGAATGGCAGTGGTATAGGCCCTTGTAGCCTCTTCAAGCCTGCCGAGTTTACGCATGACGAGGCCCAGATTATTCAGACAGAGGACATTGCCGGGTTCTTTGAGCAGGGCCTCTTCCAAGGCAGTACGGGCCTCTTCGTACCTACCCTGGCGGGCCAGTTCGGTGCCGCGGGCCAAGAGTTCGGATGCGGAAAGCTCCGGCTGCACCCCGCCGGAACTGCTGCCCGGCTGCGCCTGAGGCGGCATGCTGCCGGTTGTCGGAGGAGTGGTGCTGCCTGGAACTATCGCCGGATTGCCGGAAGCCGGCAGGTTAAAGGCGGCGTCAGGGTCTGGCGCAGCGGTCTGGCTGGTTGGTGCCGCTGGCTGCTCCGGCTGCTGCGGCAGATCGAAAGGAGAGGGTGCCGCCGGCTGGGTTGGCGCAGGTTCTGTCGGTTGAGTAGCTTGCGGTGCGCCTGTCGTCGGTGCCGCCGCCGCGGGCGGCTGCTCTGGTTCAGGGGGCAAGGTGAACGGCGAGGGTGATGCTGCCCATCCTGGTTGTGCTGTGAGAAGACAGGCATAGAGGGAAATTGCCATCCCCATGGTCCTCCGATTCATGGTTGTCACTCCTTTTTGGTGATGATTGTACTGCCAGTTGCCGGGAAATCAACAGGCTCATTCTTTGACGTGATACTTCAGGGCCCGGAAAAAGAACCTGGCTGGTGGTGGAGACTTTGCGTCTGTCCAGATCTTTGGGGATAGTGTAATTCTCTGGCGGGTAATTTCCAACTTTTAATGAAACGCCCGGAAAGATCCTGCTTGTATATTTTGCTTTTGAGAATCCAGTTAATTACGTTTTCTCTGGCTGGTCTTCTCCACCTTCCTGCGCTTTTTACGCCGCGCCAGAGGGGAGAGGGCGATGCGCTGTTCAGCCAGATCGATGAGAATCTCCTGAATCGTACGGCTATCCGTATCCTTTACTGGCTGGCGCTGAATATAGCTGCCATCACTCTGCATATCCCAGACGCTGCGCCTATTGCCTATCTGGACATTGAGAATTTCCCGAAGGGTGGCCTGGAGGTCCTTTCCTTCAACTGGCACCACCACCTCGACACGTTCCTCCAGATTACGCTTCATCAGGTCTGCTGAACCGATGAAATATTCGTGATTGCCGCCATTCTTGAAATAATAGATGCGGCTGTGTTCGAGAAAACGGCCGACAACTGAGATTACCGAGATATTTTCTGAAAGACCGGGAATTCCTGGACGCAGGCGGCAACTGTCGCGAACGATGAGGTCGATATGAACACCGGCCTGGGAGGCGCGGTACAGGGCCTCAGTGATCTGCTTGTCCTCAAGGGCGTTAGTTTTGAACTGGATCAGGCCGGGGCTGGCGGCGCTGTGCAGGCCGACCTCCCTCTCGATCTTGTTGATCAGGGCCTTTTTCAGCATATTGGGGGAGGGCAGGAGCTTTTGGTACTTTCGCACCGGGGCGTAGCCGGTTGTCAGGTAATTGAAGAATTCGGTGAGATCCTCGCAGATCACCGGATCGTTGGTCAACAGGCCGAGATCACTGTACTGCCTGGCTGTGCCGGCATGGTAATTACCCGTGCCGATATGGGCGTAGCGCTGCAGGCCGTTGTAATCCCGCCGTACTACGAAGAGAACCTTGCTGTGGGTCTTCAGGCCGACGACGCCGTAGGTCACGTGGATGCCGGCTTCTTCCATCGCTTCAGCCCATCTGATATTGGCCGACTCGTCGAAGCGGGCCATCAATTCGACCACCACCGCCACCTGCTTGCCATTCTGGGCGGCATCAATGAGGTATTCGATGATCCGGGAATCGGAGCTGGTCCGGTAGAGGGTCATCTTGATCACCAGAACCTTGGGGTCGGTGCTCGCTTCTTTGAGAAAACGCTCAACCGAGGTCTCGAATGACTCATAGGGATGTTGCAGCAGGATCGATTTTCTGGCCCTGATAATATGAAAGATGTTCGGATCTTCCGTGACAAGCCTGGGATGGTCGCAGGGTTGATGCGGTGGGTAATGGAGGTTTGGCCGGTCGATCTTCCAGATCTCGAAAAGATCCTTCTTGCCAATAATACCGCTTATCTCAACGACATCCTTGTTTTCATCGATGCCGAGTTCGGCAGCCAGCATGCCACGGTGCTGAGGGGTCATGCAGCTACCGACCTCAAGACGGACGATATCGGCGAATTTACGTTCACGCAGGGCCGACTCGATCATGGCAAGCAGGTCATTCGCCTGCTCGCCGGTGCGCTCGGTGATGGCGTTGCGCGTCACCCTGAACAGTTCACAGCTGTGGATGATAAGACCGGGGAAAATCATCTCCAGGTTGTTAGCGATGAGGTCTTCAAAGGTGATGTAGGTGTGTTTGCTGCCAACCTTGATGAAACGCGGGGCCCCGATGCCGGTGGGGATTTTGAGCCTGTTGAGAAATATCTGATCCCGGCCTTTCTCGCTTGTCGCGACCAGCCAGTTGAGCGAGAGATTGGAGATGAAGGGAAACGGGTGGGCCGGGTCAATGCCCTGCGGGATGAGCAACGGGTAGAGTTCCTTGCGGAAGTATTTGGTCATCTCCTGTTGTTGTTCTTTTGTCAGGTCGCCATACTGGCAGATCCTGATACCTTCCTGTTCGAGGAGTTCGATCAGGGTCAGTTCAAGTTCCTGCTGCTTCTGGAGGATGTCGAGGGCGATGGCCTGGCAGGCTTCAAGCTGCTGTTTGGGCAGCATGCCGTCGATGGAAGGTTTTTTCAGGCCGGCTCCGAGCTGCTGTTTCAGACCGCCTATCCGCTTCATGTAAAATTCATCGAGATTCGAGCCGACAACTGCCAGGAAAAAAACCCTTTCCAGCAGAGGAGTCTGGGAATCCTGGCCTTCACGCAGGACCCGGCGATTGAATTCGAGCCAGGTCAGCTCCCTGTTCAGGTACCATTCCGATTTCCCGAGATCAATCGTTTCCTTGGTAATTTCTGGTTCTGTCATGCCGAGGTTCTCCTGTCGTTCAACGCCTGATTTCCATATGGACTGCCTGGGCCAGACCCGTGATGCTGAAGGGCTTAGTCAGATATTGCGAGATGCCCAGGGCCCTTATTTTGTCCTGGTCCTCCGGATTGAAATACCCTGAGGCGATAACCGCCTTCTGGCCTGGCTGAAACTCGAGGATCTGGCGGTAGGTCTCGTAGCCGCTGATTCCCGGCTCCATTATCATATCGAGCAGGAGTAGGTCTACCGGTTCCCGCTGGACATATTCCACGGCCATCTCGCCGGTGGCAACGGTGAATGGGGTATAGCCGAGACGTTTGAGGATTGAGGAGGTGATCTGCCGCTGGTTTTCCTCGTCATCGACCACCAAGATACTCTCGCCCCGGCCATACAGTGTATCAAGCGAGAACGAGAATTCACCAGGCTGTCGGGTCTCGGCCCGACAGGAGGGAAAGTAGAGCTCAAAACGGCTGCCGGCCTCATGGCTGATGATGTCAATGTACCCCTGATGGTCCCTGACGGTATTCCAGATGACTGTCAGGCCAAGCCCCGTGCCGCTCCGGCCGAGTTCTTTTTTTGAAAAGAAAGGTTCAAAGATGTACGGCAGGGCTTCATGGCCGATGCCCGGGCCGGTATCCTGGACAGACAGTACGGCGTATCTGCCGGGTGGAATTTTTTCGTATCCGTCGAAACTTTCTTCCAGGTTGCGATTGGCAGTGCGGATGGTGATCTTACCGTTCAGCCCTATGGCCTCAGCCGCATTGGTTACCAGGTTGATGATGGATTTGGTGATATGGATGGTCGAGGCCTCGATATTGGGCAGATTGGACTCGAGTTGCAATTGTATGGCGATATCCGGACAGAACTGCCGCAGCTGCTTGAAATCAATGGATTGGGCGTATTCCTTGAGCAGAAAATTGAGGTTGCACGGTTCCTTTTTGCAGGTCGAACCGCGCGCCACCGTCAGCAGGTCAGCGACAACGGCGGCAGCTTGCTTTCCGGCCTGCTGAATGAGGGAGATGTCCCTGCGGTATTTCTCGCTGGTCGACATATCCATCAGCAGGAGTTCGGGGAACGTGACGATACTGCTCAGGATATTGTTCAGGTCGTGGGCTACGCTGCCGGCCATGATGCCGATAGACTCCATGCGTTGGGCATTGGTCAGCTGTTCCTGCATCTGCAGGCGTCTCTGTTCGGCCTGTTTTCTTGTTGTGAGATCACGGATCGCTGCGACCCAGGTTTTCTCGTCGCCGTTAGCGAGTTTTTTAATTCGGATCTCCACCGGTACAGTCCGGCCGTCGCCACGGATGGCCTCGAGTTCTAGGGTTTCGGGGACACTGGCCTCCTGCAGGTCCTGAGCGGGGATGTAGAAATCCCAGCCGGGAATCAAGTCCTGTATTTCCTGGCCGGTTATTTCTTTTTCCGTCATGCCAAAAATTTCGAGGCATTGTTGATTGACCTGCAGAACGGTGTTGCAGGAGAAGATGATTATGCCTTCCCAGGTTGCTTCCGCCAGTTGTTGAAATTTGCGTTTGCTGACTACAAGCTCTTTTCTCAGACGTTTGGTTTCGATGGCGCGGGAGATGGTCTGCAGCAGCAGTTCGGTTTTGCAGGGTTTGCTCAGGTAGTCGTCAAGCTTGAAACGTATGGCCTTGACGGCACTGCCGACAGTCGCCTGGCCGGTGAGGACGATGATTGCCGTATCGGCCTGATGGGAGGCTGCGTATTCGCCGATTTCGATACCGTCAATATCGGGCAGCACGAGATCGAGGAGAATGGCGTCGTAAGGATTTTCATATAATCGGGCAAAGGCTTCCTTGCCGGTACTGGCAATATCTACCCTGTAGCCTTTTTCTTCAAGTATGCATTTGATGCTCGAACAGAAATTATGTTCATCGTCAACAACCAGAATTGATTCTGTCATGATGGTCTTTTCTTTGGATCGAGTTGTGTCGCACAAGCAAAAATATCGTTTCAACGTGTGCTAATTGCTACGCCAAAAAAATAAATAAGTCAAATAAATTGAATAAGATCAGAGGGCTCGGAGTGAAGTTTGAGGGTGGCGAGGGCGGGCCCTGTCGGCGGAGCTTTACTGAAATATATCGTGTAAAACGTGTAAAAACAGTTACTTGTCTGTGGGGGAAAGGGAATTGCAAGGAATTGTTAAATATTTGTTAAGAAGTCGATGGTGAAACAGGTACCGCCGCCTGATCGAGGGCACCAGTCGATCGAGCCGCCGAGCTCTGTCACCAATTTTTTAACGATGGCCAGGCCAATCCCCAGATGTCCCCCGTCCTTATCTGTGACTCCTGCCCTGAAGAGCTTTCCTGCAAGGGCCGGGGAGATACCGGGGCCATCGTCTTCGATGGTGATGCGGATACCTTCAGTACCGGGTTTTCTGTCGTGGCCGATGGATTCGCAGCGCAGCCATACCCTGCCTCCGGCCGGCAGGGCTTCGGCGGCGTTTTTCAGGAGGTTGCCAAAGATCTGCCGCAGGAGGTCCGGGTTGCTCGTGATGGTCGGCAGCTGGGGGGCGACATCCAAGTGCGAGGTGATCTTCTGATTCTGAAAGAGGGACTGCTGAAAGAGACCGAGGCATTCCTGCAGCAGAGAATGAAGATCCACCGGCGAAGCAGCATGCGGCGGCGGTGTGCCTGAGAGGTCGTCAAGTTGGGCGCAGACGTTGCCGATACGGCTGATCTCGGCGTTGAACATGACAAGCTCTTCATGGATATCCGGCTTCCCAGCAAGGCGATGTTCAAGAATGCTGAGGTAGTTCTGGAGAATGGCCAGGGGATTGTTGATCTCGTGGGCAATACTCCTGGCAACCTGCTGCACCGCCTCGACCCGTTCCCTGGCCAGGTCCTCGGCTGTTTTCCGATTGATGACATTGAGATAAAGGCGGGCCGCCGCGTGGCGTGCCAGAAACGAGAGATCGTCCGAGCAGTCCTGCAGATGGGCCGTCTGCCGGAAATCAATGGCGGCCACCAGAAAACCGCGCCAGTCTCCAGCGGGAAGCGCAAGAATCAGCAGGAAAGGGCTGGCAAAAAGAGTATGGAGTCGCTTTTCTATTGCTGTTCCTGCCCCTCCATCCTGTTGCGCAAGAATACAGACGCCACGTGTCCATTCCGGGCACATGGCGAGGATTTCTTCACCATCAGCCTGGCTGATCTTCAACCCGTCGGCCTGGCTGGTCAGCGGGTTGACTTCCGAGCAACAGCCTGAAAAGCCGTTGCCATCGAATTCGGGGAGAAAAAACATGCACCTGTCGACATCGTAAAGGATGTGCAGGCTTTCCTCGATAACCCTCAGGCTTCGGTCGGGGTTATCCGCCCTGATCAGATTGTCGAGTATGCCGTGCATGCGCGACAGTTTTCCGACTCTTTCTAACAGCTCGGTGCGTCCGCTGTCGGCATCTGGCCGATCAATCTGCGATATTTCTGTCGATTCAATGGTAAAACCCAAATGTTCGGCAATGGTCGAGACGGTTTCAGCCGCTGCTGTAAGGCACTCTGAGAGGGCTTGGGCGGATATACCCAGGCGCTCGCAGAACTCTCGTTTCAGGTGTTGATCAGCAGCAGGGGCGGTGCTGAGAAGGTTTGCCAAATAGAGTATGTCCACCAGAGGATCGGTTGGATGTCCCGGAATGTCGTCGCTGTGATGCAGTTCGATGGCTGTTGCGATACTGGGCTGGAGTTTCCAACGTAGTACCATCTGACTGCCCGCTTCAGAATGACTGATGCCGAAACGATTTTTTTCCAGTACGTCAAGCTGGGTCTGGTCCAGTCTCGCCCTCTCTGCAATTCTGCGGTATTCCTGCGGGTAGGCCTGTTCGAGCAGGAGTTTTCCCAGGTCATGGAGCAGGCCGGCGAGATAGGCCTCGGCCGGTCGGGGATAGTTGTTCAGTTGGGACAGGGATTTGGCGAGCACGGCGGTCAACAGTGAATGGTACCAGAACCGGGCGGGAGAAGTCCCGGCGGGGCCAGAGTATGAGCGGAAGGCCTCATGGACCGATACAGAGATGGCCAGATTCCTGACGGTGTCGATCCCGAGATAGATCACAGCCTGTTCGATGTCGCTGAAGGAAGTCCGGGTTCCAAGGAAGGCTGAATTGGCCAGTTGCAGAATTCGGGCGCTGATTGCGGCGTCACGGCAGACAATGTTTCCCACTGTCTGCAGATCAACGTCCCGACTATTGCAGGCGTCGATGAGCTCGATGAGAATTTGGGGCAGTGAAGGGATGCGGGTCAGGTCGAGGATAGCCGCTGTCTGTTGGGGTGTTGGCTGCATTGTTTTGGTACGTCGTTGGAATAATCTGGAAATGCATTTCAATACCTCCTGTCTAACAGAGGAACACCTGGAAATTCAAGGTATTTTTCGATGCTGAGGAGATAGACGGAGAAAAGGGAGATAGCGAATTTTTCATTCGGGTGAAAATGGCTTTGTTCTCTGGCTGAGGATGATTTTTGAAAAATCCGCCAGTCCCGGGCCGTGGCCTCTGGAAGACAATGAAGATCGTGTTTATGGTTGTCCTGTTTCAACGATATGGATGAATAGCTGTCTGACTGCTCGATTGGCTGGCGTATTCCGGACACTGTGCAAACCGCATTTTATTAACAGGAGGCAAGACAAATGAACCCCCGACTCGATTTCATTTTCACCCGGCGCAGTGTTCGCAAATATCAGGATAAAGATGTTCCGACGGAGCTGCTCAACGACCTTCTTGAGGCCGGTATGGCAGCGCCATCCGCCCGGGCCACCGACCCCTGGCATTTTATCGTCATTACCAGCAGGGAAACCCTCGACAAGATGGTCAAGGCCCTGCCGAACGGCAAGATGCTCCTCACTGCCCCTGCCGCCATAGTGGTCTGCGGCGATATGCACCGGGCTCTTGAAGGGTATGAATCCTATATGCTGCAGGATGTCAGCGCCGCCGTCGAAAATATTCTGCTGGCGGCAAACAGCCTCGGCCTCGGTTCGTGCTGGCTGGGTATTCATCCCCGGCCAGCCAGGATGGAAGGTATCCGTACCCTCTTCAAGCTGCCGGATCATATCGTGCCGGTGGCGGGAATCGCCTTGGGCTGGCCAGAAACTGTGCCGGAGGCCAGAACCCGTTATCGCGAAGAGTGTGTGCACCGTGAGACCTGGCGGAAGTGACTGTGGTGACAAATTCCTACTTTGTATTTCGTGATGAGAGAGTTCTGGCCAGAAAGGAGAGGGCGGCGCTCCTTCCTTTCTCGGGTCGCCAATGGTCTTTTCTGAAACCATTGGCAGAATCCATTCTGCCTATCGGCAAAGTTCCCGGCGGCCAGGGATTCGCTGTAGAAATGGCCAACGGTTTTGAAATCGGCGATGAATTTGAATGGTTGTCCCTGCGCGGTCTCGTCGGCATGCTGGATGATGAAATGTTCAACATCTGGGGCAGGGCCGCTCAACTCCTGCACTGGCAGAAAAACCATCGCTTCTGCGGGCGCTGCGGTGAAATGACGCAGCTGCACGAGAGGGAGCAGGCGCGGAAGTGTCCGGCCTGTTCGTCCGCCTACTACCCGCGTATCTCACCCTGCATCATTGTTCTGGTCACCCGTGGGGAAGAACTGCTGTTGGCCAGGTCCCCGCGTTTTCCTGAGGGGATGTACAGTACCCTGGCCGGTTTTGTCGAGGTTGGCGAACCGCTGGAAAGGACGGTGCAGCGCGAGATAGCTGAAGAAGTGTCGATCCAGGTGAGGAATATCCGCTACTTTGCCAGCCAGCCCTGGCCATTTCCGGACCAGCTGATGCTCGGCTTCTTTGCCGAATACGACGCTGGTGAAATTCAGATCGACGGGGAGGAGATCAGTGATGCCGACTGGTATCATCATCGCAGTCTGCCGATCATCCCCAGCGAGGGGACCATTGCCGGGCGGATGATCCGGCGGTATATTGAGCAGCTGAAGGTCTGCCGTTCTTGAGCC
>JFJP01005413.1_pt1 | contig 24888 bp, 26 predicted proteins | sample 431651 | NCBI WGS metagenome assembly JFJP01 (sample SAMN02602958, study PRJNA72255) | Microbial mat metagenome, whole genome shotgun sequencing project. | biome: fresh water; feature: sink hole; material: water; isolation source: purple microbial (photo- and chemosynthetic) mats found in...
GATCCAACGCACGCTTGATAGAGCGCATTACATCCAGTGCGCCGGTGCCGCACTCTTGCGCCAAGAAGTCCATTTTGTGCAGACCCACGCCATGTTCTCCTGTGCACGTGCCGCCCAACTTGAGCGCACGCTCGACCAGTTGCCGGTTCAACCGTTCGGCCAACTCGCGCTCGGCGGGAATGGCCGGGTCGATGAGGTAGCCCATGTGGAAGTTGCCGTCACCCACATGCCCGACCAGAAAGTACGCAATGCCAGCCTCCTGCGCCTCGCGCACTGAATCCAGCAGCGCGTCCGCCAAGCGCGAAATCGGCACGCAGGTGTCGGTGGTAATCGCCCTGCAGCCAGGGCGTGACTGCACACCGGCAAAATACGCGTTGTGCCGCGCGGTCCACAAGCGCGTGCGCTCCTCTGGGGTATGTGCCCACTCAAAGGTCTGACCGCCATGTTCTGCGGCAATCCCCTGCACCACTTCCACCTGCTCCTGCACGCCCGCTGGGGAGCCATGAAATTCCATCAGCAGCATGGCGCCCTCACGCAGCGAAAGCTTGGAGTGCGCATTCACCACTCGAACCGTGTTGGCATCGAGCAGTTCGCAGCGGGCAATGGGCACGCCCAACTGGATGATCTGGATAGTGGTGTTCACCGCGTCGGCCAGGCTCGCGAACGAGCAGGTGGCCGCCATCACCGCTTCTGGCAGCGGGTAGAGCTTCACAGTTACCTCGGTAATGACGCCGAGCGTGCCTTCACTGCCCACCAGCAAGCGTGTGAGGTCGTAGCCGGCGGAGGACTTCTTGGCGCGGGTGCCAGTGCGGATCACATCCCCTGACGCAGTGACCACTTCCAGCGCCAGCACGTTCTCGCGCATGGTGCCGTAGCGTACGGCGTTGGTCCCGCTGGCGCGGGTGGCTGCCATACCGCCGAGCGTGGCATCGGCGCCCGGATCAATCGGAAAAAACAGGCCGGTCGCCTTGACCGCTTCATTGAGCTGTTTGCGGGTGACACCCGGCTGCAATGTCACCGTGAGGTCTTGCGCGTCGATCGCCAGCACCTCGTTCATCCGGCTTACATCCAGACTGATGCCACCCCGCACAGCCAGCAAATGGCCCTCCAGCGAAGTGCCCACACCAAACGGGATCACCGGACAATCGTATTGGCTGGCAAGCTGGACCACCGTTGCAACATCTTGCGTACATTGCGCAAACACCACGGCGCCGGGTGGCGGCACATCGAACGAAGATTCGTCCCTGCCATGCTGCTCCCGTACCGCCATCGCGGTCGAGCAACGCTCGCCAAAGTGCGTTTGCAGCGCAGCGATCAGTGCGTCAGGCATGGCGATCTGATTCACACAAGGGAGGTGCGAGGGCGATGTAGGGGCATTCATGGCGGCAGTTTACGATAGCACCCTCTTAGGAGCATCAGCATGGGACAACGCCTGACACAAATCGCCACCCGCACCGGGGACAACGGCACCACCGGCTTGGGAGACAACTCCCGGGTCTCGAAGAACAGCCTTCGCGTGCATGCCATGGGTGATGTGGACGAACTCAACTCGCACATCGGTGTTTTGCTGTGCGAAGCGATGCCCGACACGGTGCGCAGCCTGCTAATTGAGATCCAGCACCAGCTGTTCAATCTGGGGGGAGAACTGTCGATTCCCGGGTACGAGTTGCTGAAAACCGAGGCCGTGCTGGTGCTAGATGCGGCGCTAGAAACCCACAACGCGCAGTTGCCGCGCCTGCAGGAATTCATTTTGCCAGCCGGTACGCGTGCCGCCGCGCAAGCCCATGTCTGTCGCACCGTGGCGCGCCGTGCCGAGCGCGCGGTCGTGGCCCTCGGCAATGAAGAGGCGCTCAAAGACACGCCCCGCCAGTACCTCAACCGGCTGTCCGATTTGATGTTTGTACTGGCGCGCGTGCTCAACCGCTACCGCACCGATGGAACGGTGGGTGACGACGTGTACTGGAAGAGCCAGAAAATGGCTTCAGAGCCCTCGGCAGAGCCTGCAAGTTGAACTGTGCTGGTGGTGAGTTTGCAGGCCACGCTGATACCCGAAGTGCTGTGAGCCAAAGGGAGTGCCCATGAACCAACCGTTTCGAATTGCGTTGCCTGAACTGTGCCAAATCGTCGCCAGGTCACTGGTTGATGCGGGCATGTCGGCCGACATGGCTGAACTGGAGGCCCAAACGATGGTCGAGGCCGATCTGCTCGGTGTGCCATCACATGGCGTGCGTATGCTGCCGGGCTTGCTGGCGGCGCTCCGGGATGGGCGCGTCACCGCACAGCCCGATCTCGTCTTCAAGCGTGAATTTGGTGCCACCAGCTTGTTGGATGGTGACAACGGACCGGGCCGCATGGTGGCGCGCTTCGCCATGGATGACGCGGTGCGACGTGCCGGTAAGTTCGGTGTGGGTGTCTGTCTGGCCTTCAAGACGACCCACTGGGGTCGTGCCCATGCCTACGCGGTGCACGCCGCGCGCCAGGGCATGGTCGGCCTGTGTTGTACCAATGCCATCCCCACCATGGCGGGCTGGGGTGCTACCGGCAAAGTCCTGGGAAACAATCCGCTGGCCATCGCAATTCCAGGCGCTGACCCCGACGCACCCGTGGTGCTGGACATCGCCATGAGCCAGGCGGCCGTAGGCAAAGTGGGAACGTACTTGCGCGAAGGCGCCGAAGTGCCACAAGGGTGGGGGCTTGATGCCACTGGCGCGCCGACCACGGATGCGAGCGCTATTCTGCGCGGTGCTGTGCTGCCGTTTGGAGGCCACAAAGGCGCAGGGCTGGCGCTCATGCTGGAGTTGCTCACCGCAGCCTTGTCCGGCGGTGCCTTTGGCGACGAAATCGCCGCCGGCGACCGCAGCGGTATGGATGGTGACGCCAGCAAGCTGTTTGTGGCACTCAACCCCGAAGCGTTTGGTGGGAGTGCAGTGTTGAGGCAAAGGGTTTCCGACTATCTGGGCCATCTCGCTAAGGTTGCCGAACCGTTTACCTGGCCCGGACAGCGTGGATGGGATGTCCGCAAAGTCAATCTCCAAATCGGAGTGCCCATCCATGCAGATATCGTGGAGCAACTGGGGGCAGTGGGAGTGCGGCTGGCGCTGTAGCGGGGCTGGAAATATTTATAAAGAAAAGGCTTTAAACGTTTATGCAGTGTGCGTGAGTAGCTACATAATTTGTAGCGGCTATGTCAGCCGTTGGCAATTGCGCTGCCGAGCTGGCTTCCGCAAAGATGCTCAAGGGGGCTTTATGATGCTCCACGTTAAAGGGACGAAGCCAAGTTTCGCTTCAGTCATCAAGTGACGCCATCCCCGTCTTACCAAGACCCGCATGACGCAACTCTATTTTCAAGAATGGTCCAAACATGAATCGCTTTGATCGCATCACCGTGAACCCCGCTGTCGTCAGCGGGCAGCCCTGCATCCGCGGCATGCGCTTGACCGTCAAGCGCGTGCTGGAGGCCGTGGCGCTGTATCCCAATCGAGACGACTTGCAGCGCGAATACCCTGAACTCGAAGCCGAGGACATTCGGCAGGCTTTGGACTTTGCCGCATGCAATCTGGATGACCGCATGATCCACCTAGAAGCAGCATGATCAAAATGTTGCTGGATCAGGGCTTGCCGCGCACGGCAGCGAGCCTGTTGCGTGAGCGTGGCTGGGATGTGCAGCATGTGAGCGAGCGCGGCATGTCCAGAGCCGAAGACGTAGCAATCATTGCCCTTGCACGGGAGGAGCAGCGCATTGTAGTGACGCTGGACGCGGATTTTCATGCACTGCTAGCAATGTCCGGGGCCACAGGCCCTTCGGTATTGCGCATTCGCATGGAAGGGCAGAAAGCGGATCAGGTTGCGTCGCTGGTAGAGCGCGTGCTGGCGTTGGCCTCTGACGAACTCAACCAGGGCGCAATGATCACTCTGGCCGATGGAAAAGTTCGCATCAAGCTCTTGCCTGTTGCCAAGTGAACGCAGTTACCCCGCCTGACGATGGCGTCATCCGGCAAGGATAGCAGCAAGCTGGTGGAGTGGCAGACACTGGTCACCGGCAACCCCCCCAGGTGTCTCGTGGCATGTTCGGCATGCGCCTCACGATCAAACAGACGTAGGGTACTGCCAACTGGTTTCTAAGGCCGCTCATTTAACCTTGAGTTTGTCTCCGGCGGGTTTGTCGAGTGCTTTGAAGAACTCGGATGGCGCAAGCCCCAACGCCGCGATGATCTTCTCGACGTTGACGAGCGCGATATTGCGCTCTCCCCGCTCTACGCCACCCATGTAGCTGCGATCAATCCCGCACTCGTCGGCAAAGGCTTCTTGAGAGAAACCCCTTTCCTTGCGGAACTGGCGTACCGCCGCGCCAAAGGACAGGAGGATGGGTTGCCGGTTTTCGAGGGGAATGCGAGCCATCCCCGAATCATTCCTATTTGCGGTTCAAAGAACCACGGCCTATTGACTCCCGGCCTATAAGACTGCGGACTATAAGACCTTTTCCTGCTAAGATTAATCGTCAATTTCGACGGCATGAGCAAGGGGGATTTCTGATGCGGCAGATTCAAATTACGAACAACGCGGCACCAAAGCTGAGAGGCAACGGGGCGCTCAAATACCGGCTATGGGCGGATGGCAGCGAACGCCTTTATGTGCAAGTCGAGAAAAACGCGGCGGCGGGAACTTTCTCCCCATTGTTGTACCCAGTCGCCAGGTATGAGCATCTATGCAAGAGCCGGCGGTCTATTGGTAAGCCAGTCGGCTTCGACTTTGCAATAGGAGCGGAACGGTCGAGTGACAACAACAACGATGGAGCCTTTGTGAAGGCCGTGCTGTGTCACTTGCTGGATGGAGGTGCCTGCACATGAATAAGCGGCTACTTCTGATCGACGCGATTTTCGTGTGCCCGATTGGCGTCGAGCAACCAACTTCGTTTGGCGGTATTACGCCTGGGACAACGACATGGAGGAGTTGAAAAGTCTTGTCCAGAAGCCAGGCAGCAAAGATCAGTACCACGGTACTCTGAAGCAGCCCGCCGGGGTGTTCATATCGGCAAGGTCACCAAACTCGACAACCGGGTTATTTGCGGTGGCCTTATAAAACTCAACAAGTTCTAAGGGGAAAGCATGAAGAAGGTCATACTCGGAATTTCGGTCGCGCTGCTTGCAGGCTGCGCAACAAAGCCGCCCATGTCATATTCCAAGGTTGGAGTGAGTGACACGGATTACAAGCGTGATTCCTACGAGTGCATGCAGCAATCCAAGACGTCATATGGCGGTGGCGGGTCCGGCCTGATTGGCCTAGCGATGATAGCCGGGTCAGCGCAATCAGCGCAAGACACCGCAAACGCGACTTTTAGCATGTGTATGGAAGCCCGAGGATATAGCGGTCGTGTCATTCGCGAAGGTGAGGTAGCGGCCTTAACCCGCGCCACCGACTTTTGCAATTCAATCTTGAAATCTCCGGCGATAGACCCACTGCGCACCAAGACCTTTATTCCACCAATGACGGCACCTACTTCCCAGATGCTGGCTGATGGTTCCAAGATGACGCCGGGGCTTCAACCTGTCATGCTGGAATGGGGCAAGGTGAGGCACCAGTGCCTTGAAAGGTGGGACCAAGAGCGCGCGAGCATAAATTATCCCTCACAGTTGATGGACTTGGGCAAGGTTTCGGCCACTCTCGGTTCAGTAAACGCTATTCGCCTTTACAAGGGTGAAATTTCTTGGGGCGAGGCGAACCAACGGCGGCATGAAGTCAATATCGAACAAAACAGGCTCTTTGCAAAAGTAAGTGCTTTGCTGGCGGAGCGTACGCCGGAAGCACTTCAACGCGCTAATCAGTTAGTACTAGACGAACAGCAAGTTGCCACTAGCAAGTTGAGCGCTGCCTTAGCGATTCCGCCCAATCAAGCAGCGTGCCCGACTGTCAAGTTCGGAGACTTGGCATTCCCATACTGCCCCTGACACTACCAGCGCGACAACAACATCGGGCTTGATATGACGTGGCGCCTCGCCTGTCCTGGCAGGCATCAACCGAAGCGACCGTGCAGAGCCTGGGAGGCTAATGGAATCGCGTAGTTGACTACCGCATGGCGCCGGTGCAGATCAAAAATGCCTACCCCCGGCCATGCGCGTCGCATCATGATGGGCGTGTGGAGCTACCTGTGCCAGTTCATGTACACCAAGTTCATCGTGGTAGTCGATGACGATGTGAACGTGCGCGACACCATGCTGGTGGAGAACACCCCTATCGACTATCTGGACTTTGTATCACCGGCGAGTGGCCTGGGCAGCAAGATGGGGCTGGTGAACGCCACCAACAAGTGGCCCGGTGAAACACCGAGAGAATGGGGGCGCACCTTCACCATGGACGCCGCCGTGCAGGCGCGAATGCATGGCATCTTTGCCACCCTGGATTATTGGCGTAAATCGACCTGTAGCACCTGCTCAGTATGCACAGCTATCAAAGTCGTAGCAGTTCGTATTAGGTATCCCTCCCACCGACAACGCCGGTGCCTGGGATCAGCCCGTGGACTTGGGGTTTTGCCATTTCGTATCCAATCCGCGTGCTCCGTCAAAGCCATTGTCCAGAGTCGGGATTTGATCCCACGCACCTTGGTGCGCGCCAGCCGATGCAAACCGCGCCGCAAGCCAACGAACGCCTTCGTTACGCCGGTAAAGCCGTAGCCGGTGCGAAGCAACAAAATCGGCTGTTAAATGCTCCCCCTCGCCCGAAGGGGGCGAGGGGGTTGGGGGGAGTGGGGAGTTAGTGGTAGTCGTCTTCCCGCTGATGCCTAACCGCCAAAATCGTCACGGTGCTGGCATCTTCGATTTCGTACAGCGCCACGTAGCCTGAGTTGCCCGCCGGAATAATGATTTCGCGCAGAAAAGGGCTATCGCCAGACTTTCGGTAAATGAAGGGCGTGCGGGACAACTGCCCCTCTACGGCTTCGGCCAGTGCATCAATGGCATGCTGTGCGTAGTCCAGGTCTTGCGCAGTTTGCGCACGCTCCAGCAAAAAATCGAACAGCCGCAACAAGTCGTCGCGGGCGGCTGGCGTATAGCGGACGTCGAAACGCCCATCAACTTTCATCAACCCTGCACCTGCTTGCGCCGGGCATCCAGGCGTTGCCTCAGCTCGGCATGTACCTCGCTGGCACCATGGTATGTGCCTGACTCGCGCGCACTGTCCCGCGCACGCAGTCCGCGGGCAACAAATTCATCTTGCGCCAGCCTGCGTTGTATCGTCTCGCGCATAGCTGTTTCCAGCAGACTGGTCAGTGTTTCGCCCTCGCGCAAAACACCTTCGGCAGCATCGCGCAGTTGCTGGTCAATACGCACGGAAGGGAAAGTGGCAGTTTTCATGGGAATGGCCTTTGCGTTGCATTTGCGACGCGTTGAGTATATCCAGACGATCAGAAATTGCAGTCTCAGGTTTTCAGCTTGGGGATCTGCATTGTTGTAACAAATCGACCCGCAGCGCTCGTCCAGAAAGCGTGAGCAGCTATGAAAGTAGTAGCATTTGGTGCCAACTATCCCTTCCTCCGAAGAAGCCGGTGCCTGGGGTCAGAGCCCGATTTCGTTGGAGACCGCGCAATCCGCAAGCACCCCCGTCCTGAATCGGGATCTGACCCCACGCCCCTATGTGCGCTTCTGCCAGTACTCCCAGCGCTACGCCAGTAAGGCCGTAGCCGAAGCGAAGTAACCAAATGGGCTGTTAAAGGCTCCCCCTCGCCCGACGGGGGCGAGTGGGCTGGGGGGAGTGGGGAGTCGGCTACATGACCGCGCCAACTTGCCAGGGTAGAAACTCGTCATGCCCATAACCCAGCACTTCGCTTCGGACCTTCTCGCCCGAGGCATGCCGAAGAATTGCATCGAAGATGCGCTGGCTGATGGCAGGCATGGCAACACCGGTGAGCAGATCGCCACAGTTCACATCCATGTCGTCACGCATGCGCTCAAACAGCGCGTTGTTGGTCGCGAGCTTGATGGTTGGAACGCCCGCGCAACCAAAAGCTGAGCCGCGGCCAGTTGTGAAGCAAATGACCTGCGCACCGCCAGCGGCCTGACCGGTTGCCGACACCGGGTCGTAGCCGGGGGTGTCCATGTACACAAAGCCCTTGGTATCCACAGGCTGGGCATATTCGAAGACCCCATTGAGCCGGCTTGTGCCGCCTTTGGCCACCGCCCCGAGTGACTTTTCCAAAATCGTGGTCAGGCCTCCCGCCTTGTTGCCCACCGAAGGGTTGTTGTTCATCTCATTGCCGTTGCGCTCGGTATAGCCCTTCCACCAATCAATACGCGCAATCAGTTTCGCAGCAATTTCCGGTGTGGCAGCGCGCCGCGTGAGCAGATGCTCGGCACCGTAGATCTCGGGCGTCTCCGAGAGGATCGTGGTGCCCCCGTGGGCTACCAGCAGGTCCGAAGCCCCGCCCAAGGCCGGGTTGGCGGTGATCCCGGAGTACCCGTCGGAGCCACCACAATTGAGGCCCACGATCAGGTGGCTGGCCGAAACTGCTTCGCGCCGGTAGGTGTTGGCCGTGGCGAGCATCGCCTCCACGTGCGAGATGCCCTTTTTGATGGCCGCCGTGGTGCCACCTTCGGCCTGCATCACTACTTTTTGCAACATGCCTTCTTCGTGCGCGCCTACCAGTTCGACCAGTGGTGCAACCTGGTTCTGTTCGCAGCCCAGGCCAACGAACAGCACGCCGGCGAAATTGGGATGCCGGGCATAGCCGACCAGCGTGCGCCGCAGGATGTCCATGCCCTCGCCAGTGGCCCCCATGCCGCAACCCAGCGGGTGCGCCAGCGCGATCACGCCGTCCACATGGGGGTAGGCTGCCATGCGCTCTGGGTGGAAGTGGTTGGCAATGGCGCGCACCACCGTTGCCGAACAATTCACCGATGCAATCACGGCAATGTAGTTTCGCGTGCCGACCTTGCCGTTGGGGCGTTTGTAGCCCATAAAGGTGGCCGGATGCTCGATGGGTGGCGTTGCCCGCATGTCTTGCCCGATGCCGTAGTCGCGCTCGAATTCGCCCATTCCCAGATTGTGCGAATGCACGTGCTGGCCAGCGCTTATGTCGGCCAATGCAAAACCGATGATCTGGTTGTAGCGGCGTACCGGTTCACCCATTTTGATGGCGTGCGCAGCCAGTTTGTGCCCAGGCGGCACCAGGGCAGCCACCACAAGGTTTTCCCTTAGTAACTGGGTTCCGGGTAGCAACTGGCTGTTGGCAATTACGACATCGTCGTTGGCATGCAGGCGAATAATGGGCGCTTGTGTCATGGCTTGGTTTTAGTAGACGGGTGCGCCTTTGAGCAGACTTGGAATCCAGGTGGAAAAGCCTGGAATGTAGGTCACAACCAACATGACGGCGAACAGCGCACTGTAAAACGGCAAGATGCTCTTCATGACCTGTTCCACCGAAACCTCCCCGATGGCACACCCGACAAATTGGGTGGTCCCCACTGGCGGCGTGTTGAGGCCCAGTGCGCAATTGAGCAACATCACGATGCCAAACTGCACCGGGCCCATGCCCATCTGTATCGCCAATGGCAGAAAGAGCGGCGTGCAAATCAGAATGGTGGACGCCATGTCCATGAAGGTTCCCAGCACAAACAGGATCAGGTTGATCAGGAAGAACATGACCAGCGGATCGGTCGTGGCGCTGAGCAGCAGGGCTGCGGTCTTGTCCGGAATCTCCAGAATCGTCATGATGTACTGAAACATCGTGGACACACCGATCAGCAGCAGCACTACACCGGTGGTCTTGGCCGCTTTGGCGGCGGCTTTCATTAGCTTGTCCCAGGTCATGGTTCGGTAGCCGACGAAGGTGAGAAACAGTGAATACACCACCGCAATGCCCGCTGCCTCGGTGGCTGTGGTCACCCCCATGATGATGCAGCCCAGAATAATCACGACCACAAACATGCCTGGGAGTGCCGCAACGCCGGATGTCAGCACGGCGTTCCAGCCAGCAAACTTGTCCAGGGTGCTGCTGCCGTCGGGACGAATCGGGTAGCCCTCTTTCTTGGCAACCCAGTAGGCCGCAAAGAGCATGCACGTCATGAGCACCAGCACGGGCAACAACCCGGCAAACATGAGTTCACCGATTGAGACACCCTTGACCATGATGTTGTGGCCAGCCAGCAAGCCGCTGCTGCTCGAGGCGGCAAAAGCATAGATGATGAGGTTGTGCGAGGTGGGCATGAGTGCCCCACACAGCGAGGCATGCGTGGTGACGTTCACCGCATAGTCGGCGCTGTAGCCTTCTTTCTTCATCATCGGAATCATCACGCCACCCATGGCCGACACGTCAGCCACCGGCGAGCCCGAAACGCCACCAAACAGCGTGCACGCCACCACATTGGCCATGCCCAGGCCGCCACGGCGGTGACCCACCATGTTGCGCGCGAAGTTGACAATCTTGTCGGCAATGCCGCCATGCAGCATCAATTCACCAGAGAAGATGAAGAACGGAATGGCAAGAAACGAGAACACGTTCATGCCGGAAATCATGTTCTGGAACGCCAACTCCAGCGGGAACCCTTCGACCCAGTAAGTGGCAATACAACTTAGTGCGATCGAGAACGCAACCGGTACCCCAAGCAATAGAAAAATGAGAAAACTGATGCACAGAACGGTCAGTGCCATGATGGGACAACCTCATTGTGAGCCGCCATCGCAATCAGATGCTCGATGGAAAACAGGATGATGAGAACCCCCGCAACAACGCAGGGGAGGTAGCGCCATGCTTCGGAAATATTGAGTGTGGGGATAAGGTTGGGCCAAACCGACATGGCCATGGTCCAGCAGCCCCAGCACAGGAATGCACCAAACACGATCGTGATGACCCCAACCACGTTGCCGACCCAGAATTGCAAATTGGCTGGCAGCAAGCCGATCAACGATTCCATCCCGATATGACCTTCGTCTCGGACGCCTGCGGCGGCACCAAACATCGCCACATTGATCACGAGAAGCAGTGCCACCTGCTCGGACCAGGCGGGCGCGTCATTCAAAACGTAGCGCCAGATGACCGATCCAAACACCACGCCGACAATGCCCATCAAACAGGCCACAGCCAGGTACATAGCCCATCGGGACAGGCGGGCGTTCAGCCAAGTCAGCCATTGCATAGCTTTTCTCCAAAAAAAAGCCCGAAAGCACCTATGCGCTTTCGGGCGATATCGCAAATAACGTTTAAATCACTCCGCGTTACTTGGTGTTCACGATCTTTTGGACCAAAGACTTCAATTCCGGTGTCGGTGAAAACTTGTCCCACACAGGCTTCATCACGCCGACAAACTCAGCCTTGTTGACGTCATTAATAAAAGTGGCTCCGGCTTTCTGGGCGGCAGCCTTGGAAGCCTGTTCTTTCTTGCCCCACAAGTCGATGTAGTAGGGGATCGTTTCCTTGACGGCGTCACGAATGATCTTCTGCTCTTCCTTGCTCAAGGTGTCCCACACCTTCTTCGAGAAGATCAGCACTTCGGGTGCCATCACGTGCTGGGTTTCGCTAAACACGGGGGCGGCTTCGTAGTGCTTGACTGTTTCATACGATGGATAGTTATTTTCTCCTGCGTCAACCAATCCGGTTTTCAGGGCGGTATAGACCTCAGCCCATGGAATCGGTGTCGGGTTGGCGCCCATGGCCTGCACCAGGCTGACCCATAGGTCGGACTGCTGAACGCGAATCTTCATACCCTTGACGTCCGCAAGATTGCGCACAGGCTTCTTGGCGTAAATGGAGCGCGCGCCCGATTCCCACAACGCCAGCCCGACAAAGCCCGCCTTGTCAAAAGCGGCAAGGATGTCATCGCCAGCAGGCCCATTCATGGCAGCACGGAAATGGTTGATGTCGCGGAAGATAAACGGGAATGACGGCACCATGGACTCGGGCACGATGCCGTGGAAGGCCGCTGTATTGACGCGGACCATGTCCAGAGCGCCAATTTTGACCTGCTCAACCGTGTCCTTCTCGGAGCCCAGCGAACTGTTGCCAAAGACCTTGACGTTGTACTTGCCACCCGTTTTTTGGCTGATGATGTCGCCGATTTTCTTGACCGTCATCACGGTCGGGTAGTCCAACGGATGAACGTCGGCCGAGCGGAAATCGCGTGCTTGGGCGGTACCAATGGCAAAAGCGGAGGCCAGGGCGACCGCAAGAATCTTCTTCAGGCTTTTCTTCATAATTTCCTCTTCCAGGTGAATAAATTGGAAAACGTCTCACTCGCAAGCTCACTTAGGTAGCCGCTAGCTTCCACAGCAAGTGCCGCGAATATACGCCAAAATCAAACACCATTCAATATTTTTTGAAACTGAATTTCATTTTGGTGTAGAGTTCGCAGCAGATTGATTTTCGCGGGTGTCGCAAGACCGCAATTTGACGGAGTGAAGCCATGAAACCCTTTATGAACGCAGACTTTCTTTTGCCCGACGCCTGTTCGCAGAGGTTGTTTCATGAGTATGCGGCAGAGATGCCGATCATCGACTACCACTGCCACCTGCCCCCCGCAGATATTGCTGGCGACACGCTGTTCCGGGATCTGGCCCATGCTTGGCTGGGAGGTGACCACTACAAATGGCGGGCTATGCGCTCCAATGGTGTGCCGGAGCATGACATCACCGGGCGAGACGTCGACTACCAGACCTTTCTGGCGTGGGCCAGGACGGTGCCCCGTTTGGTGGGCAACCCCCTGTACCACTGGACCCATCTGGAACTGCAGCGCTATTTTGGTATCCATGAGGCGCTGTCTGAAAAGACGGCGCCAGCCATCTGGGAGGCCTGCAATGCACAGATCGGACGTCCCGAGTTTGGTGCGCGCTCACTTTTGATGCGCATGAAGGTGCGCGCCGTGGGTACGACCGATGATCCGGCTGATACCCTGGAACACCACATCGACTATGCCGCGATAAGAACGGCAGATATGCCCGTGATGACGCCGAGTTTTCGCCCAGACCGGGCGCTGGCGATTGACGATCTCGGGGTCTGGAAGTCGTACATCGAACGCCTGGGCGTAGCGTCAGGGGTTTCGATCGGGTCTTACCAATCGCTGGTGATCGCGCTCGACAACCGGCACGCCGCATTTCATGCGCTCGGTTGCCGCGCGTCCGACCACGGCTTGGTGGCGCCATTTTCTACCTTTGCCAGCGATCGCGCGGTGGAATCATTTTTTGCCAAGCTGCTGCAAGGCGTCAGGCTAAGCAGCGAGGAGGTCAACGCCTACAAGACGGCCGTGCTGCTCGATGTCGGGCGCATGAACGCCAAACGCGGCTGGGCCATGCAATTGCATATGGCTGCCATTCGCAATCTCAACACTCCGATGTTCAACAAGCTGGGGCCGGACACCGGTTATGACGCGGCCAATGACGAACAAATTGCGGGACGACTGAGTGCTTTCATGAATGCGTTGCAGAGCGAGGGTCAGCTGCCAAAAACCATTCTCTATTCACTGAACCCCAATGATCTGGAGGTGCTGGGCACCATCATGGGCTGCTTCCAGGACGGATCGGTTCCGGGGAAGATCCAGATGGGATCGGCTTGGTGGTTCAACGACCACATCGATGGCATGCGCCGGCAGATGGTGAGCCTGGGCAACCTGGGGTTGCTGTCGCGCTTTGTCGGCATGCTTACCGATTCACGCAGCTTCCTTTCCTTTCCTCGTCACGAGTACTTCCGAAGAATTTTGTGTGCCTTGGTTGGTGGCTGGATGGAGTCGGGCGATATTCCGCCGGACTTTGACACCTTTGGCGCGATGGTGCAGGACATCAGCTACCGTAACGCCAAGAATTACTTTGCGATTCCCGGCGTGACCGATTGAGGGCCGGATGACCACTATGCAACTCTCCAATCGAACACTCAACGCGTTGCCACCGGCAGTCCATACGCCCCGTTATGACCGGTCCCAAGTGCAGGCATCGATCGTGCACCTGGGCGTAGGCGCATTCCACCGCGCACACCAGGCCGCCATGACCGAGGCCGTGCTGACTTCCGGTGATCTGGCCTGGGGCATTGTGGGTGCAGGCTTGATGACTTCGGGCACCAAGGATGCTTTGGTACCGCAGGACGGCTTGTACACGCTGGTGGAGCGTGCCGCCGGATCTGAAAAGACGAGTGTCATTGGCGCGATTGTCGAACTGCTGGGTGGTGAGGCGGACCTGCCCCAGGTGCTGGCACGCATGTGCGCCACCAGCACGCGCATCGTCAGCCTGACCGTGACGGAAAAGGGGTACTACCTCGATGTCGCTTCGGGTCGGTTGCAGCTCGATGCACCGATGGTCAAGGCGGACCTCGCATCACCCAGCAAGCCGAGAACGATCTTGGGGCTGATCGTTGAGGCACTGCGCGTGCGCCGGGCTCAAGGGGTCGCACCGTTCACCGTGCTGAGTTGCGACAACCTGCCCAACAACGGAAAGACCGCGAAAGCCGCGGTGGTGGCATTTGCGCGGGTGCTGGATACCGAACTTGCCGACTGGATCGCTGCCAACGTCCGATTCCCATGCTCCATGGTCGATCGCATCACACCGGCGACAACCGATGCGGATCGTGCCTATGTTGCAGACCAACTGAGTGTTCAAGACGCCTGGCCCATCGTCACCGAGGAGTTCGTGCAATGGGTGATCGAGGACGATTTCACCCTGGGGCGACCCGACTGGACGCTGGGCGGCGCAGTCTTTTCCAACGAAATCGAGGCTTGGGAGAACATGAAGCTGCGTTGCCTCAATGGTGCGCACTCCACACTGGCGTATGTGGGGCAGCTCATGGGGCGCGAGACTGTAGCAGACGCCATGCAGACGCCGCAGATTGCGTGCCTGCTCGATGAACTGTGGGCCGAAGTGCTGCAAGTCTTGAAAGCGCCCGCCGGTGTCGACCCGGCCGACTATGTGCAGCAACTCAAGGCCCGTTTTCTCAACCCGGCGCTGAAGCACCGGACACTGCAGATTGCGATGGATGGGTCGCAAAAGCTGCCACAGCGCCTGCTGGCCACATTGCGCGAAAGGCGCGCCCGGGGGCTTGCATCGCCAGCGCTGACGACCGCCATCGCCGCGTGGATGCACTTTGTCGTCAAGGCAACCCACACGAGTGGCGCCGTGCTCAACGACCCGCTCGCCGACGAACTGCGAGCCAAGGCAGGAATCAGCCTGCAGGCCAATGAAATCGTGCGTAGCCTGCTATCAATTTCGAAGATATTTGGGGCGGACCTGGCAATGGACGCGGGGTTTGTTGCAGCGCTATTAGAGCGTTTCGCTGCGCTCGCTACTGACCCTGCGGTGGCTTGCGAGCCATCGCTTACGTACTGAAACAAGTGGGCTTTATGCCCACCAAGGAGACCCCCCAATGAAGATGACATTCCGCTGGTATGGCGAATCCGACCCCGTCAAACTCGAATACATCCGCCAGATTCCGGGCATGTTCGGCATCGTCTCTGCGGTGTACGACGTGCCGGTGGGCGAGGTCTGGCCGCTCGAGAAGTTGCAGGCTTTGCGCGAACGCATCGAGGGTGCGGGCCTGAAGTTTGAGGTGGTGGAGAGCATTCCCACCCACGAAGACATCAAGTTGGGCAAGCCGGGGCGCGATCGGCTGATTGCCAACTTTGCGCAAAACATCCGCCATTGCGCAGCCGTGGGCGTAAAAGTCATCTGCTACAACTTCATGCCGGTGTTTGACTGGACGCGTACTGAAATGGCCAAGGAGTTGCCCGACGGCTCATTCACGCTGGCCTTCGACGCCAGCGCGGTCGCCCAGATTGACCCGGAAAAAGGAATCTCGCTGCCAGGCTGGGACGCTAGTTACAAGCCTGAAGAGTTGCGCAGTTTGCTGGCCGAATACAAGGCGGTGACCGCGGAGGACCTGTGGTCCAACCTAGAGTACTTTCTCAAGGCCATCATCCCGGTGGCAGAAGAGGTCGGTGTCAAGATGGCGATGCATCCCGATGATCCACCGCGCCCCATCTTCGGGTTGCCGCGGATTGTGAAGAATCGCGACGATCTGGCACGGCTGGTGGGCCTGGTCGATTCCAGTGCCAACGGGCTGACACTGTGCTCTGGTTCGTTAGGGGCCGACCTGTGTAACAACATCGAGTCCCTCGTGCGCGAGTTTGGCGGCCAGGGGCGCATTCACTTCGGACACCTGCGCAACGTCAAGGTGGAGCCCGATGGCACCTTCTATGAATCTACCCACCGCTCGTGCGATGGGTCACTGGACATGGCGGCCATCGTGAAGGCGTACCACGACATTGGGTTCGAGGGCTATGTGCGGCCCGACCATGGCCGCATGATCTGGGGTGAAACCGGTAAACCCGGCTATGGTTTGTACGACCGGGCTTTGGGTGCCGTCTATCTCAATGGCTTGTGGGAAGCTACCAGCAAGTGTGCCAAGCTTTCAGCGCAGTAGCAGTCGCGGCACATGGCCGAATGCCCTATGCGGCAGGCAATAGAAAGTCGTCGCGACAAGGTGAAAACTGATCCAGCAACATGCTGTGTGACTCCAATGCGACGACCCCATGGGGGCATCCCTGCGGAGCTACGAAGGCATCGCCTGGGCCCAAAATGCGCTTTTCTCCCTGTACAAGGACTTCAAACGAACCGGCAACAACGTATGCGATCTGGTCGTGTTCAGCATGCGCATGGGGGGTGCCCACTGCCCCCTTGTCAAACTGGACCAGCACCGACATCAGGCTCGGCGTATGTCCCACGATTTTCCGGCGAATGCCTTCACCCAGCTCGGTCCATTGGGATGCATGTGCGTCAAAGAAATTCATGGGCTACCTCAGTTCGTTTGGTGCTACTATACCGCATGAATTTTTTGTGAAACACTGGTTCAAAATCAGATCACCGACATTTCAGTTGTTTAAATTGATATCGCCAACGGGGGATGCGCTGATGCAGGCTCCCGGTACGTAGCAAACTGGAGAAGCCATGGAAATCCGCCAACCGATTCACAGCGACCACATGCGCACCCTCGATACCGAAGGATTGCGGCGTCACTTTCTAGTAGATAACTTGTTCCAAGCGGACACCGTCACGCTCACTTACAGCCAGATCGACCGCATTATTGTGGGCGGCATCATGCCGGTACAGTCGGCCGTTACGTTTGCTGCCGATTTGGCGCGTCACACGGGGACCGACTTCTTTCTGCAACGCAGAGAGCTTGGCCTGATCAATATTGGTGGCGCAGCCCGTGTTCGCGTCGATGATGTTGAGTTTGACGTCGGTGCGCGCGAGGCGCTGTATATTGGCCAAGGTGCCAAAGAACTGGCGTTCGTCAGTGTGGATTCGAATGTCCCAGCCAAGCTGTACTTCAATAGCGCACCAGCCCATTGCGCCTATCCCCATCGCAAGGTGTCGCTTGCGCAGGCATCGCCCGAGACTTTGGGCGCAGCGGAGACCGGCAACCGCCGGACGATCTACAAATTCATGGTGCCCGACGTGTTGCCTACCTGCCAGCTGTCCATGGGGATGACACAGCTCGAACCTGGCAGTCTGTGGAACACCATGCCTTGCCATACGCATGATCGCCGCATGGAGGTGTACTTCTATTTCGATCTGCCTGAGCAGGCTGCGGTCTTTCACATGATGGGCGAGCCAACCCAGACGCGCCATCTGGTGGTGCGCAATGAGCAAGCGGTGATCAACCCGAGCTGGTCGATCCACTCCGGTGTGGGAACACAGGCTTACACCTTCATCTGGGGCATGGTGGGTGAGAACCAGGTGTTCAAGGACATGGACCATGTGCCGATGACGGCGCTGCGCTAAACAGGGGAGCAGACATGATTCTTGAAAATTTCCAGCTGACGGGGCAAGTGGCTTTGGTCACTGGTTGCAACACCGGACTCGGCCAGGGTATGGCCGTTGCGTTGGCGCAAGCGGGCGCTGACATCGTGGGCGTCAATATGACCGACCCGTCCGAGACCGCTGCTGTAGTCACCTCCTTGGGACGAAAGTTTCTTGACTTGCGCGCCAATTTGTCCGACACCGCTTGCCTGGAAGGCGTAGTACAGCAGGCACTCGGGCTGCAGGGCGCCATAAACATCCTGGTGAACAATGCCGGGATCATTCGCCGCAACGATGCCATTGAATTCAGCGAAAAAGACTGGGATGACGTCATCGGTCTGAACCTGAAAACAGTGTTTTTTCTCTCGCAGGCAGTTGCCAAGCAGTTCCGCAAGCAGGGCACTGGCGGAAAGATCATCAACATAGCCTCCATGCTGTCATTTCAGGGTGGCGTTCGTGTCCCCTCGTATACCGCGTCCAAAAGTGGGGTCATGGGCATTACCCGTGCACTGGCGAACGAATGGGCGACGCACGGAATCAATGTCAATGCGATTGCCCCAGGCTATATGAGCACCGACAACACTGCCGCATTGCGGGCTGACGCAGCGCGAAATGCTTCGATACTGGAGCGCATACCGGCGAATCGCTGGGGACTTCCTGAAGATCTCGCGGGCCCGGTGGTGTTTCTGGCATCTGCGGCCTCGAATTACGTCAATGGCTTTACGCTGGCGGTGGATGGTGGATGGCTCGCCCGTTAGGCGCACAGCACGCCAAAAGAAATTGGAATAGCTTCGGGAAACTGCATCAAACCCATCGATAATTGATTTTGAAACATGTTTTCAATGAAAACGAAACGATATGGATGATGACGCACTAGACACCAAGCAGCCCGAGTCGGTTGCTGCGGTACTCAAGACCTTTGGACTGCTGCAGGCATTGGCTGATCGCAGTGAAACAGGTATATCGGACTTGTCCGTGCGCCTTGCGATGCCGAAGGCTACCGTCTACCGGTTCCTTCAAACCATGATGACCCTCGGGTATGTGCGCCAGGAAGCTGACAGCGAGCGTTACGGCTTAACCATGAAGGTTTTTGAGCTTGGCACCAAGGCGCTGCAATATCCCGAGTTGGTCGACCTGGCCAAGCACCACATGCAGATGCTGGCAGACCGTACCGGCGAAACCGTACATTTGGGCACACTGATCGACAGTGAAATCATCTATGTGCACAAAGTGGATTCAAGCCACATGTTGGGGATGTACTCCAAGGTGGGGCGTCGGGCACCGCTGCATTGCACGGCGATTGGCAAGGTGCTGATGGCGTGGGAGCATCCGGAGCGTCGGGCACTGATCCTGAAGGGCGCGGACTTCAAGCGTTACCGTGAGAAAACCATCGTGGACCCCGATGCGTTCGAGCAAGAGTTGCAGAGGGTCAAGACACAGGGCTTTGGTGAAGATCGTGAAGAATTTGACGATCACATCCGTTGCCTGGGTATTCCGATCTTCGACCGCCTCAATCGGCCCGTGGCGGGAATGAGCATTTCATTCCCGACTTTCCGTTACGACCCGACTCGCGAGCAGGAGGTCGTCACCATGTTGCGCGACGCCAGTCGTGATATTTCCCAGCGCCTTGGTTGTACCAACTTTCCGCTCGTAGCCTGAAGTTCCTGCCAAGCAGGAATCTGCTTCACACTGTGCCGAGCGCCAGCGCTCGGCCAGTCGAGCAGTTTCAGCGGATCACGCGTGCGCCCTTGCCCTTCATGGCGGCTTCAACTTCTTCCACACGCACCATCGAGGTGTCGCCGGGCGTGGACATTGCCAACGCACCATGGGCGGCGCCATATTCGACAGCGAGTTGCGGCCCCTTGCTTTCCATAAAACCGTAGGCCAAGCCGGAGGCAAAGCCATCGCCGCCACCGACGCGGTCATAAATCTCCAGGTGGTCGCGCTTCATCGACTGGTAAATCTGGCCGTCGTACCAAAGAATCGCAGACCAGTCGTTAAAGCTCGCGGTCGTGGCTTTGCGCAAAGTAGTGGCTGCCACTTTGAAGTTGGGAAACTCCGCAACCGCCTTTTGGATCATCTTGGCGAACGAATCGGTTTCAATGTTCGTGAGGTGCTCGTCTGCACCTTCGACCTCAAAGCCCAGGCATGCCGTGAAGTCTTCTTCGTTACCGATCATGACGTCGACGTTCCTGGCAATGGTGCGGTTGACGCGCTGTGCCGCTTCCTTGCCCCCTTGGCTCTTCCAGAGCGACGCGCGGTAGTTCAAGTCGTACGCCACCACAGTTCCGTATTTCTTGGCCGCTTCCACCGCTTCAATGACTGCTTCAGCGGTGTTAGAGGCCAGTGCTGCAAAGATGCCACCGGTGTGAAACCAGCGCACGCCTTCTTCACCGAAAATCTTTTCCCAGTTGATTTCGCCGGGTTTGATCTGCGAGGCGGCGCTGTGGCCACGGTCTGAGCATCCAAGTGCGGGGCGAATGCCAAAGCCCTTTTCCGTAAAGTTCAGGCCCACGCGGGTGTTCTTTCCCAAACCGTCAAACTCGCGCCAGATGCAATGCGACATATCCACACCGCCTTGCATGATCAGGTCTTCCACCAGCCAGCCCAGGTCATTCTTGGGCAGCGCGGTGGCCACCATGGCGCGCTTGCCCCAGCATTTGCGCATGGCGCGCGCCACGTTGTATTCGCCGCCGCCTTCCCATACCTGGAAGCTGCGCGTATTGCGCACACGTCCAAAGCCAGGATCGAAGCGAAGCATCACTTCCCCAAAGGATGCGCAATCCCACTTCGTTTCTGCAGCAGTCTTGATAATCAGTTCAGCCATAGTGCGCTCCTTGCGAAATTAGTTCTTGCATGCGATTTCAGCTTTGATGGTTTTCACCAGCGTGACCGTCTTGCGTACGTTGTCTTCAATGCCTTTGAAGTCTCTTGCGTCGAGCAGTTTCTTGGTGACGAGGTTCGAGCCGATGCCGCAGGCCACAATACCCGCGCCAAACCACTTGCGCAACGATTCCTCAGTCGGGTCCACGCCGCCCGTGGGCATGATTCGGGTCCATGGCATCGGTCCCATGACACTCTTGACGAAGTCCGGGCCGCCGACTGAAGAGCCGGGGAACACCTTGATGATCTCGCAACCCAACTCCTGAGCATCTCCGATCTCCGTCGCAGAACCGCAGCCTGGGCTGTAGGGGATGCCACGGCGGTTGCAGACTTTGGCAACTTCGGCATTGAGCAGTGGTCCCACGACAAATTTGGCGCCATTGGCAATGAATATGCCCGCGGTGGGAGCGTCGACGATGGACCCGACGCCCATGATGACGCTGGGGTCTGCCTTGGCAAAATGGCGGGTGACATCCAGAAAAACCTGTGCTGCGAAGTCGCCCCGGTTGGTAAATTCCACACACTTGGCCCCACCATTGGCACAGGCTTGAATCACATCGATACAAAGCGCTGTATCAGGGTGGTAGAACACCGGTATCACGCTCTGATCCATCATTGCCGTCAAAACGGCCATACGGTCCTTGGCTGCCATCACATCTCCTTTGAAATATCACTCTAACTCGTATTCGGAATGAGGCCACAGGCACAACCCCGATGGTTTAGCAGCGCTGCTGGGCTACATGCGGTGCCGGATTATATTATGAAACAACGTTTTAAAAACAATTGTTCTTCATTTCATTTGGTGGCAATGGCCCGGAGAGGACCGCCAGCACGGCTGGCGGCGGACAGCCAAGGATTGTCGTTTATGCTTGTTGCGCCAGAATTCGCTGATACTTGAGCGCCGTGCCCGACTGCCCCTGCCTGAAGTGGGGGTGCCGCCAGGCGATTCCGATTTGGCTCGAATTTTGCTGGAGATCGGGTGTCGGCGCAGGTCTTTTGGTCTGCTGTAGTGCGTCCTACTCCTTGTCTGAATTGCGCCGTCCGCTATCGTTTTTGTAGTCCCTTAACTTGGAGATATGTCTGTGAAGAAACTATTGACCCGCCGCCAGGCAGTCGTACTGGCTGCCACCCTTGTCGCAATGACCCCCGGCCTGACCCTGGCGCAGGCCAAACTCAAGGTGGCAGGCATCTACACGGTGCCTTTCGAGCAGCAGTGGGCCGGGCGTCTGCATCAGGCCCTCAAGGCGGCCGAGGCCCGCGGAGAGATTGAATACAAGGCCAGCGAAAACGTCAGCAACGCCGACTACGAGCGCGTCATGCGCGAGTACGCCACTGCTGGCAATGCACTGATTGTGGGCGAGGCGTTTGCGGTGGAAGCCGCTGCCCGCAAGGTGGCCAAGGACTTTCCCAAAGTGTCCTTCCTGATGGGCTCCTCTCTCAAGCCCCAGGCACCCAACTTCAGCGTGTTTGACAATTACATCCAGGAACCGGCTTACCTCTCGGGCATGGTGGCCGGTGGCATGACCAAGAGCAACAAGATCGGTATGGTGGGGGGCTTTCCCATTCCCGAGGTCAACCGCCTGATGAACGCCTTCATGGCCGGTGCCAAAGAGGTCAACCCCAAGGTCGAGTTCAGTGTGAGCTTTATCAATAGCTGGTTTGATCCACCCAAGGCCAAGGAAGCCGCTTTCGCCATGATCGACAAGGGCGCGGACGTGATGTACGCCGAGCGCTTTGGCGTGAGCGACGCCGCCAAGGAAAAAGGCAAGCTGGCTATCGGCAACGTGATAAACACCCAGCCGCAATACCCCGACACCGTGGTGGCCTCGGCCCTGTGGCACTTCGAGCCCTCCGCCGATCGCGCCATCAAGATGGTGAAAGACGGCAAGTTCACCGCCGAAGACTACGGCCAGTATTCCATGATGAAGTACAAGGGCTCATCCCTGGCACCGCTAGGCACATTCGAGAAAAAAGTGCCTGCCGACATCGTGGCCAAGGTCAAGGGCAAGGAAAAAGATATTCTGGACGGCAAGTTCACGGTGGTGGTGGACGACAACCAGCCTAAGTCCAGCAAGTAATGGTTCCCCCCCGAAGCGGCCGCATGGCCGCTCCCCCCTCAAGGGGGCGCCACCAGCGGCCCGGCGGAGCCGGTTCCGCGGTGGCCTGCGCATGACAACATCGCCGCAGCCTGTGCTGCGGCTGGCAAGCATCACCAAGCGCTTTGGCGACCTGATCGCCAACAGCGACATTTCCCTGGAGCTGCAACGCGGCGAAGTGCTGGCTCTGCTGGGCGAGAACGGCGCGGGCAAGTCCACGCTGGTGTCCATCCTGTTCGGGCACTACACGGCCGATGCGGGTGAGATCACCGTGTTTGGCAAGCCGCTGCCCGGTGGTGACCCCGGTGCCGCACTGGCGGCAGGCATTGGTATGGTGCACCAGCACTTCACGCTGGCCGACAACCTCAGCGTGCTCGACAACGTAATGATGGGCTCCGAGCCGCTGTGGCAAGGCTTTACCCGGCACCGCGCGGCACGTGCACGCCTGCTCGAGGTGGCGCAGCGCTTCAGTCTGGGTGTGGACCCCACGGCGCTGGTGGGCAGCCTCTCGGTGGGCGAGCGCCAGCGGGTGGAGATTCTCAAGGCGCTGTACCGGGGCGCACGGATTCTGATTCTGGACGAGCCCACGGCAGTGCTCACGCCGCAGGAAAGCGAAGACCTGTTCAAAGTGTTGGGTTTGATGGTGGCAGAGGGCCTGTCCATCATTTTCATCAGCCACAAGCTGGCCGAGGTGCTACGCGTGTCGCACCGGGTGGCAGTGCTGCGTGGCGGGCGATTGGTGGCGCAGGCCAGCGCCCAGGGCACTAGCCAGGCACAGTTGGCGCAGTGGATGGTGGGTCATGCCGTAGAGGCGCCGCAGCGCCACCCTGCCCGCAAGGTGGGCATGCCGGTGTGTGTGCTGCAAAACGTGAGCACCGGCGCGGGCCGCGAGCGGCTCGATGCGGTGTCGCTCACCCTCAACGCCGGGGAAATCGTGGCCATCGCCGGTGTATCTGGCAACGGCCAGGTGGCCCTGGCCGAACTGCTGTGCGGTACGCGCCAGGCGCAGGCGGGTGAGGTGACACTCCTGGGCCAACCGTTGCCCGCCGCCCCTGCACGGCTGGTCGATGCGGGCGTGGCGCGAATCCCGGAAGACCGCCATGCCGTCGGCGTGGTGGGCGATTTGCCGCTGTGGGAAAACGCTGCCTCTGAGCGGCTGCGTAGCCCGTTCTTTTCGCGCTGGGGCTGGGTACGCCGGGGCGCGGCCAAAGCCTATGCCCAGCGTGTGATGGCCGCGTTTGACGTGCGCGGTGGCGGTGCCGACACCGCAGCCCGCGCGCTCTCAGGCGGCAATATGCAAAAGCTGATTCTGGGCCGGGCGCTTATGCATCCTGCGCAAGCAGCTATCAATTTCGAAGCAAATAGCGCCCCGGGAGAGAGCACACAAGCCTCCAGCTTGCACACTGCCCGGCTGATCGTGGCGCATCAGCCCACGTGGGGGCTGGACATTGGCGCGGTGGCCTATGTGCAGCAGCAACTCATCGCGGCGCGCGATGCCGGTGCCGCCGTACTGCTGATCTCGGACGACCTGGAAGAGGTGCTCACCCTGGGTGACCGGGTGGCGGTGATGCACGCAGGCCAGCTCAGCGCAGCACGGCCCGCGCTCGACTGGAGCCGCGAATCCATCGGCCTGGCCATGACCGGATCGGATCATCCATGAGACTGGAAAAGCGCAACACCCACTCGTCCCTTGCCATGGTGCTGGCGCCACTGGGCGCAATAGCCGCCACCCTGCTGGTGGCCGCGTTGCTGGTGCTATGGGCAGGTGCGCCGGTGGCGCAGACCTATGGCCTCATGCTGCAAGGCGGCTTCGGCTCGGTCTTTGCCCTGAGCGAAACCCTGACCCGCGCCATCCCGTTGATGCTCACCGGTCTGGCGGCGGCCGTGGCTTTTAGGGCCCGGCTGTTCAATATCGGTGCCGAAGGGCAGTTGTATGTCGGTGCGCTGGCTGCAGTGGCCGTCGGCGGCATGCATGGCGGCACTGGCTTTGACCTTCCACCAGCCTTGCTGTTTGTGTTGATGCTACTGACTGCCGCGCTGGCGGGTGCCCTGCTGCTGCTGGGCCCGGCGCTCTTGAAAGCGCGCCTTGGCGTGGATGAGGTGGTGACCACCTTGCTGCTGAACTTCATCGTGCTGCTGCTGGTGTCAT